>SDBT01006086.1_pt1 | contig 20130 bp, 4 predicted proteins | sample 2277101 | NCBI WGS metagenome assembly SDBT01 (sample SAMN10404973, study PRJNA504765) | marine sediment metagenome | isolation source: marine sediment core GS10_PC15, 103 cmbsf | place: Arctic Ocean: Southern Knipovich Ridge | collected 2010 | reverse complement strand
TAAATGTTCAGGACAAGGACTGACTAAATTACCCCCTGTTCCATCTCTGGCATTGAATACTTTCCAGGTCTCATCATCATCAGCTCTACCAATATATAATCGCCTATATTCAGCAGCATGTGGACCGACTACTGCGGGAACACCTAAGCCATTAGCCATACTGGCAATACTTGCTGCTTTTTGAGAATATGCACCCCAAGCAACCCCTACAGCTCCAACACGATTAAGTACGTAATCTGCGATCTCCTCAAAATTACCTCGTAATGGACGTCTCGCAAAAATATTTGCAACTTTAATTGCAGCTCCAGTAATGTGAGCATTTGACACACAAGAACCTACATTCACCAAGCAACCTCTATCGAAATCTCCAGGATATCGATCGTACAAAGTTTTACCTTCTTCATCCTTCACTAATCCTATGTCCATCGCTGCACAACCAGAAACACAAACGATATAGTTTCTTATTAGGAATTCTTCTGCCAATGTGTAAAGCTCTTGAATTTCATGCCCGTAGTTTGAACAACCAATTATAGCTATGATTCCCGGAATTTCACCTAAAACAAGTGGAGCACCAACATTTCTAATTTCGGTATCTTGAATTGGACCTCTTCCAGCACGACAATTATATTTTTCATTTTTGATTCTATCTTGCGCTGCATGAATTATTAAGGTTAAAGGAGAAACATCTTTCATACAATCTTCTTCACATCGACCACATCCAACACATTCGTCAAAAGTGCCATCTAAAACAGAGAAATCTCCATCCTTCGCTAATTTTACACCTTCAACTAGGGGTAAATCGTTTGGACAATTTCTTTGGCAATTGCCGCATCCATTACATTTCATGGCCATATCAATACAACCCTGTTCGTCTGGAATGCCCATTTTAGCTTTTCTTATCGGTTTCACTTTCATTGCAACTTCTGCTGCAACTATACCCGCCTTCAATGGATTTAATATTAGTACACCAGCCATTTTACCACTTACTAAGTCATCAATTATCTCATTTTCTGGGTCATCTGTTCTATTAGGAAGACCACACATGATCTTTTCATTTGTAGCTATAAAAGGAGCTCCAATTCGCTGAGCTTCCTCATAGTCTCGTAAATTTACGCACTGTTCGTCAATCATTACAACATCGGGGATGCCTGAGCGGATATAAAATAATTGCCTTGAAATAGAACCAATAATTTTCGCACCATCATAGTAACGTGTTAAATCATGAGCTGTACAGCAAATTGCCACCGTTTCAACCTGGTTATCAACTCCCTTCTCTCTAATATAATCTACTAGTTCAACTCCAGGAGCTACGTTATGCCCAACCATTAAAATAACTGCCTTATTCTCAGAATCTACAGTTCCCATTCCTAATTCAATAATTGGAACATCAGGTTCACCAATTGGAAAACCATACGCACACATTTGTAAAGCATCAGATATCTCCATACCAACCGCATCACATAAGCCCGCTAAATATGCTTTAGCTTCATAATCTATATTACTTGCTTCTTGCCCAGTGTGGGCAGCTGCCAATAAGTGCGTTATGGTATGCTCGACCCATTCCATTGCCGTTTCTAAATCATCAGAGGTTTCTGGTTTCATCCCAATAATCAGTCTCGTCAATGGCATATTAACCGCAATGCTGTTTCCGTAATCTATTGGAATAGCGGAACCATATTTCTCATGAAGCCAGTGTAAAAGATGTGAGCCGTGAGCCGAATGACATGACGCTCCGATGCAGCACGCAATCTCTACAATCTTTGCCATATGCCCTTCCATATTGATCCCACAAGCGCCTCTTCTGCCCTTGGATAAATTACATTTGCCATATGTGCATTTACCCTTATGAAGGCTATGCTTCACAAGTTAAGCAACACATATCACATATCGGCATATAAAAGGGCTTGTAGCGTTCCATTAATTTGAAAAACCAATCTCGAAGAGTAGGAATCCCCGGCATAGGAGATGGTCCCATTGGCTCCCATTCGGTCTCGTCTCCATAACTTATTTTTCCAGTGGTAAGTTCGAAGCCTTTTATTGAACCGAGAGGGCCTTTATACTCATCAATTTTAATTTTTGCGCCTTTTTTACTCATTTTATTATCATTTTATTTTGTTTTTTTTTTTAAATAACTATTATAATTAGTTTTATATTTGATTTTATTTTAAATTTTATAATCCTAAGGAATCTAAAACCTACCAGAGTTTAATAGTTAATTCTTATAAATCAAAATTTAAAAGAGGAAAATGATTAAAGGGAAAAAGTGTGAAGTTTCATACTACCATAAAAAAAAACAGTAGATGGATGCATATGTAGAAAACAAAAGTAGTCGAATAATTTAATTTCCTATTTTAAAGTGTCCCTAAAAAGTCTTGAACATTCTCGGCTTGTTCTGTGTCATTATCAATGTCTCCTTCACCGAACTCGTCTACTAAGAGAGTAAACTTAAAGACACATGCTTCATCCCCCAATAGCTTACATTTAATTTCTTCACCTTGAAGAATATCAATTCCGATATATTCTAATACACCAGTAAAGACACCTTGATAAAAGATACATATGTTTTTGGCCATGATATTACCCTTCTCTTCCCCGGATATAGGGTCGGCTACGATTACAATGATCTTATTTTTCCCAAACTTAGGTATTAGAGTGCCATATCCTAGATGTTCATAGGTATCAAGGACATCCTTAAAAATTAGTTTTTTTTCGGATAAGGAATCGTTTTTCACGTCATCTCCAAAGATTAGTTTTTCACAGATTATGGATGATATGTTTTTTCCAACCCATATTAAAATGTCTTCTGCATTTGTGCCACAAAATTCAAGTAGCTCAACCAAATCTATTGGTCTAATCATTATCAACTTCAAGTCCTTGTCCCCTAAATATACATGCCCCCGTTTCTCATCAACGACGATGTCATCACTTTTCTTATTTTTATGGACTCTCTTAGACATGATTTAATATATATAATTTACTTTTTATATTATATAATGAATATACTTAATGATTACTAGGTTTAAGTGCTTAGTAAAAAAATAGTCCTTATTCAAATTTATATTTTCTTATTAATCTTATTTAAAATTGGATAACCTATATTATGGTCAAGAGAACATATTCTTAGTATATTATGTAATACCTATGACGAATTTCACAAAAACCTATTTCATTACTCTTATTTATAAAAAAGATTTTTTTAGCATCCTGAGATCGTGATTTTTTATAATCAATAATTATATCAAAAGAAGGAATGAACATTATCTTTTATTTAGCTTTTTTTTCTTGCTTTTTTTTATATCCTGTTTTAGTTGAGCAAGTATCAACTAAAACATTCTTGAAATGAAATTAATTTTCATTCATTTTTAAGGGTGGTTATATTTCCAAGTATATATAAAAAAAATAGTTTGTGGAAATAAAAGATATGTAATTTATCCGATCTTGTAATAGGTATAGAAGATCAATTATTTCTTGATTGTTATAATTTAATCTAATTTAATTACAAAGAAAAGACGTTTCTAAATTTTTGTCTAAGATCTTTTTCTATCCTCCTATCTTTATCAAAAATTACGAAAAACTCTCCCTGAGAATCAATGAAATCATTTAAAGTCATATTTTTATAATAGTAGTTGAAACATTGTAGACAAACCCATCTTTTAACCCACGGAACCCACACCAAGTCGAGGTTGGTTGATCTATGTTCAAACCAAGTAAATTTATCAAACAAAGTAACTCTATCTGGACGGTCCTTATGAGAAACGCAATACGGTTCATTACATGTGATGCAAGAACTTCGCTCACTTAGATACATAAGCTTATTTTTCAATTTCGAAATTTCATTCTTGCGATTTCGCTGAGAAGGAGTCAGTTTTTCTTTCTGTAAATATAGATCTTCGAGTTTATCTAATTTGCGATTTTTTTTTTTGACTGCTAATCTAAGCAAAATCCTTAGGCTACTACGTAGCCTACGCAAATGCGGATCTTTGAGCACTACTTTTTTTATTTTTAATGATTTCATCATTATTGGGATAAAATCTTTTCTATTTAAAATTTATGGGAGTTTTAATTTACAAATTATGGATTATTTTAGTAATTCTTCACCTAAATAGTTGGATGAATACCAGAACCAAAATTCGGGAAATTGGCAGTTGGGATCTTTAGCTTTATAGAGTTTGAAGTCATTCATGAAAGGAGTATATTGCTTTTCATAGAAGTTTGGATAATACGTTCTATAAAAATCAGCTTCAGAATTTTTAAATTCAATCCATCTTTTTATCCATTCATTTAATATACCGTCATTAACTTTGTCCCAGATACCATTTAATTTACTATCTCGAAAATCAGCTATTGTAACACCCTTGCTTTTATCCCGATTCATTAATTCGTAGAGATGCAAAAGACGAGTATTGATTAAATCTACAGCAGATTCATAAAATATCCCCTTTAGACCATGAATGCCATTAGGCCCCATATGACTAGCCGCATCAAGTGAAACCAGCTTAAATTGATAAACATCCTTATTTCCAATAATTTGTTTTTCAAGAATTAAATATCCGGTTGTACCAAGTTCAAGATGATGCCGCACTTGCCCAAGTAAGTACTTTCCCGTAATAACATACCCATCTTTGGCGACCATCTCTTGGGCATCGTGTAAAAAGGAATTACCAAAAACATTTAATCCAAGTGTTAAATCAAAAAATGCTTTCATTTGTGGGAAATATAAATCATGGAAATGAACATCATATTTGTCCCAATACCAAATATCTTTTAAACCTGCATTATATTTCCGAATTTTATAGATAAGTTTATGTAATTGTTCTGGATTATCGTGAAACTCTTCACGCAAGTGAGTAATTAATCTTCGTGTTTGAGTTCTTAATAATGGAGTTCCTAATTTAAATTTACTAACTAAGAAATCTTTACTGTGCTTTAAAGATATTTTTCTACTTAATTCAGTAAAATCGTAAATATATGACTTCTGCCTAGGATACTTATTTCGATGTGCTATAGAAAGAGCTACAAGAGAGTCAATAATCATATCAAAAAGTTCATGATTATCAGTACTTATTTGTCCTGCTAAAATCCGTCTAGCATAAAGAACGCTAGTAGGATTATATAAGTCTGAAATGATTCCTTTTTTTCTTAAGGCCTCAAAGACAAGGTTATGGCATTCACTCTTTAGACTGTCAAGAGATTTACCAGTTTTAAACGGATACTTTATATCATTTTTATCAATTAAATAAATTGAAACTAATAGATTGAGATATTTTTTCAAATGTTCAAATTTGTTCGCAGTGTTAAGTCTTTTACTAATCCCACTTATATAATTTTTATTTCTTTTCAAAAGACTTGATAACCACTGACTTGTAACCTTTTTTAAAGGAATATCAACATGATCAGCAAAAATGTCATAAATGGTATCAATCACGTTGTCATACTCAGCAAATGCCCTCACAACAGATTTATAAATACTTGGTAATTTAAATAATTCTAAATGACTTTTCATTTTCAAGACTACTGACTGTGGTGTAACACTAGTAATATCTTTTCCAGCTTCCAAATTGGCTACCCAGTTATACACAGTCTCTCGTGAAATACCAAGTATCTGAGCCGTATGATATAAAGAAATACTGTATCTTTCTTGGCGTAGACGGAAACTATATACTTTCTGCGTAGATGAGATGGCACCACTTCTAAAATTACCTTTGGCAAAAATAGACCACCCTAAAATCCCTTGTAAAGCTCGCTCAAACCTAAGAATCTTGCCCTCATTTCTCTCAATTATTTGAAATAAAGCCTTTACTAAATGAGTTCCTCTACCATCTTTGAAATGAAATTGCAACCCTTCAAATGGATTACCTTTTTCCATATCAGATTCCATATTTTCGAACAAAGTGTCTAGGAAATTATCCCAGATACGAGGCCTGCTATCTAACAGCCTTTTGCCAGATGATGGTCCGCCTGAAAATAACGATTTAAGAGCAGAAAGATCTTTGGCAAATTCGATTAAATTACTGGAAAACATTTTCATTTTTCCAACAATACTACTGGAAACTTTAGGCTTTTGCGCGCCTGAAACCTCAAACACTCCTTTCATATCTTTTATATAATCTGAAATATGTGATAACTTGATATTGTAGGAAGGTATACTTGGCAATCCCGAAACTGCCACTTGGCTGGCTCCTTGAAGGGGATCTTGGTCAATGCCTAGTTGTTCTTGTTGTCTTAATCGTTCAAGGAAGTCGATAAAGCCACCTCCATTACTAAGCAGGAATCCGGAAATCGCTGTGATTCCTAAGCCACCTAAACCTCCAAATACTCCTCCTACACCGGTTAACATTCCAAAAATGGCGAGTGTCATAAGAGCAACTTTCGCAACTGTGGTTGTAGTTGATTGTTGCTGTTTTTGTTCTTGAGCCATATCTTGACGGATTTGAGCTTTGCACTTTCCCTCGATTTGGGCTCTTATTGCTATTTTTTGATTTTGACGGTATTGTTTAACTGTGCTTTGTACGCCAAATCCTTCACGACCGGACTCTGCTAAGGTGGACGCAATCATCTCGGCATATGCATCACCTCCAAGATCTCTTGTTATTTTGGAAGCAATGGCCTCAACGACAGGATCGACAAATACTTCTTCAAGTGGTTCTGTGATAAGCCCTGCTAATCCCGCACTTCCCATACCCATTGCCGAACCAATACCTAATGTCGCAGCGGTGGTTATAATGGTAATAGCAACTGTATAGGCTATCTCATTTAGCTTAGATTGGCTTTCGACCGCGATCTGAAATTGTAGCATATATGCTAAGAGACTAGCTTGAATAGATTGCATGGTAGCAATGCTTTGCATTTGTTCCGAAGTAAGTCCTCTGGTATCATTGAGGGAACGATATTGTTCCACGAAAAATTCAAGGACAATACACGTGCCGCTACTTTCAGAGTCAATATACTCTTTAAACTTATTAATATTATCACTATCAATGACAACTGTACCTGAACTTATATCAAAAACAAAATCATCGCTGTCTAATGTCTTACGATATTTATAATCAGAAAGCTGTGGGACTCCCTGTGCAGTGAGCGGTCTAGTATAGGTATATACTTTAATGTGGTCAATATCCGCCTGAAGGATGTGGACAGCTCCTTGTGGAGTAATCTTTATTTCCTGTCCATCTCCATCTTCTGGATCCCAGATCTTCATGAATTTTCCATAAACTTCTTTGTTTTCTTCATAGACCTCCTCTGCTACTAAAATTGGATAATCTTCATAAAATTCGGGCAATCCAACATATTGGTCAGAATCTACAAAGGTGAATAATGGATAATAATCATGCATGTATGGCAGGATGGTGTTTAACACATCATCATTTCCTTCCCTAGCTCTTTGTGCTACAGCATTTTCTAAATAAACTATAGAATTTTCAGCATATTGTACAGCATTATCCCAGTCTTGTTCAGTTAAGGATAGTACTTCTCCTAACCGTTTTTCATCTAAATCAGAATATCCCATGTAATTTCGGGTTTGTAAGTTATAATCAATATTAAATTTATTTAGATTATTATCCAATGCTAGAAAGGTTTCGGTATCAGGAACTATGCTGGTACTAGTTTTAGAGTCATCAAATGTATCACCATAAGGAGCAAGAACTAGTTGTCCTTTGTATTGGTACTTACGAGTTTCATATACTACGGGCATATAGATTCCGTATTGACTGCCTGTAATAGCAGTAGACATCGTGTCTGAAAACATATCATCATAATACCATTCTTTTGAAAGAGTCTTCGATTTTTTATAATCGTCACTGTGATATGTGTATGCTTTGATAATATTCTCTTGCTCTTCAATATCCATTGAACCTTTCCAGATGTTAAGTGCCGCATATACCGCTGCCCCCGCGATAGGAGTACCAAAGGTTGATATTGCCATCATGGCTACAACAGAGAGAGTCTGCCAGATCAAATCAGCTTGCACCCGTTCAGGGGTAAGAGTCTCGGTAAATTGATTAAAAGTGAGCTCAGAAACCTCCTCAAATAATGCAGTTGTGCTTCCGCTACGCTGTGTCTTCCATAAATCATAAAGAGCATCAGAAAAAGTGGGTTCTATGGAATAGCCATTAAAGTCTTCATCATAATAACCAAGAAATTCATGATAAATAAGCTTTTTAACGCTGTGTTGTCCTTCTTCTTCGGAAAATAATGTATTTATAATATGGTTTTTTACCAATATACGTTTATGAGGGGTAAAGTAATGATCATAATCATAATCAAATCCAACTCCAATAATGTTATCATCTTTATCGGCAATGAAAAGAGTTTCGTAAGTGGTTCCTTCTCCATCACCATCAATATAGAAGTATGAGCCGCCCTCATATAATTCAGGTCGTTCTTGTAGGGCATTGTCATAATAAACTCCTTCTCTTGGGATAAGTCTGACAACTTCTGAAGTAAATTCGCCAAATTGGTTCCATTCATTTTGAGTTCCTGGTACAATTATATCCTCAAGTGAACTTAAAATGTTCTCAGAGGTAAAGGCACCTTCATATTTTCTTAGGGAATCAAACATAGCGGGTACATTATCGACTTCATGAGATAATGTAAGCAATGGACTTATATCAATTATCTGTGCTTCAATGTCATTAAATGGATCTGAATCCCCTCCATCATTGATTGCTTTTATGTAATATTGGCTGAGATCATACATTTCCGTTAATTCGTTAGGGAAAACATCTTCATAGAAACGGGAGCTTATTACCTCATCGGTTTCAAAATCTCTAAACATGATGGATAACTCTGTAAATGACTCTTTATAGACAGATTTGGAATATTGTTTAATGTATTCTTCACCATATTCAACATCCTCTAGTATTTTTCGCAATTCCGCTATCCCAAGTTCAATATCACTGCCAGATTCAGATTCAGTTTCTGGTATGAAATAAATTGTTGTTTTGTCTCTCATATAAGTAGTTGCTTCAATAGATGAGGTAGATATCTCATACGTCATCTCCTTATCAGGGTTTCCGTCTCGATCAACATCTTGCTGGATAAGGAAATATTGTTTTCCAACGCTAGATGTTATAGTAGATTCAGATTGTATTTCCTTTTTTGCATAGATGTCATAAAGGCTTAACATCTCCTCGCCCATATCTTGCAGGTTACCGAAATCTCCGTCTTCAATATCCCAGTTGCAATTAGGAGTCAAAAACTTATTTATTGAATGGAAGAAATCAAGTTGGAATGCCTTTGGATTCTCTTTAGTATCTTCAACCTTTCTGACATTGTGGGTGATGTAGCTTACTGTTTGTATTAATGTGTGGAAGGTAATCTCTCCGGCGGCATTAGTCTGACCCCATTTAAAACTGTCATATTTGCCGTCGCCAGTAAGATCTTGTTTTTCTACAATTAATTCATGTTCCGCGTCCATATTATAGTCATAAAACTCGATAACATGTGATCTATCGTTTTGTTCTACAAAAGGTTGGAGATCGTGTTCTTGGGTATTATTAATCATAGTATAGGAATCATCGAAAGGCTTGTAATCGACAAACTTATCGTTCCTGATATAGTCTATATATTCAAACCAGCTTTCATCACTGCCTACATCATAATCTTCAAACAACAGGAAGTAATCTAAATCGCTATACTCATAATCTATCCATAGACTATCGTTCATCGACCATGATTGACTTTCAGGATGATTATTTAGAGCTTCGGAAGTTAACTTGATTTGGGTATAATCGGAATAGGCGCCTTTATTAAAGGAAATTATTACCATAATAAATTGGAATTGTGAAAGATCTCCTGTTGGAGCGGTTATTTCAATAGTCTCATAATCCCCAAGGATTTGGGCACTAAGCGTTAAGTTGGACTCATCAAAATAATATCCTTCTACAGAAGCTATATCAAGATCGATAGCTTCAGAATAGTTTTGGGATAAGGTAAATTGATAGGTGCCTTGAGAAATATTATATGGGTAGAAGTATTCAACAGCAATTTGCCTTACATCAAACTCGTTGAGTGATTGGTTGTAATAGATGGTGGCAAACTCTTCTGTTCCCTCATCATAGTAGTCATACGCAACCTCTATGGTGTCTGTTATTACATTTGGCTGGTCAATGGTTCTCCATTCATAGGCACTGTTTTCATCTGCCCATGAAAGATATAAGTAGCTGTAATTAGAAATGTATGGGTTATAATATTCGTATAGATCTACAACATCACTCATTTTTTTAGCATGTTTAGCATCATAATAATATCGATCACTATACATTGGATTCCAGGTAATATTATAAATTCCTTCATTTACACCCGCCTCAGAAATATTTACAATATTAAGGTGTTCTCCTATATAATAATAATTGTCTCGACTTCCATAGGCTTCAAAATATTCAGTTTCGTTAATATTGGAATCGAAGTAATATAGAGGTAGAGCCTCACTACAATTTAAAATAATATACTCATCATAAATTTCACTATAGAAAAAGTGGTCTTCTATGTTTGCATTTCCACTTACATCAAAATAAAATTCTTCCATATGGTTATATGGATAGAGATCAAACAGTTCGGAATTATACATTGTGGCGTTATAATCAAACTCAAAAATGAAAAATGAATCAACTACTAATTCATATGATGGATCGTTAGAAGTTATCAAAATATCGGTTATATAGCAATGTTCTGTGCCCGTCTCGTCTTCAATTATGAAGTCGTTGGCAATATCATCAAAAGAAATGTTAAAGATCATCTGCCTATAGGTGTCCTCAAAATTATCTTCGAATGGAGTGACTTCAAGTTCGCTTTGCCATGCGACTAATTCGGATCGATTGTGATACAGATCTGAAATATTATAATAACTAAATTGAGGATCTTTGGCAACATTTACTCCCAAGAGGGCAACTTCGGCAACAGGGACATCTGGTTCTCCTGATAAATAATTTGGCAGGTAATTATCTTGAATAAGTGCCATCTCTTCTACGGTAAGTCCAATAGATTTTTCCAAGGACGCGTTATATTTGAGAGTGAGATATTCCCCATCTCGCATATCAATCAGATTTCCATTGGAATCGGTATATGTAAGTGGAAGGGATACATTGTAAAATTCTAATTCATACGTGTCTTTCTCATCGTAATAAGTAAACTCTTGGGTGTAGGAAGTGATATTTACCGCATAGATAAACTCAAATAGCTCATTTAACACATACACTTCCTCATCGGTAGAGAAGGGTTGTTGTTCCAACGCAATAGAGAGCATACCATTTTCTGCATTGGCAGCATCCCAGAATACATCTTGCATGGTAGGTAAGCCTTGTTCATAGAAGTACCCCTCGAAATCTTCTGCTTCATAAAGTACAGGTGTGAAATTGATATATGCGTTATTTGCCATGGTAAATTTATCAAACTCATTCGAGTCTGGAAGTGGAATATAAACAGAACCGGTGTCATCGTCAAACATTTCTAAGGTAATTTCTGAGGTTCCGATAAGTTGATTTCCTGAAGCATTGACAAAGTAAAATTCTACATTAATATACTCTAAGACATATGGGTTGAGAAGACCTAACTTCATTACTAAGGTTTTGTAGTCTTCCCATCCGTTTTCACAGTCCAGAGGGCTATCTAAGTGATAGATAAGGCTGTTGGATTCATCTAGGGTTGCATATATTTGTTTAACCTTACCTTTTGCGTGCATACTCCCCTTCTTTTCACCATATATGAAGTTTGGAGATTCAAAGTTTGCGATTAAATTATCATCTGGGTTATTAAGTACTTCCCAACCAAGCAGATCAATACTGTTGGTTTGTAAATTGATATTAAAATCGTTAAATGGTCGATACTTATTGTGTAAGTTTGCAGCAATTTCTACTGTAATTAATGTAGTGTTGGTTAAGTCGTAATATTGAGTCCTATCAGTAATTGTGAAGGTATGGGCATTAAAATTATAGGTAATATCTTCAATATCTTCCTTTTTGCCTTCATTATCATAATAATGTGCAAATAAGGCGGGCTCCCCATTTTCTTCAATTGGATTATTATATTCTAGACTAAAGGTCACACTGTTGCCTTGCTGGGCGCCATCTTCTCCAATAGTGAATTCATAAGCCTGGAATGGTTTTTCCATGAGACGATAATTGAGGGCCAATTGATATCTGAAGTTGGAACTCATGTTATAATATAATGGGGCAATAATTGAGCCTCCTGAAAGGATGTTATAAGAATTATAGAATTGCATGAAGTATGGTTGCACTTCAATAAACAAGTGTTTGGACTCAAGCAGTCCTCCACGAGTCTTAAATTCATATTCTACAGTAAATTTATCCATGATGTTAAGATATTCGTTAATTTTATCTGTGAAATAAAGGGTGCTTCCCATCACATTGTCAACTACCTCATAATTTGGAATTTCGTTGCCATCCTCATCCTTAATAATAAGGGTATATTCTCCTCCTTTTAAGATATCTCTATAGGTAAGCTCATATTCAAAACCTTCTTTAGCATAAGAATAGGTCAAAAGAATTTCTGAACCCTCAGTAATATTAATAGTTTTTATTTCAGGATGGCTGAAGAAAAATTCGAAAATTGGCTCATTTTCATGCTCGCTAGAATGTCGCCAGTCAAAGATATACTCATCAGCAGAAAGGAATCTCTCTCCGTCTGGCGTTTGTACGTTCATTCCGAAAGCAGAAACATTAAGCCATCTGTCTTGGAAGTCTCCTCCATTGGTTAAGTTAACTGTTTGCAATCCATAATAACTTTCAAACTCGAATGTAGTAAAATTATATTCATTGGGATAGAATTGAAACTCATCAGTCGTGGTAGATTTATAGCTATTTCGTGGTGCATACTCGGTGTAATTGTAGAATGATAAATAGAACATCGCATCACTGGTCAAATCTGGATGATAAGTAAAGTCTTTCCAGTCGTAAATCTCGTCCCAACCTTGACCCCAACCAATCGGGAATTTCCAGTGGAACTCGGAATTAAAGGTGTACAAATCTTCTACAATATCATAATCGGACTCTGAGAATTCGTGGGCAATGTGGAAATCAATTTGCATGATATCAGTGTGTAAAACTTTTTGTATTTCTGATGTATTTTTACTAAATTCAATAATATATTCTCCGGTGGTATTAAGGATTAACTCGTAATCTGGAGAGTTTATAATTCTGGTAGAAGGTGTATAGCTTCCAATTGATGGAGAATAAGTTCCAATTTCATTATAGTCGGCCTGAGTAAGTGAATAACCTTGCCATGATTCAAGCCAGTTATAAGGTGAGCTAATACTATCTATGGTTTCAACTTCAACATATTCAATTCTTTCGGTATTAGAAGGAATAACTATTGAAAATGAAGTTGAAGAGTTATCAACTAATAAGTTTGGATCGGAAATATTTATCCTGTGATGCATGAAAACTTGTCCGTCCACATACATTACATCATCGGTGATAGGTGTTTCTGAGAGGAAGAAGCTCTCTGCGTTATAGTTGGACGCATCGAAAGAGTCAATATCGACTTCATAATCATCATACTGCCAGTTCATGGCAAATTCCTTGGAATTAACTGAGGTGGCTCCATCATATTCTGCACCCTTGCCTTTATAGAGGCTTACCAACCCTTCAAGATACATGGGCTCCTCGATATCATAACAATCAAGATGGAATCCAATAGAATCTACTAATCTGCGATCATGTAAGGCGAGGGATTGGAAGTTATAATCTTGTCCTTGGGAATTAAATGAGATTTCTTTGGTCTCTGTGTCTTGTTCAATCTTAACTAATTCACCGAATCCATCAAAACCCTCAACTCCGATGGTCATCCATGAGTTATCAGGTACGTTATAAGTATCTTTCAAATCAGCGGTAAATATTTGCGCCCAGTGGTTGGAGTTTAGGAATTTCTTGGCATCGTATTTACCTCTGCGATCCGTTGCGGGTTTATCTACAGTTTTGAGAATGATATCATCTGCCTGTAATTCGAATTTATCAATTAGAATGTATTGTAGTGAGTCAGTTCGATTAGTGAAGCTCATGAATTCTACTTGAATATCTATGGTGGTATATCCTTTGACTGCATAGATGGGTTGGAGATTAATATTGAACTCATATCTATTCTCTCCGGTAGAAGCGTTAACTACCATGTAATCGAAATAGGATTCTCCGTCTTCAGTGGTAATAGTAAATGAGACATAAACAGGCTTAGTATCATCACTTACTTCGGATAAAATAGCGTCATCCAAATAGAAACTTCCGTTTAATTGGGAGTTATATAATAAGGGCAGATACTCGAAACTTAGTTCTGTGGCCTCATCTTCCACAAGATTAACCATGAGCTTTGGAGAATTAATTTCAATTGGATCACTTGGATCTTCAAGTACTTGTAAAAGGTTAAGATCAACAGCAGAACCACTTGAATAATCTAAAATAATATGATCCTCATCAAATCGAGTAAGTTTTCTTACAGAATCAGTTATATTTCCTTCAATTTGTTGATATCCTCTATCAAGGAGATAAGAAGCAATTCCATACTTAACAATAATATCTTTATTATTAGTGGAAGTAAATGATACATTTATTCTATTATTGTCAATTTTTATAATGTTAATATCAGTAATTTCCTGACCATTAAGTTCAGTTATAGTATAAATTTCATAATCGTTATTTGTAATACTGGCAATTGTTTTATTTAATAATACATGGTTATCTTCAACCCTATTTGATTCATTAAACTTTGTGAAATAAGTACCCAAAAAGCTGTCTCTATTGTTATAGGTTAAATCAATAACATTTTGATCATCAATTGGAGTCTCGAAAATAAAGCCGTTTTCGGCAGAAAATTCGAGGTATTTTACATATTTATTATTCATTTCTAGTTGATACCCGATAATTAAATCTGATCCTTCATCTAAATTTGCAGCTTCGTGAGTAATGTTTATAGTATTTCCAATTAGGATATAATCCGTATCTTCAAACAAGTATTTATCTTGATATTCCTGTTGTCCAAGCACATATATTATTGATATACCAGTTAAGCCAAATAGATTGAGTAATACATCATTTAGAGTTAAACCATAAGTATCTTCATCGGAAGTATAGGTAAAGTATCTCTCAACGCCTCCGCTGTTTTCATCATTGGTCTCGTCATTGCCGATGGTATAGTCTCCTGTGTCAGGACCTTCTTCATAGCGATAAAGTACGATGGAATCATTTCGAATATTAGAAGTGACTATTGACATATTCATAATATAGAGTCCTTGATTTCTGCTTTCATCTGTAATATTTTTCTTGTTATAAGTAGCATCCGCACCTATTTGTAATTGTATTTCCTTGCCCATTAATTGCGCTCCATCAGCTCCTAAAGGCACTTCTACATAATAAAGACCATCATATTTTAGAGAACTAAGTACAATATCTTCCTCCAGTAAGAACCAATTTGACCATGAATCACCTTCCTTATATCTTGCACTTACATTAATGAATACATAATCTTCTAATCTATCTTGGTTATGAAGGGTGCCAAAATAGGCAATTAATCTCGGATATATATCTTCATAGAAAAGATATTCCTCTCCTTGGTATGCACTACCCCACCCAGCGGTATACCAATCCACGAGATCGAGATTACTAGCGGGGCTTCCGAACCTCAAAAAATTCTCTGGTCTCACTTCGAGGGTACAGAATCTATAGGCTGCTTTAGTATATGGAGATGGTTCTGCATAAAAGTTTATTCTGAACACACCTGGATAGAGCTGATTCATATAATAATCTGAAATATTAATCGTTGCATAGCCATCTTCATTAATATATTGCATAAACTGTACATTTTCCTTAAACGGATTATTATCATAATAATCGGTTATTGTACATATTATTGGAGTTCCATATAATAACTCGCTGGTAGATTCAAGGGACTCAGCTTCGGGAATTAAAATGGTATCATTAAATCTCTGGGACAGGTCGTAAATGGTGGTAATTTCGGCATTAGGCAATACATCAGCTTCCACAATTTCTACATCAATGACGAATGACTCTTCCAATTCAGAGCCATATTGATGGACTAAGAGGTCGGGTACTCCCAGCATGATGTCTTCTGGATAGAGGGTAATATATCCTTCTGCGTAAGCTCCATCATAATATGCCGTAGCTTTTATCATATCTTCTGTTAATTCAGAGGTTCTATCTAGATCAAAGACCGTATGATTTGCCGAGCATAATAGCTCATCAGCGTCTTTTATTGCCATATCATCATCAGAAAACACAGGAGCATGGACTAATCTCACATATAGACGATAATCATCTAGAGAGTCTTTGGTAATAGAGCCGCTGCTAAACATGGACATATCAAAAATTCTGGAAAAATCGGCAATAATTTTATCTGTAAAGGACATGTTAAAAACAACCATTCCAAATTCATCTGAAACTTGATAATTCCAGTAATACGCACCATATCCTTTGGTCTCTAAGGTGACGGGATCTTGATATTCAAAAGTGTATGGTTTATTGAGCATTCGAGTCCTAAAACCTGGCTCGCCCGGACCATAATATACGGACTGTCCTTCTTTGGTAAACATTGCAGTACCGGGACTGTCCGTATCTATATACTGTCCATCTTCAGTCTCCCATTGGATTATTTTATAATTATTGCCCGCTTTTGGTTTTATGCCGATCTCCATCCAAACTAACTGATCTTCAATTGGATCATCAAACTCATCGACCACTTGGAAGGTAAAATCGTAGGAATCGCTTACGGTTCGATGGAGATCAAGGATGGTATAAGGCTCTTCATTATTTAGAGTTTCATAGGGATCAGTGGTGGTAGTATAAATTCTTTCTTGAACAGGAGCAAAATTATCTACTGCTTTTGAAAAGTCAGTTGGAATGTATTTTATCTTACTTTCTTTTCCGTCAATAAATATTTTAAACAATTCATAAATCTCTTTGGTGGTATCAAATACAGAATTATAGCTGGAATAATCAACTAAGTTAGAATCTTGTGTGTAATTGGTAAGATCAGTTGGCAGGTATACGATTCTCATGTAATGCTCAATATTAATTGGGAAGGAAAGACCCTCTTCGGCAATGATAAATGAAGAGTCAAATTCGCCTGTTGGAGAGAGTGGGACTTTAAGCAATGGTCTCCAGTACCCTTTCTCGTCTATATATTCGAGTAAGGCATTCTTGACCAAGTTAACCTCTTCAGTAAGAGAGCCGTAATAGTTAATGAAATGGAATGCTTCTAAGGTGTTGTTATTGGAAGCAAGAGAAGTATTTAACGTGTAGAAAATAATGTAATTGAAATTTTCACCTGTAATATTATAATCTTCTTCAGGAGTTAAGTATAATTTTTCATAGTCATCTACCCCTACATCTTCAAAAATTTCGATGGTGGAATTTATTATCATGTTTTCGATTCCATAATGTTCTAGCTTGAGTAAAGGCATATAACTATATTCTATTATCAAGTTCTTGGGAACTGCTCCGTTATAAGTTATGCTTAATGCATCAATACCGCTTTCGGTAGCAATAGAATAATTATAATCACTGCTATCTATCTTCTGTCCAGTTGTCTGCCATACATCAACTAAATCAATAATACCTGAACCAATAGAAGAGTTAGCTATAGTTCTAGTTCTATCTACTGAAGTAAAAGATAAGGCAGTGGAATTTTCAAACACAGGATCAACATCTAAAATTTCATTAAAGTAATCATTATTAGTCCATTCCCAAGTATCGTAATCATACTTCATAAAGTCTACAGTGGTTAAAGCATCTTCGGAATCAACAAATGTCTCTGGGAATATTGTTTTGCCTTGGTCAGAATAATAGGAGATCAATAGTTCGGTATCATAGGGGATTAAATTATCCTCTTCCCAAGTTATTTTTAGGATGTACTTATTGGGATGTGCAGTCTGGTAATAGCCATAGTATTCGATCTTACATGCATTAATCCAATTATTTCCTCCTGAATCGAGATAATAAGTGGGGGTACCCTTATCTATCTCAAATAATTTTTTAATCTTGTTATCGTCATCTCGATCAATAAATTCTAAGATAAAATTCTCAGTATCAACTAACTGCGAATCTCCAATAAGTCCCTGCATATCAAGCTCGTAGCGTGTAACGGTATCATGACCGATTGGGTCAGTTGCTTTATAATTAATTATTTCCCTTTGTCTATAATAGGTGGAATCATCAAGGATATATCCTCTAATATCTAAAATATCCTGATATCTCAATTCAAATTTAGTATCCAAACCAAATGAATAATCATCATTAATAATAATTTCTCGTTCATTCCACAGATTAATTTCGGATAGTTCAAGAGGTATTAAATTAATGCTGTAAATATCAGTGGAATTTGCAAATTTTTCTACATCAGTTGGGATAAACATTAACGTAAGGTTATAATCTGTCCCTGTTATTCCAATATCATCGATAATCATGAATTGACAGTGATATTTGTTTCTGGAATTATCCCATTCGAGCAGAGATACGGCAATAATAGTTCCTGAGAGTTGATCGTAAAGTGCCATAATGGGAGTTGCTAAGTCGTATAATGGGAAAGGCTCTCCATAGTCAGTTAGGTTAAAGTATACATGAATGGTATCTGCATATTGCAGTTGTTCTACTACGGGATTGGGATAAAGTAAGGTCTCATCATCATATATTTCAATATCTTCGATGGAGATATCAAGCTTCTCTAAGGTAATTGCTGTTTCACTGGACACACAATCAAACTCAAGGTCGTTAAAATGAACTCCTAAGCTCGAACTGTTGCTAAGGATATCATAGAACTTCATTTCAGTAAGACCGAAAATTTGATAGGGGAAGTTAATGACAAAGAATCCGTCGGCAAAATAATCACCTATCGCACCAGGCCAATTATTTGCATCATCAATTGCAAATTGAATAGTATAAATTTCGCCCATTTCAAAGGGAGCTTTTAAGTTTGTGGTCTCTAATTTGGTAAAATCAATATAAATCGGAATTTCAAGCATTTGCCCAAGACCCGGCATTGACTGGCTTGGTTGGTATTGCGCTGCGTTAAGATAGTATTCATCCAGGTCAAGGGAATCCATACGATAGGTAAATTTGTTTCCATCAAGATTAGTAAAGATAATTTCCAGTGAATCAATAGTGCCGTGCGTACTATAAATATTAGGGATTAAAATCTTTAAGAATATACCGTTCTTTTGATCATCTCTAATCAATTCAGCATAATCAGAGCCTAAGTAAGTAAATATTACCTGATCATTTTCAATATCCATAGTTCCAAAATCAATGCTGTTGTCCCATGTAATTGTGCCGTTAGCATTGAGAGTATAATTAAGATAAGGTTCGAAAACTATTTTATCGCTATATTCTTGGGTGGTTTCATTCCATGTATAACAATATACCTCAATAATGTTAGTATAATCGGTAAGCCTAAACTGATCTATCTTGGTAATATCCATAACTGCGGTTCTCTGGTCTTGTAAGTAATAGGTAAGTACCAAAGGATCTTCTTGTGATGCATGTTTAGCAAAGGCATAATAGCTATCTCCTTCAGCATCCCAGTTTAGGTTGTTATCTTCATAGTAATTCGATGCTAATTGAAAGTCAAAAATATTTTCTGAGTACAAAATTAAATCGTAAATATCATCTAATATAATATTATAACTTTGAGACGTTTCGTTCCAAAATGCGCCGTTAAAGTAATAATTTCCTGATGTTAATTCAATTAATTTATTTTTTAATTCGCTTTGATCAGGACCAAGAAGTGTAAAATTAAGCAAGTTTTCGATGCCATCATACAAATCGTTTACATCAATACTGTCCATATTATTTTCAAATTGAATAGATACTTCATTGGACACTAAAATTTTGGATGTGGCTCCATAATAGTTAGATTCAATAGCCTCATTTCCCGCTGCATCAATTGCTTTAAACTCAATTACATAATAAAATTTGCTGGAATTGGTATAGTACTTCTTTGGTACGCCAAGGTCAAATAGGGTGCCGTTTTGTGTAAGGGCTGTAAATCCAGATTCATGGACTAAGGTATCTGAATTGTCATAAATTTTAATTCGATAATACTGCTCTAAAATATGATCATAGTAATATTCATCTTCATTTACAAGCTCTTGTAGGTTATCGCTAAACTCAA
>SDBT01006085.1_pt1 | contig 20131 bp, 27 predicted proteins | sample 2277101 | NCBI WGS metagenome assembly SDBT01 (sample SAMN10404973, study PRJNA504765) | marine sediment metagenome | isolation source: marine sediment core GS10_PC15, 103 cmbsf | place: Arctic Ocean: Southern Knipovich Ridge | collected 2010 | reverse complement strand
GTGCCTACCTTGTTGGGAAGCCTGTTACGGAAGACGACGGCATATTAACTGCATTTCCTGCTCTGGCACCCTAACCCCAGAGGAGACGGACATAGATCAAGAGGGCGTTCAACGCTACAAGAAAAAGCCAATCATGCGATGGCTCGGTGATGCCGTTGATCTAAACGATATGTGGATAGCTTTCCACCGCGGCGCTTTCCCCGAGGATGAATTTAGGCAGTTTTACCGTGATATTGGATATAGCCTGACGGGTTTTGATGATGTGTGGCCAGACAGCCTAACCCCTGTAGAGGAAGGAGAGAAGACGTGACTGACTGCCTACAACTAATAGCTGCGAAGACGGTGGAGTGCCCCTGCGATCTATTCATCAGGAAGATGGACTTAGAGATGCGACACCCCCGAAGAGGCCTTCTTCACCGCAGCCACGAAGGCCCTGGAGACCTCGAACAAGCAAATCGAGAGCGTTTAGATTGGAAGCGTTGGTTGCTTGAATCTGAGCAACAAGTGAAATCATTATCTGAACAGCTAACAAAAGCAAAGGAGTAGCCTAATGACAGTAGTATCAGTCCGTGGTGCAATGGGCACAGGCAAGAGCACACTAGCAGCAAGATGGAGGGAGGGTATAACTTTCTGGATGGACCTCGAACTTGGGGCCAAGCGAGCCTTATCTCGTGTTAAAGATTGGGAAAAGCACACGACTCTGTGGCATCCATACGATGAGCAAGACAATGAGGATACGCTCACAGACATCCTCAATCGCATGAATAGTATGCGGGGAGAGAAACTTGTTGGTCGGGTAGAGTACTGGGAGACTATCATTAAGAAGTATCTCAGTAAGTGTGCCGATAAAACTATAGACAATCTTATCTATGATACCTGGAAAGAGGTCTGGTCTAGTAACACACAGGCATTCTTACAACGGGTACAAGAGGATACTGTCGGTAAGATTCGGCATAACTTGCTGCAAATAGAGTACGGTACGCCTAATGTTCGTATGAACAGTGTGATATTTGCGGCACGTAAGCATGGCAAGGACTTATTGCTGTTGTCACATGAGCGTCCTGTGTATGTGTATGGCCTCGACCCCGAAGGAAAGCAGATAAGCTACCCCGACCCTAGTGGTGCGGTTGAACTGGATGGGTACAAGAACACACTTGACCTCGTGGACTGGGGATTTAGAAGCACGGTGTTGCGAGACTGTCCAAGGCAGGGTAAAGAAATAGCGGGTGTTGAACACAAGTGCTCAGGTCTGCACTTTATCTACACGATAGAGAAATCACCCGTCGATGCGGGCCATGTCGGGACGGAGCTTATTGACCTGACTTATACTAAGCTGAAGAGTTTTGTGGAAGCTCAGGGATTCTCAATGGTATGACGCAACAAAAAGATTTCCCCGATACAATGGCTTGCAACTCCAACGATTGTGACGGCATCGGTAATTTTAGATATACTTGGCCAGGAAGGGACGAGGCATGGGTTTGTGTGCTTTGCTCCGCAAGATTACAGGGTATTGCTGCAGCTATAAGTCTTCATGTACAGTTCATTCCACTGACTGCTGACGACTACATGAATAGGAGTTAGAATGCCCGATTTGATTCTAAAGGTAGATGAGTTCGAGCCCGATAACATAGAAGACCTACTCAAGCAGTCTGTCTCTACAGTACGGGGTAACCTGAACCGCAACGGGTGGGCGGATTACTCATGGCTTATGTATAATCAGCAGACAGAACAAGCTGAACGTAAGCAGGTCAACGAGATACTCTCCGACATCCCAGGTGTCGAGGAACAGATACGTAAAGAACTCCAGGCTAAACCCGAGGCTGTGTTATGGCTGATAGTCGAAGGGATATGCCAACCTATCCAACTAGACAACGGGCGTGAGGGCACGGTAGTGTATGGCAAGCGGGTGTGTAATGCGTATCGCAGCTATGGCAAGCGCGAACCCGAAGATCACTACGTACCAGGGCACATAAGCAAGCAACCCTATGAACGCTTTCAATCGTTCCTTACCGGCCTGGAGCGGGTAGGTGTAAGGGTGCGTCATACCATAGACTATGTAACTACGGCGAAGGTGCTGATTCAGATGGCCAAGTCAGCGCAAAGCCCGCCGAGTACTTTACAACGACATAATAAACCACAGATTTCATTTCATCCTGAGCCCCAGGTCATGAATTTGCTAGGTGTGTATAAGAGTGGTATCTCGACGGTGCTGGCAGAGAGACTGATAGATTACTACGGGTCTATGTGGAACGTAGCTCAGATGAACCCCGAGGATATAGCGCAGGATGTAGAGGGCATGGGAGTTGGGAATGCTACTACGTTGCTAAAGGCGATAGGGAGATCAGTATGAGAAAATGCCTTAATTGTGGGGTCCTTGAGAACATTCATAAGCAATACTGTGAGCGTGTCTACTTACCTATATGGCTCACGATTGTGACAGCTGATCAGATATTTAGAGATGTGATTACGTCAGCGTCTTTGGAGAGGAATTATGACACAGACAGAAGACAAGATATTCGCCCCCGAAGTTAAGCTCAATGATGGCGGGCACTTTCTATTCCCGAGTGACATCAGCCTGCGGCGTAGTTTCTTCCCGCATAAAGTAGACCACCCCGCACATAACAACATGCACATGTTGAACTCGATAGTGCAGTTTCTTACAGAACCTGGGGATTGGGTATGTGACCCAATGGCAGGGGCAGGGAGTATGATGTATACCATATCTTCTCTAGCACAAGTAGAATATGTAATAAAACAAAAGATGGAGGCACCGTTATTCTCACATCGTAGATTGATTCTAATTGAACTCGGACCCTATTTTAGTGACTTGTTACTTAAAAATCAATACACTCTTATACACACTAACAATATTCAACCTGATCAGGTACTGATCTTTCCTGAATCCGATTGCATAAGCACTTTAGCAATAATGAAAGACAAGTTCAAGCTGTTATGCTTCTCTCCACCCTATGCCGATCAACTCCAGGTAGGCAGCGGCCATGCTATCTATGATGTACGTGAAGCAGAAGACGGCAAGGGCAGTGCGGGTATTAAGCATTTTACTTATGAACACGAGATGAACCTGGGCAACATGAAAGAGTTCGGGTTTAATATGAACATGCGTAAGGTATACAAGGCATGTTATGAGGCCGCAGTTCCAGGTGGGTACTTGGCGCTGATAATCAAAGACAGGATGAAGGCGGGTAAGAGAGTGTCGTACAGTACCCATCATATAGGTATAGCCCGAGATGCGGGATGGGAATTGAATGATATACACAGACGGGAAGCGATAGGGCAGGTGTTCGGGCATTTTAACAAGGCAAGGGGTGTGAAGGGTGTGGAGGACGAGCATATTATATTTATGCAAAAGATAACATGACTGTCTACGTAGACCAGATAACAACCTATGCTCCGACGGTGATACAGGGTCAAGCCCGAATGTGGGGTAATCAGTGGTCACATCTGTGGACTGATGGAGATACGGAAGAGCTGCATACATTCGCTGAAGCTATAGGATTAAAGAGAGGATGGTTTCAGCCTCACTCAGTCTTCGACCACTATGATATTGTGCCCTCACGTAGACAAAGAGCACTTAGAGCGGGCGCTGTGTTTATAACTACAAGAGAATTTCTAAGGAGAGGAAGATAATGGTATACGAACCGGATAAATTAAAACCCGGAGAGCCTCTGTATGTACCCGAGATCAACCCACATATGACATTGCTACGTGCCTCTCCCAAGGGTACATTACCTAGTTTGCATAGGTGCCAGGAGTGCAACATAGTCGGCATACTAGAAGAGGTTCAGGTAGTACCATGTACCTTTGAGTATCCTCCATGTAAGTCATGTGGTAACACTCCGATATGTGCGTGGGATTGTAAGGGTATATGGGAAGCCTTTAATAATCCTGATGTATATATAACAGGAGCAGATCATTAGATGGCTCGTGCGTACTTCGGCGACCTACTTCCAGGCGACCCCGAGATAAAGCGGGTCTTTGACAGTCTAGAGCCTAACCCGCCTAAGCTCATAGCCTGTGATGTAGAGACTATCAGCCTGACAGACCAGCGGGTACTCGGGCTCGCCATAGCTACGCCAGAAGGACACGCATTTTATTTCGACATCTACGAGCCCACACTCCCGTGGCCTTTGTTCTTTAGGCCTGACATAACTAAGCTCTGGCATAACGGGCCATTTGACCTAGCCCGAGAAGCACTAGGCAAGTTCAAGGTAGACACCGAGAACATGGGCGACACCGTGGTAGTTATGAGACTGTTGCCTGATATAGGTAACACACTGGAGGAAGCGTCTCAACATGTACGTACTCAAGCTCGCAACATGGGAGACGTACTTCGTGAACATTCGGTGACAACTTGTGACCAATTACCCTGGGCTGTATTAGCAGAGAAATGTGCAACAGATGCACTGGCTACCATGCAGGTATGGCAGAAGTTCCGGCCTCAGATTGATAATGAATACTATGAGGTACAGAATAAATTCCAGAAGCGTTTGATTCAGATGTCCTATCGAGGGATTAAGTTAGATAAAGAGCGGGTGAGGCTGATAGATAGAGAGCTTGAAGCTAACCTACTGCTGTATAACAACCTAGCTAGGAGGCAGGGGTTTAACCCGCACAGTCCCAGACAGGTAGCTGCTATACTGAATAGCCGTGGCTGGTTCCTGCCTACAAGTAGAAGTGGGGCGCCTAGTACATCAGAGGAAACTCTCCGTGACATACCCGATGCACTGGCTCAGCTGACTATCATATGCCGGAAGTATAACAAACTACACGGGACGTATATACATAAGTGGAAGGATTTGGAACGTGCCTATACACATTACAGAATGGATGCAGCTACAGGACGGACAAGTAGCTATAAGGATAATCTTCAAAACACCCCTACCGGCCAACGAGGTGGCGACATCGTACCTAGAGCTGGTAGTGTGCGAAGTGTGTTTATCCCAGATACAGAGTACGGAACTCACTGGGACTTGGCACAAATTGAGTTGCGAGCACTAGCTTATCTAAGCGGGGACTTGGAATTACAAGCTGCTTTGAACGACCCCGCCCGTGATCTGCATAAAGAAACAATGATACTCTATAATATACCCAGCCGAGTGCAAACTAAGAACGTTACATACGGTATTGTATTCAATGGCAGTGACTATGAAATTGCCATCGGTGCCGGTATCTCTGATCTCAATGTCATTAGACGCGCCAAATATGCCTTTGCTAAAGCATATCCCCAGTGTTGGGCATGGATGCAAGCACAACAAGAGATTGCATTGCAAACCATGCGAGTGACAACCCTATTTGGGCGCGTTCTACGCATCGACCAGGGGAATAAGGGCTTGTCCGAAAAGCATGTACGCAATTGCGGAATAAATTGGCCTATACAAGGCACGGCGGCGGAAGCATTCCAACGCATAGCCCTTGCTGTAGAAGCTGATATACCATCGGAGAACTGGTTAGCTCAGAGTCATGACGACTTCTGGAACAATGGAGTGTGGAAGTTGTCGAAAGATTTGGAGCACATAGTCCCGTTCTGGACACCTATAGAGCTGGAACATGTGACGAGGTTCAGCGGGGAACTGGCTCCTTGCTGTAGTAAGGCAAAAGTTTTGAAAAAGAAGTGTGTTAATGCCTGAAGATATTCAACACTTCGGAGTAAACTGTAAAGTATGTACTGATTATTTTAATAAAAGGAGTGTATCAATGCAAAGTAAAGAGAGTTCTGTATTCTGTACACATGGATATCTTCGAGATCACTGTCTGGAGGAACGTAGAGTTGTAGCTTGTGTGCATGGAGTCCGAGGTATATGTACGCTGTGCTATGACAACGCTGTACGTACCATTGAAGCTCTAGAGCAACACAAGCAAGCTATACTAAACAAGCCTCGTAAGACAATCACTCGTATTAATCTCACAGAGTATAGAATGCAAGTAATTGTGCATACAGATACAACACAGAGTATACGGTGGTGGCATAATAGTCCAATAATTCCGCCCGAAGAATATGTTCCGCACCACTGTTATCTTAACAGAAAGGATGCAACTAAAACATACCTAGAGGGGGATAGGACACAAACTAGGCTGGCTACTATCCATACCTGTAAAGATCATATGGTAGTAGTGGACTGGACAGCGTGATGTCTTCTAAATTTAATTGGGTCTGTACAGCGGAAGGACCTTCACATCGACATGATACAGTAGAGGAAGTAAAGGAACACTTTGAAAGAACCTACAGAGAAAGCATGAAGAAAATTACCTCTAAGCCTATCCCAGGTATACGTCTCCAAGTACCTATATACAGGGCACCGTGGTGTATGCCGCTGCCCTTAGACGATGCATATCGCCTCAAAGAGTGTAAGCTGTATCCTGAGTACGTACATGAAGGAATACAATACACTCTACATGCTTGTGACTACCACGAGTATGTAATTATAGAGTGGATACCAACAACGAGTCAAGATAACGAAGTAAAGGTTATCCAATGATATGCAAGCTAGTCAGTTGCGATGAAGAGTTTGAACCAGTTACAAAACACCACGTCTTCCACACTCCTAAATGCCGTGTTCAATTCTATAACGAAAGACTTATTCAAGAAGCACAATGCAGAGTCTTACAGGAGGTTTTGGAATATGCCAAATCGAAAACCGCACATCAAATCCAGGCGACACTTCGACGACTCATCGCTTCCCGAAGTAAAGATAACCCCGATCAAACAGGCTCAGGGTAACCCCGAGTTCTTAGAGATAGAGACTCCGTTTCATCCTGGATTTGTCAAGGATATCAAAAACATACCCTGGAAAGAGAGGTATTGGGAACCCACTCGTAAAGTTTGGGGGGTACATGTTAAACATCAGGCATTGCTGCTTAGTATTATAGGTAAGACTTGGCACGGAGATGCGAAGATAACCTTTGCACCTGTAGTAAACCCCAACTCTATATTAAGTCAGCAAAAGGTACTGGTAGACAAGGCACTGGAGGAGTTTCGGGACGATAACTTGGACTCACTGAAGTTAACATAAGGAGAAAGCTATGCAAAACATGAAGGTTAAGCCGCACTGCACACGTTGCGGAGGTCAAATGCAACCTGAAGAGGGCTGCTTTAGGTGTCCTGGTTGTTCAACAACCTACTGTGAGATGTCCTATCCAGAGCATCAGTACGGAATAGATGGACATCCTGATAAGCCCGAACCTGAAACGCCTCATCCAAGTGAAGTTGCTGGAGAAGAGCCAATAACCTAAGCGTACTGGTTCCTACTAGCTAATGCTCCTCCACTTGTTGCAACCTGTTGCCTGTCCCGTATTGTTCCACGGAACTCACCAATGCGGCGGTCGGCCTCCTCTATGAGTTTGTCGGCTGCCGCTTGGTCTGTATCAGCGGCTAGTAAATAAGACGCAGCTGTAGCGTGACGCTGTGCGGCTATGGCTATATTAGACTGAGCCTCTTGAATAGCTAGTGTTGCCACTGCTATATATCCCTGAGCCTGTGCTATACGCTGCGAGGCCTCGGCTATGAATCCATCGGCAAGAGCCCTACGTCCATTCGCTATATTAAGGCGGGCTTGTGTCTCCCCGATAAGTATATTAGCTGTGTTGTTATATGCTGCGACTACTTGGTTGTACCCGTTTACAACACCCAGCTTGGCTGTAACCTCGTCTACTACCTTCTCAACAAAAGATATCCGACCCTGTATTTCGCCTAGCTTTGATTCTATATTACGAGCACGCATACCCGCACCCGCTATCCAGGTCTGGGCAATGGATACTTTAGTGCGACCGTATTCCAGGTACTCAATAGGAACATTCGGGCCGCCTGTGTTGACAGTGTTAAGGAACGCGTCGCCTGTGGCTAGATAAGCGTTTGCATTTTTTGTATCTGTCTCTAACGCATCTTCTACGTTGTCTATATCCGCGTTCATGGCCGTGATTAAAGCAGGGAGTAGTTCCAGTCCCTCTTGTATTGAGTTAGTCGCGGCTGTGATTAAAGCATTGATAGAGTCCGACGCGGTGTCAGCCTCCGTAAGCTCAGTAATCATAGTTAGGAGTTGTGCTATAGCAGCATCATACGGCTCTGTACCCGAACCTCTTACTACACCTATATTAACGACAGCCACATCTAAGATATCGTTCATATCTGTAGTCAGCTCAACAGCTACTTTATCCAGGGCTGTCTTAGCCAACACTAGGGTAGAGATGGCATCATTATAAGGCTCACCTGCACTCCCACGCATGACTAACAACGCTGCGTCAGCCGCATCCAGAGCCGCATTACCTAGTGCAGTCTCCGTCTTGGCACTGACTATAGCTGCATTAGCTAGCCAACGTTCTTTCATTGCCGCAGATCTCAGGGCAAACCCACCCATACCTAGCTGTACAACTTCATCTAGGTATGCAGGGTATGAACCTCCTGCTGCATCTGTAGGTGGGGTATGATATGCGAGATAGAAGATACGTATGTTCTGATCGTCTCCGACTGACCCTTGACTACCACCACGCGATGATGTCATGATCTCAAGAAAATCTCCGTGCCAGTCGAAGCGAACATCATCGGCCGGAATGTTTTGTACTGTATATATTACCCGAGTGATTGCAATAGGTCGGGTAAGCTCCGAACTTATATCAAACAGCGTCTGATCACGATCATATGTAACTGAAAGAGATGCGCCGTCCGCGATATCACCTCCTAGAGTTACAATAGCTCCGTTGATATAATCCATCTCATAGTCAGTGTTACGTACATACTCTGTGCCATCTGATACTAAAGTTACCTTTTCACTAAGTGGACGAATAGGCTTGTTTGCTAGGGATATCACAGATAAAGAAGTGCTTGCTGTAAAAGCCTCGGCTGACACAGCTAGATTAAAGTGCAACTCAGCTACCAGTTGCAGGGGTATAAAGCGAGACAGCTCATCTGTAGCCCGAAGCACCGCATTGTCTAATTCATCTGCATCTATCTCCGTGGCTATAGTAAATGCTAGCTCTATAGCAAGCTGGTCCCGCATTGTATCCCGCTGGAGTACACCCATTACACCAATCCTAGTCTAGCTTTACCTTTGTCCTCGAATGTCCTGATGAGGTTTAAGATTGCGGCCCGCTGCGTTGGTTCTAAATCCTCAATAGGAATTGTCTCATCATAACGATTATCTATTCCGTTTGAATATTTATCCACATAGCGTACCAACACATGTCCAGGCGCACTGCGAAACACTCCGCTTGGTTCATGAATCTCGCCCTCGTTTGTTATTCTAATAGTAGTTAGCTGAGTACTTTCTACTTGTATTTGCTGTGCCATGATACCTCCTAGTTATAGCTGGTAAAACTATCAAAGCGATACACTCGTCCCCGAGATTCTACCCAAATCCTGCCGTCTGTCGTACCACTACCTACATCACCAGTAACTACCTCAGCATTTTGCATACTTGCTAGGGTAGGGTCAGAGGTTGCCTCTCTGAAATCAAAGATAGTATTACCTTCACCGTCAATATCTACGCCTACTATAGAGAGTTGTGTCGTGGTAAGTCTAATTTTTACAGAGGCCGCTATGTTAAAATCATACCAATCATTCGCATGGTCAAAGAAAAGCTGTGCTGCATCTGCATCATCGGGGTCTTGGAATGTAAACCCTCCGGCTAGTAAGGCTGTACTAAGGAATGTTAAAGCTGCATCCCCGTTGTCTTCGATAGTTACTGTTGTACCTGCAATAGCTGTAACAGTGCCCGCACTACCTGCCTCTACGTGTAGTTTACTATCAGGAGCGGCAATACCTATACCAACATCTACGGAATTTATCTGCACTATGGAGTCTGATATAACAAATACTTCTTGTGCATTAACATCTATACGCAGGGTATTGTCAGCATGAGTATAATATATCCTACCTATATCATTATCAGCTACATCCCCGAATGCTATACCTGCATTGGTTGGAGACAAGAAGCTGAGCCAACATAGAGAGTTATCTTCAAGCGTCAAGACCGCGTTATTAGCTGCCACCACAGTCCCCGCACTAGATTCATGTACATGTAATCTAGAGTCTGGGGAGGCTGTGCCTATACCTACATCGTTTGCTGAATCAGTAAGACGAACATCGTCTCCATCATCAGTCCAACCTGTGTTTGCAACTACAGTTGGAGTCTCCCATGTAAGTATACCTGAACCATCGGTTCGTAGATGATCTCCCGAGCTTCCGTCTGCTGGAGGTAAGGCATAAATAACATTGGTGTTTACGCTAGCCGGTGCAACGAGACCGACATATTTGTCACCTTGAGGCTCCATCCAAAGAAAGGCTCCATCAGCTCGGATAAAATTAGTAGCAAAAATACCATTTTCAAAACTGTATGTAAGGCTAGTAGCTGCTAGGCCTGTAGATGTAGTACCAGTTTTTACCGCAGCATTAAAAGAAATAACAGAATCAGCTGATCTACTAACTGTTGTTACTTCAAGTGTAGCATAACCTTGTAATCTTAATGCCACACGTAGCTCAGTTGCGCCTACTAATTCAACTCCACCTCTAGTTCCTCCTATTCGATCTAGCATACCCCAAACATTAGTTGGAAGTTTACTCGTTATACCATGAGCTACAGACGTCTGCTTAAATAATAAACCTGGAGTGGTACCTATGTCTTGTGTATCTATAACCAGGCCGCCAAAAGCAGAATCCTGATATACAAGTAAATTCTTACGCTTAGCTCCGGTCTGTTCAAAGTCCCTAAAGGCTAGTACATCTACCGTAAGCTCTTTAGCTCGGAATCCATAAGCCTCGGGGTTAAGGTTATACTTACGAGGCTGATAACCCTCACGGGAATAGGGTATACCCAGATCAAAAGGTCCTGCATCTATATCAAACCCTTGATCGAATCCCTGGAACCTAGCCGCAGGTACAGGTACACGGTTTATTCTAGCTATCTCAGGCGCTATATGTCCCTCTAGTACGTTGGTCCTTCGACTAGCCTGCGTAAAAAGAGACTCAGATGTAATAATTTCAGGTAGGTCTGGCGAGCTTCCAACGTTACTACCTAGCTTTGCCTCGTTCAGGAACTTATTCAGAGACAAGCTAGCCGTCCATTTGGGGGTGCCTAAAGTAACCACGTCACGTAGGATACCTTCGGCTTGGTTATATTCGCGTAAAACGCGTCCTACGCGGCCTGTTGTGGTAATGGAAAGGCGGGAATCGGTGACCCCGACCCAATCCCACGGCTCCAAACCGATGTTCATCGGGGCCGAGAACTCACCTTGATATCTCTGTGCTTGATAACGCTCTATTCGGACAAGCCCTCGTAAATTTGCTAACGTAACCGTCTTTACTTCAGTAGCGTTCTCGAACTCTATTATCGGACCCCACTCAGCTTGCTCTGCTGTATCTGTGCTACCTCCTGTAACCTGTGTACGATTTGCGGGACCGTTGTTCTGGATGTTGGTAACAATGATCTGATTCGGTATAAGAGCAACACGCTCTCGGGCGTCTGCAAATACTGTATGGGCTCCGGCTATGCTATAATCATAGTCCGTGCTAGAGGGTGTCTCATCAAATAGCGCCATCTTGAAGAAGTTCTCTTGCATGATAAACTTTGATTTTGTTTGGTCAAGGAGTATACGGAGTACCTCTAAACGTGAGGTTTCGAATGACGTTTCGAAGTCGGGTTGCACATCTGAATCATCCTCGATTGCATCAATAGCCGTGTTACTCAGGCCCCAGAATCTATGTACACCCATAAGGTTAATTACAGGCTTAGTAGTCTCTGCTCCTGTAAATCTTAGGCGTACCCATCTAAGCGTACTGCCATTGATGACCGTAGATGCCATATCAGTAGGCAGATCAAAGAACATTACCTTGGGTACAGAGTCGGCAACGCCTACATCGAAATCAGTCAGTCGGCTTGTCTCGTCAGTGTTTGTTAATGCAGTCCATGCAGCCCCGTTCCAGTACTCCCACACAGACGTACCTGCGTATACACCATCTGTGGAACCGTAGATAGTGAGACGGTCTATCTCGGCTATATCTGTATCCGTGACACCTATGTAAAGAATGTCACCTGTGTCTACAGGGATAGCAGATGTAGAATCTGGGTCTATTACAGCGCTGGTTATATCAGCAAAAGATGCACCACTAGAGTCGAACGTAAATACCTTATCCGCGTCGTCTGTAAGAACTTCAAACAATAGTCCACGGATAGTCTTACCCTGAGCTGTATACGTCTTCCCCAAACTCGTACCCATGATTTTTTCCAGGCTAAGATAATACCACGCGGATATACACTGGAGTTCGGTGATTAGCTCACCCTCTAGTGAGTGCTCTTTCTGGGCAAACACCCAATAAGGTTCACCTTGGGAGGTCTTAGTTCCCGAGATAGATACTGTAGAGCTTCCGTCCCAGTAACTTTCAAACCCCCACTTTATCTCGGTCTTGTATCCTCGTAAATCCTTACCTGTGAATTCGTTGTCACTGTTTCTGAGTAAAATCTGCGCGGCTATAGGTACGATGTCTCCGTTAGGCGCAGAGATCTCGAACAAACTCCCGCCAAAGAAACCTTCGGCAGTACGTATCCTGAGCACCCGATTCGTGGCGTCGTCGGTCTTATAGGTCAGGATTGTTGCCATGTTCCTACGGGTTAGTTTAATCTCCAGGTGGGGAGTATTAGCTACGGCTCGCTGAGCCGAAGTTAATTCAGCGCTGAGTGTTCGCACTTGGCTCTGCTATCCCTTCGGGTTTCTTACTCGGGGCTGTCTCCAAGATATTCAACAGCCTATCCGAGTTCCTCAACATCACAGGTGACATACGCGGGAGTGTCCAGGCACAGATTTTAAGCAACACCGCCATCTCTTCTTCGCTTACTACAGCAAAGTCACCCTGTGGCTTATAGGTTGTCTCCAGCGTAGACATGAGATTATGAAACTTACGTACCTCCTGGATAGTCAGTACCTGTCCCTGCATAGGCAGGTAGTTATTACATACAAGTAAAAGAAGATCAGTAGTCTGCGCCTCCTTAGATACTTGTTCACTAGATAGTACCTGTTCGGGTGTGGAGTTTTCTATAACAAGCACCTTCCCGTTCATGACGTTTATAAATAAATCGGCTGATATAAATTTCATTCGTAATCTCCTCGCTCTACCTGTATCGTAAAAGTATAGTCTTGCGGTTCCACTCTTGCACTGGCTTTTATGAATACTACTTGAGTCGTAGAGCCTTCTCCTGGTACTAGAAACAGTGACGGCCCCTCTATAGTAACACCATCTCCTTTAGGTTCGAGATGGTAGCTGAACATGACATCAAGGTTTTTATCAGAGCTATTGGAGACTTCGATCTCTTCTCGTTGCTCCTCGCCTGGGGCTAGATTGGGAGTAAACTGAATACCCTCACCGAGAATACACTCAGGGACGCAAGTGATCGGCTCCTCCACAGTAACCAGATACCGTATAGTACCCACAGTGACACCTGATAGAGCTATGGATACTCCCACTGGCATCAACACCATCATCATTACCATGAATATGGCTATCTTTAAGTGTCTGTTCATTACTCACTCGCTTTCAGAAGTGTAATGATAACTATGGCTCCCGAGCTGAAACCAAACATGATACCAAATCCCCAGATGGCTATAGTCTGTAACATCATAGGCTCCATACTACATTCTCATCATAGGCCGAACAGCCACCGCTTGTCTATTGGGCCGTGTCGCTGCCGCCCCGCCTTCGTCGTTATCAATCTCTATCGCTATAGCTCGACGTGAGCCAGAGCTGCTGTACGTCGCATCCACGGAAAGGTCTTCTCCTGTATTCCACGACACCTGAGCACGGTTACCTTCTCCTGTATTGTTCTGCGAAAGCTCAGCGTATCCTGACGGCGTGCCATCAAGCGTTAGAGCATTCGCATCCTCACCATGCGCTTGAATTGCCACAACGATATTATTGGTTGAATCTCCAAAGCTGGCTAGGGTCACGGGGTTACTAGTTCCTGACCCTCCAGGCTGTGCAGTTGCAGACTGGACTATGGCGTTAGAAGTGGGTACATTTGTTACCTTTACAACAGCCCATCCACAGTTGCGCTGTGAGTTACCGTCAAAGTCTATATTTATCGCTGCGCTTCCAGGCGAAACTTGTAATGCCCAACTGACGCTGGCCCGAATATTCGTACCTAACAAGGAGGTGGCTAACTGATTCCAAGTGGTCATACCTCCACCCGTTATCGTGGGCTCTACGGCTGTCGAGCTACCAGTACCTTCACTATACGAAAAGAGTAGGATAAGTTCGTTACTAGCTGGCGATACTACTCCCGTATCGTAGTTGTCGGCGTTAGTAGAGCTAACGTTTTCCTCTCCATCTTGGAGGGACGCGACACTAGCCATTACGGGAGTGCCAGCCGTTCAACATTAGTAGAGCCCAAGAATTCATTGGTAGTTTCTCCATCTGGCCAAAAATTTATACCTGTCTCTACAACACCGTCAGGATGTCTTTTAGTAGCAAAATCTACGTTACCCGTCCAACCTTCGCGGCCCGTGCTAGAGTCCCGAATGCGGTAGTTAGGTCCGTAGGTAGGCCCATCAGACACATCCCCCAATTTTGGCAATACAGCCAAGCACACGGCCAACAGATCGGCACTTTCCCTCGCAGTTAGAGGTCGTCCTTCGATCGCCTCCGCCCAAATGGTGATGTCTGCCTGAAGTTGTTCTTCTGCTGTCATTATTTCTAATCCTGAATGCTCGTTCGCGTAAGCTCCAAAAGAATCCCCAAGACTTGACAATCCCCCGTCAGATTATCCGCCGCCACGTCGCGCGACAGATTGAAAACTATGAACTCGCCCGCTGCTGGCGCTCCCGCTATCGTGATCGCCGCCGACTGCGCCGTGATATGCAGGTCGTCTTGGGCGAGCCATGTATCTGTGACGTTCTGCGCCGTTCCAAAGGCCGTATCCAGTGGATTGTCATTGGCGAATGCAACTGCCGCAAGATCAAAATCAATAGTTTCCGTAGTCAGTCCCGCCGCATTAGTCCAATATAACGTAAACTTGACCGTACCATTGTTCCATCCTGCGGGCCATGTAACATTAAAATAAGCATGTTCGGCACTGGCAGCATCAAACGCCATAAAATCTATATTGACATCGTTCGTAGCTAGCTCACGTCGTTCCGCTAATCCGTTTGAATCACCCGCACCAGCTGTCACACGACCCCGCATAGATGCAGCACCTATCCATACATCTACAACTTGATCAGGGAACGCATGTTGATGATCTTTGCGGGCTACAGTAGCTTCGCTTCCATCTGCTGCGGTATCGGCTACATCAACGGGGTCGGATGTGGCATCAGTAACGGGAACATGCTCTAAAGATACAAAGTTAGTCAGCGCATCGTGGTCAATAGCCGCTTCAAGCTGATGTTCTCCGGCAACAAAATTCGTTAGGGCATCATGATCTAAACTAGCCTCAGCTATATGCTCTCCAGCCACAAAGTTTGTAAGAGCGTCATGATCTATTGCAGCTTCGTGCTGAGTAATAGCAGCCTCTGCTGCATTATGTACGTGGTCTTTTCTTGCAACAGTATCTTCAGTACCATCTGCTGCGGCTGTACTAACATCGGCGGGATCACTGGTAGCATCAACAACGGGCTGGAATTCTTTAGTTGCGGCTCCGTCACCAATACGCAGAACATTGCGATCAGTCTCCCACTGCATGTCAGCTTCTACTGTAGGAGAAGGAGCTGCACCATTAGGAAGTATCAGAGTAGCGGGGTCAACCGTAACCTCTGTAAAATCCAGGGTTATGTTGATTTCTTTATCTGGAGATTCGGCTATATCAAATCCCGCACCGAAGTCCAGGATTTCAATATCGGCTCCGCCTACCTGTGACCCTGCCTCCTTCACAGTGGTCATGGACCCAGAGCCGGTAGTTTCTACAGAGACAAAGGTAGAGGAGTCAGTGGCACGGAAAAGCTCGTTGGCTGTAGTCTTTGACCAGAGGTCGCCCTCGGTGACTATAGAGGAGTCGGGTTGTGCGTCGGAGACGTGGAGGCGCGGGTCGTTTCCGCCTCCGCCTCCAGGTAATGACTTGATGCTCATTAGAGTCTTATGAGTCGAACGTTCAAGTCTTTGATAGTGATGTTTCCTGAGCCCACAGTATTCCGTACCATGAAGGAGATATGTTCGCCACTACCCACGTTCAGAATAGCTCCACCGCTTACTGCACCAATGTCTGCTGCTATTCCAAATTTCCGCTCGATATTGGTCTTAGCTTGATGAGCTTCTTCCAAATGAATAGCGAAAACAAAGATATCATTATTCGAGGCAAGAGTAACGCTGGCGTTCCAGTTAATTTCATACCGGCCCTGGGAGCCTGCGGTACATATCAGCGTAGCAGCGTGGTCCATAGTGCCCGTTTGTGTAGAGCCAAAGACTGCAGCTACTTCATAAACGGTGTCGGAGATTTTTGCTTTGACAACGAATACATCGGTGTACGCAGCATCGGTGTTACTCTGGCTTATAATATCCCCGACCTCTAGGCCATGAGCAACGCTAGTCGTGACGGCTATATCTACACCAGATGCCGCACCATCTGCAATGCTAGCTATAGCAATGCTTGTGCCTCCACCACCCGCGTCGAACGTCCAACCGGCAAGTTCACCTGCAGCTAGTCCATTAGTATGATAGATATGGTCGTCGGTCTGGGCATTGATAACGAAGGCATCGGAGTTCTCGGTGTCGAACATCTCGGCGTGGAATATTTCAGTCTCTGCTACGATATGCCAGTTAGTGGAGTCAAAGGCAGCGTACTCTACAGATTCGTTAGCTTCTAGTGAGGTCGCAAGATTTAATCCAACTCCCAGATCATCACCCGAGGCGGGGAATATCTGGACGGTATTGGCGCCGTTGTTGATGATAACAGCCAATCGACCCGCTACTGCGTCAGGCAAAGTAACCGTATCAAGATCATTAGCTACAGTGGCTATCTCGTTGATAAGTCCTGTCAGTGCACCATTACCCTGAGTCTGCGTAGTGGAGGCTGTGATACCTGCAACAGTTCCACCCCACAAAGTAATACCAGCGGGGAATATATTGCCTGATGAACTAGGAGATTCTATACTCACTAGAGTTCTCCTTCTTGCACCACTACTATATCTTGAATAACTACAGTTCGGAGTAGTTTACCAAAGACTCCAAACCGTTTTCGAGATTTCGTAACGGCAATATAAGTAAACTCAGCGTGACACTCGTTACACACCGTACTGCATTTACGATTCAACGCGAATCGAGTTGCTTCATCAGTATGAAAGAGTTTCTTGGGATTCTTCCATGAGCCACAAGTGGGACAAGTAACGCCTGGATGATTCATTACTTAACCCCCACTGGTGCCTTCATAAATAACTTCAAGGACTCCACTGGTTCCACCAGTACGGATAGCCTTGAAATTTTTCATATCATCGTATCCGACGATAATAAACTCGGCACCCGCAGGCTTTTCAATACCCACACTTCCGGCTAAAACTGTTACATCAGGATCTGTTTGAATACGAATCTCCTGATTTTCCACACGACATACAGCTTGACGAACACCGTTCTTATTCCAAGTATTAGCAGTGTTATTATCAGGGTCTCCGCTACCAGCGGTAAAACCTACACCTCCAGCCGTATCATCAATGGTAATACGCTCACTACCCTTAGCTACAAAATTATCCGCCATTAGCGTACCTCTTTCGTTCCCATTGCGCGGTCAGCCTCGCTTTTACAGATCAACACAGCACGTTCCCGCTCTGTGCCCTCACCTACAAGCTGTGCTACACATGCACTGACGGCTTGTTGTCGAGCTTCTTTAGAAGAAGTTATAGTTAGATCTGATGTATGTGTTGGCATGTTTTCCTTCTTCAAGAGCACTAGGGGATAGTTGGCAAAACCTACCCCCTAGTCTCTTAGGATGCCCAGGATAATTAGTCTAAGCGAAGTGCAATTAGGCTTTGCTCTGTAGTAGGACCTACATTAATAACAATCCCAATCTCAGCCTCGTCTTCATCAGTTCCGTCACGGTTCAACGGTATCACGGCACCGGCTGTAGTGACGCCTGCCGCTCGGGCGTGCTCGCCTATAACCAAGGTGCCGGAGGTCAGTACACTCCAAGGGCCTCTTGTTGCCATCCACCCGAAGCTGCCGTCTGCACCTACCCCCACTCCTACACCTGCGGGTGCAGCAATAATTGTGGTAGGCATAATAACAAGCTCTTTGTACCGAGATTTGACAAGCGTTACGTCAGAAGTGGAATCCAAGGCGACAGCTAAACCGAGTTTAATTCGGAACAGCGCATTGCTGGCTGCAGCATCATTAGACTCGATCAAATAGGCATAACCTACTCCAGTGTCGGCCTCAATAACCATGTAGCCACCGGCGTACTCGTCCTGCACCAGGGTAATAGTATCAGCAAAGGAGATAATTTTCTCACCGACAGTTACACCTGCGCCTGAACCCGTACCCGTAGGGTCAAGGTCGTCATGAGCTGCGTCGGGCGCTTCCATAGACAACAGGTCTCCGGCCTTGGTCGTACCTCCGTACTCTACGTACCGAAAAGTGTTGTCGCCGATTTCGAGCTTAGTTCCAAGAGGATACTGCTGGATTGTATCTATAGTATAGAAGTCAAGCTCATCCGGCAGTGCGTGAGGCATAGTAAAGATACTAGACCCAGGAAGCGTAATCACCTGTCCACTTGGACGATAGTTAGGTGCGCCGGAATAACTTACTGGTGATGTCAGTGCCATCTAAGGCCCCTTTCTTTTCTAAAGCTGTACGGTGGGAAAGAACGTCTCACATCCATATCCCACCGCCAACTCCCTTATTGGGCTACGCTACTATTGCAGCATCCGTGATGTCGTAGATACGGGCTAGGGCCATCGAGGACCCGTCCAGGACTCCACCGTAGGTAACAAGTCTCAGACCCGAAGAGTCAAAGTCTTCAAGGTTCGGGAAGAAGATGGTCTTCCAAAGTTCGCCAGGCGAACCTGTGTTACCCCAAGCAAAAGTCAGTCCAGGGTCACCATTCATGACCTGTCCAAACTTCACCGCGAAGATACTGTACATATTCGTACCCGATGAAAACTTTGCGCGGGCATCTGAGCCGACTCCGGTGTTGGCTTGTTCCGAGACAGAATAATCTGACCGGAGGATAGGTGTTCCGTTCCAGTGTGTAACCTTTTTACCTAGATCATCTAGGGTAAAGGAAATCGAGCCGAAGGTGTTAGTGCTGATACCTACTTCCTGGACGTAGGCATCTAATCGACGAGCAATTGTCTTCGGGAATATCCACGCATCCATACCATGCCGCATGTTGTCTTCAATCAAGCGAAGATTCGCAAGGCTAAGAGCAGCCTCGGCCATGTCTATATCCAGGGTGTTGGAATTAAAGTCTGTACCGCTGGCCTGTGCTAGTGCATGAAGACCGTCAAACTCTAGGTTGCTCGCCGAGAAAGTCAGGTCGCCATAGAGCATCAAGTCTTCTAGCTTCTGCATCATAGCCTTCTTGTTCTGCATAAGCTGGATGGCCTGATAATTATTTATATTTCCGTGTACAGACTCGACGAAATGATTCAAAGGAGTCTGGACGAAAACAATCTTCAATCCTGTTTCCTGCTCATCTACCTCAGAGGCATCTTGCCATGTCAAGGTGGCCCCGATAGCCGCAGTCTGTGCAGTAGGAATAGTTGACTCTCTGTTCCACGCCGCTTTCTTTCCCACAAACTGGACTACGGGCATCAGAGGAAGGATACCACCATTTTTAATATTCTCTTCAACCAAGCCAGCAACTAAGACATTTTGTGTTAGTTTCTCTGCCTCGGCTAGATTTGTCCAGTGTCCAACTGCCATCGTAGTCCAGCTCCTTTACTAGCTAGGAAATTACCTTCTCGTCTTCTTTACTACCATTAGGATTGGCCCGAAGACCCGTCATTTGTCGCTCAGCCTGCTGAAGAGGTGTAAGGTCTTCTGCACTTCCGCCACCGCCAGCTCCACCGCCACCTATACCTGTACCCTTATCAGGAAGTTGGGCGGTCTGAATTCCTTCACCTCGGGAAGCTGTAGCCGCCTCTTCCATTGCCTTTAGAGTTCCGAGATCGCGGTCTTTAAGCGTATCTTTCTTGAGTCCTATTATCTCAA
>SDBT01006084.1_pt1 | contig 20131 bp, 25 predicted proteins | sample 2277101 | NCBI WGS metagenome assembly SDBT01 (sample SAMN10404973, study PRJNA504765) | marine sediment metagenome | isolation source: marine sediment core GS10_PC15, 103 cmbsf | place: Arctic Ocean: Southern Knipovich Ridge | collected 2010 | reverse complement strand
AGTATGGCTACTCTTAGGTTTTTCAATGTCCACCTCGTGGAGGATTATTTTGACCCCATTAACCTCTACCTCACACATGGGGATGCGGTCCTTACACTTAGTACAGGAGGTGGTGTCAGCACCATAACCCAAGGTATGAAGTTGGTTGATGTATTGGGAGGTGAGGATGAGTTTCATGTGGGTCCATGTTCACAACACGGACAGTGGTATCCAAGGTCATTGAGCCATTGAAGGAAAATCTTTGCAGATTCCTTGGCGTCGCCCTGAAACTCGAAGGTCCCCTCACGATAGATGAGCCCCCCTATTTCCTTGGCCTCATCCCTAATTACAAAAAGAGTAGGGGAGTCCGAGGGTGCGATGTCTATACGAGGTTCATTGGTACCTTTTAAGGTCGTCATTACCTTTTTCATTAAGCATCACCTCCTTCCTTGTTGAACAAGGCACCGTTATTGCACTCTGTGGAGACTAAGCTCCTTGAACATTGTCAGTGTGTGTCCACGGTGTCCATGCACGGTTGCACCAGCGTGGAAGCTTCAGCGTCTCTAACATGGCTACCCTATCATGCCCCTTTCAGTCAAACCGATTGAGGGATGGCCCGCTCTTTAGATGGACCCAGCACACCGAGAGGAGAAAGGGGGTCTCCAAACTCCTGTAAGCAGGGTGAGTCCATCTAAAGGGCGGGGGACCATAAGCAGAGCCTCCTGAGCGACACCTATAGTCCCTTCACCCATATACATTGTAGCACATGGCGTTGACATTGTCAACTGCTCGGTGACTCCTCTTTAGGAGGACAGTTGGGGTTATCCTGTCCCTTGATGCAGGTATAGCTGAGACAAACAGGACAAGGAATAGCACCTTGATTAGGCTTCACGGGCTCACCATCAGACCGAAGTCTAAGGTTAGCAAGTAGTCTAGTCCCGAACTCCTTGTTTAATCCTTCCAACACCACATCTGAGAAGCACCTCGAACAGAGGGTGGGTTCAAGTCTCTCTGAGTTTGCGGGGCCGTGACTCCACCTATGTAATGATATGTCTACCTGAACAACACGAGAATGCCTTGTTGGCATCCAAGGAGCATTGACGGACATGCTGGACCTACCCTCACCTTCCGCGAATTTCTGGCATCGGTCACACCTATATGCTTTCATTTGGTCTTCTCCCCTTCATGCTTCTGATCTATGTGGTCAAACAACCGATACAAACCCTCATACCTCTGCGCACAGAATGGGCAGGTGAGGTACCGATCAGTGTTACCGGGTTGGGTCATTAGGCCATGACCCCCAGAATAAGTTACCAATCTTTCGTTGGTGCTCCTTAATAATGTGCAGGTCAGCCTCTAACTCCGCTGGCACAAATAGGTACTCACACTCCAACTTAGGACAGGCACAATCCGGGTGGCAGTCAAGGTGGGTAGGGCAGGCACAAGTGTCAGTCATTGGCCAACTCCATAAGCACATCGGCATGACATGGTCTGGGAGCGCACCAACATACTAGGTCCTTACCTTGAAGTTCCTTGAAGGGTAGTGCTCGGCCTTCTCCAACGGTTACATGTAGCCTGTAAGCATCAATGGAATCCTGTCTGGTTTGGCAGAAACTAGATGGAAATTTGAAGGGGTTACCCCATTTGGAGGGACGCCCAACATAGATGGCATCCTCGGGAATACCCTGGTAATTCTTATTCCATACAATCATGGTCCCTCCTTGTCCTATTCCTTCCCTCCAACCCATACCACCTTAACAACTGAGCCTGTTGCCACTCCTTAGACAGCCTTACCCGCTCCTGTTCCCGAGATTTCCTTGTGATGTAGATGGTGGGGAGGACCTTACCTATTGGCATATGGAGAGTACCTAAACCCAGGCTTACGTCGAGCGTACCTATAACCACATTGGCATTGGTAGGTATCCCAATGGTTTCCCTTACCTTTAATAATAAGGCGATGGGTGGTATTCTTCTGACAGAAGTGGCATGTTCCGGTTATTACTCCTACACCAACTGTCTTACCTTGTAGTCGAATCACCATGCCTCCAATAGGGCCGGTATCCCCTTCCTCCTTGGGTATTGGTTAACGATTAACTCCCAACCCTCACCAACATGATGCTCGATACAATCCTCACAAACTAGCAACCATCTCATGCGATTGGATCCTAGGTCAATGACCTGGTATGTAGGATTGTTAGCCATTTGATCGGCCATCATTATGGCCATGACGTGGAAGGCCGGCCGATCACAACGGGGATCCTGTGCTGGGTCTTGGCGGAGTTCACAGTACATTGGTTACCAGTGTCCGTTTCTTTGCCTTCTAACCAACCGCAACTCCCTTACACATGCCTTGCACCAATAGTCAAGGCCATTCGACATGGTACAGTTACGGAAGAAGAACTCAGGGTCCATGGGCCACCATTCCTTACACTTGGAACAGAGACGGATGGTACCTAGGTCCGGGTCAAACTTAGTTGCACCTTGGTGGCTCATGTCTCCGTCCACATACAGGGCACCAAATAGTAGGGTACATTAGTTCCATCTCCGACTCTCTGTCCTTGCACTGTGGGCCTCGCCTAAATCCCAACCCTCCTCCCCACAATTGGGCACCCCACCCTTCCAGTCCACCAACCACATCCCATCATGGTCCATGTACCACTCACCTCTCTCCCTCCCGTGACAACGGAGACAGTGGCGAGTGGGTTCGTGGTCTGGGCCCATGAAGTGTTCACACCAATTGTGGTGGATCATTAGATGTCTAGGTAATAGAACATTGGGCCAGGTGCTCTACCTTTTGCTGTTCGTTCCAGAGGACACTCTCCATTTCATCACCGATTACAGCCTTGCATTCCTCACAACGGATACATGTACATGCACCCTCGTGGCGAATGAACCTAGTCGGGGCATCGGGAGTGGCCTGACCACAATTATCACAGGTGTACATTATATACCTCACTTACCTCTAGGGTGTGCCTCAAACTTCACCTTTGCGGTGGTATCGTCTCTTGAGTATGGTAAGGTAAAATATTCTCGACGAAGGCAGGTGCTACAAAAATAGGCTTCAAAGTAGTATCGGGGGTGGGTATTGGTACCTGGTAATGGCCTGTCTTCGTCCTCATAGACCGTACCTTGGTATATATAGGTGTGTTCATGGGATGCTACGTTTGACACTTTAGTTCCATCTCCTATGGTGGATTATAGGTTACTCTACCTTATGAGGTCTTCTACCAAATGCAAGACCCAGAACCCAAGGTGCTAAGGGCCCGAGTGGTATTGGTGAGTCACAAACAAGCCAAAATAGAAATCTTCTAATGATGGTTCCCTTTGAAGAATTCTTATCGGCTGGTGTTGGCATACCCCTCATCCTCCCCCGCATTGATGGCGGAGGTACGGTGAATCTCCTTCACCCAGCAGTAGGTCCAGCAAGGACCAGTGTGCTCAGGAAACTTACATTTATCTAATCCTCGTTCAATGCAGGTTGGACGGGTGTGACCACATCTTGTCCATTCACCACTCATCACCGGATCACACCTACACTTACGGTCCTCGGGCCAATGTGCAATCATGAGGTCCATGGCTTGGAGATACCCCTTGGCAAAGTCAAGCTCACGTTGGGTATCAGGAACCAGTTGGTCTGATCGGCTTATGTCTCCAATTGGACCAGTCATGCTCTTACCTCCAACCTCTGTCCTCTACCTTCACCTAACCCAACCCCATACCGCTCGAAACAAGGGTCACACATGTAGAGCCATTTGCCAGATGAGATCAACACCTTCTGTTTGACCTTACCTCTGAACAAGGCAGGATGATGGCCAAGTGCGTGTGGTGGTGCCTCACAATCAGGGAGATGGTCAACTCTAACCTTGGTGGAGTTGGGTTCCCAGGCCATCAGACACTCCTCAATTGAATGACCTTTGGGTTCCCTTAACTCCTGGTTGCATACGGCGCACACATTTTTTTGTTCACCAGCCATCCGGATACAGTCTCTCCTTCAATGCAGTACGTACGACCTCAACCCAATACGACGGGTCCTCAAACTGGATGTTGCGGTACTCATTCTTATCCGCTTCAGTTAGGTCCATGATGGTGATGGCAGTTGGGTTGACTATGGCATCTGCCATCCTTAGTGGGCATGGACCTTCATCATGTTGGGCACAGGTGTGACATGGTTTGGTCATAGTTTCACTGCCTTACCCTGTCGCCTCAACCCGCCAAGTAGCACCCCAATCCTAAACATGTTACCGGGGTCCTTCACCACACCCTTACCATCGGTGAGGCTTGTGAAGTTATTGGTGGTGCACGCTTCCGCATTAACATGGATGTGATCGGTGGTAATGCTGAAGATACAGCCACAATAGATGCCCCATCGGGAATAGTATTGTTGGGGATACCGTTCCGTAATCAAGCAGCCATCTCCAAAAGAAACAAGGCAATAATGATGGCCGCGCCAAGGTAGGATAGGTTCACACCCAAACACCCACGGCAAAGATGGACCACGCCGTCACCATGATGATACCAATGGTGATGCGTAGATGGTCACCGTATTGTAGTTTCATGGTCATCCTTGCACTAGCTTCTGTCCCTTACCGAGACCAAGTGTAGCTCCGCAATTGATAAAGCAGGCTCGGCACATGTATGCCCAGCCACCACCGGGCATAACCGCGTCGTACTGTGCGGTCCTGCCATTGTGGAGATCACATGGGGGTAGGTGGGTTACCTTAACCTCAACGAGATCGGTATCACCAACCTGAGGGATTGTTGGTCGTTCATCCATCGTCATCCTCCCACAGCTTTGACTCATACTACCATTATATCACATGGCGTGCGATTTGTCAACACGATGGTTGAGCACTGTTGACACGCTGGAGGATATGGTCAGCATTAGCTTGGGCCAATACGGAGTCGTGACCATCCCAATCCTTATAGTCCGCACAGTCGATGGTTAGAATATGTTGGGTGTCGGCACCATAGATAGCGTAGCCTGAGGATAGGCTATCATAGCCAGATGTGGTTGAGAATTCCCAGTACCATGGTGTTGGTGTTGGTGTCATTGATTCCTCCATAGGTGGAGAGGTTGTTGGGGTCCTGGACCTCTTCAACCTTATCACAATTGGGGCAGCGTTTAACAATCATGCTACCATTATAGCATACTGGTGTGCACTTTGTCAACACGTAGGTTACTTTAGTTATGACACATTGGGGTGCCTCCTCAATTTAGGTTGATGCGCGAAAAGAATTTAGCTGCTTCAACCATGAGATTCATAGCCTCTTCGGCCATGATATGTTTCTCTAACCAAAGAGAGGTTATCAACACGACTGCCTCTTCATAGGTTACTGCGTGAAAATCTATCATGTTCACCTCCTGACATATAATTATAACACAAGGTGTTGAGATTGTCAACACTAAAGGTTAGAGAACCTTCTAACTCTTCAATCGGCGATCATTAGTTCGTGTCTAGCCAAGTACAACCTTACCTAAGGTTTACAAATGCCAAAGGACCACAAGGATGGGGGCTGCGACCATCCTCATGGTCCTTGGTCCTTGTTAGGCTGCTGGTCCGAACCCTGCGGCTCGTGCAACCTTGTTCTTCAAGGTCCATTTCTTGGAGTTTGGTGACTTAACGTCCGGTTCGGAGTCGATACCGTCATGGGTGGCGATCTCCTCAGTGGTTGCGACCTCGCGGAAGGCCTCATCCAATGTCATGGGCGGTCCACCGTTCCGTTGCCACTTGTGACCACGTCCACCGGTTCCGCTCGATGCCTTGCGAGTTGACGGTGCCTTACCGACGTACTCCACTTTGGCCCCATCACGGTTGATCTGGAAGGATACCCCACGCACGGATGCAAGGTCCTTAATGGAGTCCAGAGGGAACCCTTCGTGGAAGGCGGTGAGTAGGTCCAGATCACCCTCGTATCCAACCCCGACCTCAAGTAGGTCCCAGCCGGTATCGGACTTACGTAGGTTCCCGGATACCGTGATACCTTGCATCAGCGAGGATTGGGCTCGGAAGTCGAACGCCTTACCTAGTTCGGTGTTCATTGTGACCACGGCGGCATCCCGGGCCCCGGTCTCGGCCTCATCCGATATGCTTTGGATCCGCCCGTTGACCTTTTTGCGTTCGGCGATCAACTTTTCCTGTGCCGTGTCACCGGCGGCATCGTCTGACGTCTCCGAGATTTCGACTCGGATCGTGGTCAACCGGTCGCGTAGCTGGTCAAGGTCCATCTGTTCGATGGCTACCTTATCCTCGGTCGTAGTATCTTCGACCATAGTGCACTCTCCTATTCAGTTTTTAAGGTGCAGCCCTACACCACCCAGGTGACGAACAAGTGGTCGGTATTTGGGTTCATCACGCCGGGCTCACATGGTCACGGTCGTGTGCACCCTACTGGGTTGTGCATCGTCGAACCTCTTTTCGACACTTCAATCATAACACACCCACACGGAGAGTCAAGCGTTTAGTTGACATAATGTTAGATGATCCGTTCGATTTGTGAATCTTCTAACCATGAGAACGTATGTTCGCAGGCATGCACACCATGGTGCAGTGAGGTGAGTGTATGCAATGTGTACTTGTACCCCATGTACACAGGCTCCCAATGTCAGACATGTCAGCAAGGTGGTGTATGTACATAGGTTTGCATTGTCATACATGTGGTGCTTGTCATCATGGTGTTGGGTGTCATACAACCTTGGGGTGTCACCATTGTGTACATGTGGGGCGAGCACCACCCTGCTGAAATGTACACATGACCTACACCCACCACATGTCCGACAAGGCATACCCCACCCCGGTAGCGGCGTGTTGCAGTGGTCTATCGCGCGTATTAGGCCCTCGCGGATAAACCCAAATTTTCAGAAAAACCAAGGCTACGGTAAGTTATCACCATCCTGATAACGTGTGTAGGAAGGATCGAGATGTACGAGTAGATCGGTGAACCTCAGGGCGATATATAACCCTCAACATCTCAATTACTTCCCCGGTGGACTGCACCAACGCCCTCCCCGCCAACTTGTACATGAGTCCGGGGGAGAACCCCTCACCATTTGGGGCGTAAATGATTACGGGTTTCCTCAACCCAGAAACATGCCCTGCCTCAAGGTGGGCATCATTCCCACAAGGTAGTAGGAGAACAAGTACGTCACATGCTTCTAAGGCGTCCCAGTCTCGGTTGAATCCTTTAACCATAGCGGGATGGTACAGACGTTCATTGAATTCCTTCACCCCCCAGGAGCCCCAATGTTCATCCACCTGATCCCAGGAGAAGTAACTTTCAGGGTCTCGGAAATTATACACCTCAGCTAGTTCGTTACCAAAGCGTAAGGCGGCTAAGGTCTCATAGACGGATTCAAAGTATTGGTTTCTCCACGATGATGCTAGGTAGATTTTCATGTTGAGTCTCCATAGTGGGCTTCAATAAGAGCCTCAAGATAATGCATGGCCTTTAGTAGGTCCTTTTTGCCTCCTACCAAATGGTGTCGAGAGACGTATTTAATAATGTTGCCTTCCGCGAAACCGATTTGATTCTCTATGTTGAAGGTCATGGGTTCTATCTTGAAATGTTTATAGTGGTCCCCTCCTTCCTGTTTCTTTTGGTACTCTCTTTCAATATTCAACATCAACTCTCCTTACTTATAATTATCATATCTCCTATGTATTACACATTCATGCAATCTAAGTGGGGTCCGATCTAGGTGAGTATTCTACCCATTTTATAAAGGAAGATTTAGGAGGTCCACCTATTTCAAGTAGTTGATCCCAGATAGATTTGAGCCTTGTATTAAATTGGGTGGCCTGGTGGTTGAAGTCTGCCATCTGCCCCCGATTGTAGAGGAAGTCCAACTGCTCATGTTTTGCCCGGCGTATTTGGCTTGCATAGGAAAGTAAGGATAAGCGTTTCTTTTTCTTCTCCGGGGTAATGTCTTTGGGAGTGCGTCCTGCGACACCCCGAATCTTGGGTATGTAAGGGTTAGCCTCAGCCCATTCTTCCTCCCCCACGTACCAACATTTGAAATGCCAATACTTGTAGTTCCGCATACCATTGTGCCACCAGAACGCTTGGGCGATAAAGGAACCAGCGAGGATTACCCCTCCACATCCTGCCTTGTCGTAGTCGGGATTTCCTCCACACTCTCTGATCCTCCTCCCTGCATATCGTGTGTAAACCTTCAATGTACACCTCCCCGTATCCCCTTATTATATTGATAACGAAGCTCTGAGTTATAATACATAGGAGATATGAAAACTGTTAATGCCTAATTTAACCTTGATCCCCGAAATCAAAAGTAGGTGGGTCTCCTACAGAGTGAGCGATAAACCAGTTTTCCATATCAGTAATGTGGCATGTTATGTGCCAGGAACTACCGTGAGGGTCAAGTTTTAGGGTAGCTCCATCTTTAAGAAGCCTACCTCTCATGATAGGTGATCCAGCATATATAGGCTTACCACATCCAGGATAGGATGACCCCTCCACCCCGCAACGTCGGATTCTTCCACCAGCATGAGTTAGGAAGTCTGTAGGGTCCATTATTACCTCACTTAGTTTGTTAATTTAAGATCTAAGTAACCATATTGTATCATACCTAAACACGTTTGTCAAACACGGTGCTTGACTTTTTACATCCAAATCACGTACACTATTAAGGGAGGTAAGCAATGGCCCCTGATCTGGATAACCAATCGGAATCTAAGACCTTAGAGACTACCATCTCTCTCATGCCCTTTTTGGGTGGTACCGAATCCGACGAGAGGAAGGCCAAGTACCTAGCCTATAGGTACGCGGGTTTCTCCTTCAACGAAGCGGTAGAGTTGACTGGACTCAACCCCCGAACAGTGTTGAGGTGGCGGGACCCGGAAAGAAGAGTTGGAGGTAGGGAACCGGGGACTTCTTATGATCCGCATTTTGCCAAGTTAGAGTCGGAAGTTACCTCCGAGTCCCGTAGTCAAATTCGACGGGAGGTAGTCCAGAACCTCTTCACCCGAAATATAGTTCTGGTTCTGGAGCACGACTATTCGGTGTTAAGAAGGATCAGGGGACTAGAGGTTGCACTGGATGAACATGGTGACCCGGTTCTAAATGAAGTGGACAAGCCTGTGATGGCGGAGCCCTCTAAGCAGGACTGGACCTACCTCAATAGGATTAGGGGAAATTATGGCCCCCAACAAATGGCGGCGATGGAGAAGTTAGCTGAGACCGGTCCTGGTGATGACATCTTCAACTTCACCAACATTGTCATGCAGATGAATTTGGAGCAGAGGGATCAACCGGCCATCCCAGCGGATGCTGTGGAGAGCTCCTATAGGGAAGAGTCTGATGCCCCGGCCTAGAAGTCACAGGGCCATAAGGTCAAGAGGTGGTAACCCCCATAGATCGGGGGCTCCGAGGGGGAGGAGGATTGTTACTTTACGTATGCAGGTGGCGGCGAGGCGGAACTTGGGTAAGGCTCATATCAATAGGATTGGGGTGAGGGGTCAGAGGTTTCCGGGGAGGAGCAGAGGGTTGAGGAGGGTGTTTTGAACCCTCATAACCTATTGGAGCGTCTTAATCCCAAGGGCGAGGAGGGTTACTGGGAGTGCCATTACTGCCATAAACGCGGATCCTCAAACCTACTCAATCAGGTTGAATGTTCCTATATCTACCCACCTTGTCAATGGTGCGGTCAAACCCCTCTCTGTGACCTAAATTGTGTGGGGATTAGAATGGCTTTTTCTGATCCGGCTGTGTATGTGGTAGAGCCATGACCACCACTGAGGTCCAGAAACTTACCCTCCCCGAATCCGAGATTGAAGCTATCAAGGCCATCATCCGTGATGACCTAAAGTACATCAGGGCTTTCATCCAAGTCCCCAATAAACAAGATGGTGGGCCACGGCTACCATTCAACCCCTGGCCGGTACAGTTGAAGTTGTTGGAGAGACTAACCCACCGTGACCTTGTGATTAAGGACTCCCAAGTTGGGTGTACATCCATCCTCTCCGCCTTGATTGCGAAGTGGACCCTAACCGTCCCTGATACTACCTCGGTGATCGTGGCCCACGAAGGGTTCCTTACCGAACGATTACTCAACCGGGTCCAATTCTTTATTGACTCCATTCCTAAAGAGGTTAAACCCGAACAGGATCACTCCTCCACAAAAGAAATGACCTTCCCAGACATCAACTCCACCATCTACGTGGGTACTGCTCGGGCACAGGTGTTTGGGAGAGGGGAGCCAATTCAGCACCTATTGTTATCGGAGGAGGCTTTCTACCTGGCGGAAGCTTGGGAAAAGATCATGAACCCGGCGATTACCAGGGTTCCGGAGTCCGGCCATGTATTTAGGGAGAGTACGCCCAATGGTGAGAGTGGCTCCTTCTACAATGAGGTGGAGCTGACTCAAAAGGGAGAAAGTGTCTATCGGCTGCACCAATTGTTTTGGTGGGAGAACCCTGACAACGTCATGAAGGATAATTCCCCATTACTGGCCGAGCAGCCTGGTTTGGTTGAGTTAAGTGCTCTTACTCCTGAAGAACAGGTAGGGGCAAGGGAGCATGGGTGGACCACGGATCAAATTAGGTGGCGGAGATTCAATATCCTTGCCTCCGGGGTCATGTTCTTTCAGGAACATTTGGAATCCTTGGCCACCTGCTTCCTTACGATTGGGCAACCTTACTACGACCCACAGAGGACCGTGGCCTTGTCAAGGCAATGCTTCGATGCTCCATTTGTGGGTCCGGAAGGGTTGAGGGTCTGGTATAAACCTGAGAGGGGTGGGTACTATACCATCGGGGAAGACCCTGGGCAAGGGAAGATTACCGAATCCGTGGCCCAAGTGTGGAGGTGGGACCTCCCGGAAGGCCCTAGACACGAAGCCACCCTGGCTGAGTTTTCTGAACCTGAGACCATGGCCCCCAAGTGCGTGGAGATTGACAAGTATTATGGGGGCAACTGTCTCCATGTCCCCGAAGGTAATGCTCACGGGATTGGGTTGATTAGAAGGTTGCGGGAGGCCAAGAGACTCCGTATTTATATTAGGAAGAACCTTACCACGGATAAGCCTGGGACTCACTTAGGGTGGTATACCTCCGGAAGCACCAAACCCTTCATGATGCAGGAGATGAAGAGAAGGTTGCCAGACCTCATTACCCATGATGCGGAGTTTGTAAGGCAATTACGTGGGTTCCGGGAACTTGAGTTTGGTAAGGTGGGAGTAACAACCGCCGATGACTACCATGATGCGGGGTGCCTTGCGATCGTGGGAGGATTGGACTACCGACCCCATAAGGTGAGGGGGTATAGGGGGAGCTCAGGGTGGAAACCAGGATGGGGGGAGAGGAAGTGAGGAAGGTATTTAAGGCTATCTGGCGAGTGTTAGCAGGCGGTGATTGGTGTGCTCAATGCCGGAGTGGTACTCACGGTTAGGTACGGTAACACCAACTTAGTTAGCTAGCTAACCGATAATCGATTCTAAGCGATTCTTAGCATCTCAACGTACTAAGATACAGCTTTGTGCTAAAGGTTGCTGAGAAGCTACCACACGCATCCAGGTCATATGTCTGACAAGTACACATCAGTAGGGAGAGACGCAAATGGGGGCAGCAGAAGATATCCGAACCGAGGTGACCACCCTACAGCGGGACTGGCAGCCTCGAGCCGCCGCGTTTAGAGAATGGTACAACCTTATCCGTCAGGATAATAATCTCCACCAACCCGGTATGGAGTCGGTAATCTCCCCAGACCCTAGGGCTTCCTACAACATGGCAAGGTGGCTCCTTACCCCTAGACCTGGGTCATTTGTGGTGGACACCGAAGGGATGACTGAAGGTCAGGCGACTTCAGTCGGAGTAATCGAGAGGTATGTGGACCGGCAGTTAGCCTTGAACGTAAGGCGAACTAGGGGTGGTGTTAACCGCCCCATCATGAGCCGGATCATTGACCTGATGCTAGCCACGGGATGGATTGCTATTGGCTCTGTTCCTACCCCTAATGGTTGGGTGATCGAAGCCTTCAATCCTGCACAAGTTTACCCCGAGTATGGGTCACAAGGTCAACTACTTCGAGTGGGTAGGATGTACCAGTCCTCCGGCCCTGAGATCAATGCCATGATCGCAAGGAATGGTTGGATCCCCTCCAAACATCGACTTGACAGAAGGCAATGGTGGGTCCACTCTCTTTGGAAGTTGACCGAATTCGGCCCCGTTCATGGGGTGGTGGTTGGTAATAACCACATTGCCAAGCCGATGACATTGGAACCCCATTTCCCCCGTATCCCTATGTATGTGGTGCCGGTAGGAGGTCTACCTGATGATGGATCAATCTCCGGTAACAATAGATGGAGGGGGGAGGTTGGTCAGTCCTTCCTGGCCCCGTTATTGGATATCCAAAACAACTACAACAAGATGCTCACCTACATGCAACAGCTCCTCAGAGACACTGCCAACCCTCGATGGGTGGAGCGTGTCCGTGGAGAGTCAGTGGTCGATCCAGATCGCCTCTGGGAACGTGGGGCTGTGTTCACCATGGAACCAGAAGAGGACCTCTTCCCCATTCCTACACCCCCACTACCACCAGAACTCCGGGGGCATGAGTTTGAAATCCGCAACATGATACAAAGGGTTTCATTCTCCGACGCCTCCTTAGGTAATATCACCACCCAGATCAATGGTTTCATGCTCAACCAAGTAACCTCGCAAGCCAAACAATCTCTCTCCCCATTTTTCGATGGGGTAAGGGAAGTGGTTGGGGACATGGCCACCACAAATATTGCCATCATGCGGGCATTAGGTATGCCTTTGGGTAGGGAGGGCTTCCCATCATTACCGGATACAGTATTCCTTGACTTCAAGTATGATGTGAGAGTGCCCGGAGACTTCCTCCAACGGGTGTCGGCGGCCCGAACTGCTAACCCAGAGTTTAGGTTGAGTAAATCCTTACTCATGGATGAGTTATTCCCAGAGGTTTCTTCGGTTCAGAGGGAGTTGTCGAGGATACAGACTGAGGATGCTATAGAGAACCCGGTCTTCAAGCAGTTGTTGGTGGTCCGAGAACTCGCCAGGGCTTCCCAGGAGGCTCGGAAGAATAACGACGTAGAATTTGCTCAGTTGTTGGAGAGGGCTGCCGATCTGATTGAAACTCAATTTGGGGCCTCCCGCCCTAATGCTTCACCTGGGCCTCCAGGGTTAAGACCGGAAGCCTTACCTCCCGATGTTCAGAGGGTGTTGTCAGGAGAGACAAATGGTTAGTGTAGAGGATCAACTGGAGAAACTCTCTCTAAAGGATGGGGATATCCTCATCTTTCGTTCAGATAATCCTAGAGATATGGAGGACTTTGCCGAATCTTGTCGTAGCCCCTCAAGTCCTAAAGATGTCACTATTTGGTTCCTTTTTCCCGGTGAATCATTAGAGGTTTTAGATGGTCCAGAGCGAGAGCGTCTCAAGGAGCTTCTGAATGGTTAACCAAGCCACCCCTGAGCAGCAGGCTCTAGAGAGGCAGGTTCGCCCTACTGGTCCCACTGTCCCCGAGTCATTGAGGAGGGTGCAGGAACCATTCCCCGGTTTCTTTGCTGATCGACAAGAGACCCAAGATAGAGCCATGGCTGCCGAGGAGAAGCGGGTGCTCCTTGAAAGACAGGCTACTGGAGTTATTGCAACTCCGGAACCTGCTCGGGGAGTACCTTCTCAAGAGGAGGTGGAACGTGGAGAGGCTGCTCCAAGACCTCCTCCAGGTGGGTTTGGGGGATTCTCTTTTGGCGAACGAATCAAACTCCTCGGGGCCAGTATTGGTAACCTAATCACCCCACCGGTGATGGTAGGTAACCGAGTAATACAGCCGGTTCCGTTTCAACCCTCCATCAAGACTCCTGAAGAAGTGACTCAGATTGTTCAGGCTCAGGAGAATTTGCGTAACCAGTTCATCGAGTTGGGTGATGAGAATGGGGTAGTGGTTTGGAGAGACCTAATCTCCGAGTTGGCCTCGGTAATCGCAGCAGGTTCAGAAGGGGCCCCCTTAACTGAGGAGGATTTCCTTAAAGCCGCTCATATTGAGGACTGGAACACAATCATCTCTGATGATGATGTGAGGTGGGCAGGGAGAGTATTTATCCGGGCCCTTCAACAAAGAGGGGCGACTCCAGAGGTAGAAATTACCACGGAAAGACGGCAGAACGTTATTGAACAGGTAACGGCTAATCGCTCCGCGTCAGCCTATGGAATATTGGTTACCTCTGGAGCTGACTTATTGGATGCTCTAATTGGGTTCAATCAACCCCAATTTCCTGCGGGAGTCAGTACCCCTGAGGATTACAGGGACCTCCTCCTTGATTTAGGTTTCACTGATAATGAAGTAGACACCGAACTACTTACATTTACCAGTGGTATACAGACCCTAATCGACCAGATCGGAGAGGAGGGTGTACATAGGACCTTCCTGAGGTCTGAGTTCTCCGGTATGTCCAATCAGAGGCTTGAGGATGAACTTAACAGCCGTATTGTGAGGAATATCACTGCTGCTCCTTTGACGGCTTTGAAACTACCAATTGATTGGTTTACCTCTAGGGTTGTCGATCCTCTGGCCGGGTTGGAGAAGAAACTAAACTTTATACCGACTGGAATAATTCAGTTGCTCCCAGGAGTTGAGGGGTCAGGGTTAGGTCGTCGTGGTATCTTTTCAACCCAAAAGGAAATAGAGGACTTTGATGGCCTCTTCCGCCAAGCTCAGGTGGAGGGAGCTGGTACTTGGGAGGCTCTGGCCTTTGCCAATGTAAACTATGACACCAACGCTTTCAAGCGGTTTTTACTACTAACTACGTTTGACCCGCTTACCTATTTTGGGATTGGTCTTTATGCCAAGGTCCTGAGGCCCCTACCAATAATTGGAAGACCTTTAGCCGGGATTGAACTCGGTTTTATGAAGGGAGTGGATCAGTTAGCCTTGGCAGCTAAGAATGGGTTATATAACCTAGCCCCCAAGACTATTAACCAGATGGTCACCTATGAGACCAAGCAAAGTGTGGATATAGTTAGGGCCGGGCTGCTGTCGGATCAATTGGCTCAAGGGAATCTGCTGAAAGCGGTGGATCAAATACCCTTAGACCAGGCTCAAGCCACGGCTCAAAAAGCGGTAGCTATGGCCCGTAATAACCCTGGGGTACAGCATCCTCTGGCTGACACGGGACGATTGATTAGAAGGCGAGTCCCCCTTGCCCTGGATGAGATCAACACCCTAGCATCTAGGCTCGGTAGAGAGCCCATTGGCCTTGATGATATCCGTGAAGGCTTTAAGATGGCCGAGGTGGACCAGATTGTGGGTAACACCGTGGGTCTTGAAGGTAAAGCCTTAAACCTGGATGAGGCCACCGACAAACTCATGCAGTCCATGGCTGTATTGGATACCCCAGGAGGTAATCGAAGGGCTTTGGTCCGTAATTGGCTCGAGGAGATTATTACTGGAGTGGATGAGGCTGCTGATACCCTAATCTCTGGGTCAAGGAGTACGAAGGACCTATTCTCTAGGATTGGGCTCCACATAGACCAAACTGTCAGGGCTGAGCGCCGATCCCTGCATGTACAGGCTAACCAAAACATTGGATCTCTTGGTGGTATCTGGCTACTCAATGAGATGCCTAATAAGATAATCTTTGCCAATATGTTAGACCGGTTCAACCGTGGGTTCGCTCGTCTGCACCTACTTTTTGCCTTCTACTCCCCGTTTAATGTACTGGAGAATGGACTCAAGACTGCCTTCGCTGGCCTTGACCCCATGTTCTTTGGGAACCAAGTCGACCGTGCCCTCATAAAAACCAATGGCCTAGTGGGTACCCCCGAAGCCTTCTTCTCTGCAAGCGGGTTCAACCTTGAACTTGGTCCCATCGCCCAAAATGTGAATATGGTCAAAGGCCGTCTCCCTGGGTTGTCCATGAACACCTTCAATCGTCGGATGCGGGCTAGGACTGGTATCTGGAAATCCTTTTGGGGTGGAATTGACGAGATAATGATCCGATCCGGGGGTAGAATTGGCCTCCAACAGCAGGCCAACTACACCAATCTAGCCATGGATCGTTGGATGTTCCGTAATCACCCTGAGACCATGAATAGATCGGTGGAGATCATTGACTCATGGAAGCCTGCCCTATCTGCGGCAGGCTACACCCAAGAGGAGGTATTGTTGGTGACCAAGGAAGCCTGGGAAAGGGCCGTGGTTAACCCAGATACCCTCCTTGGTATGAGTAATGAATTCACCCCGCATAAACTTGGTATGAAGGATACCATGAAAATCCTAGGTAAATATGCCGATGTAGGGCCCACGGCATTGAATCATTTGGTGCAGGAGGCACAGAATGGTAGGCTCTTCCCCAATCTCACCAAACTTCTTACAGAGGATATGCCGGAAGTCGTCCGACAGGAAATCTTATATTCACCTGAGCTTGCCAGGCTCCGCTTTAACTCTTTCATGGACGACTTGGCAGATAATCCTCCAGTCGATCTTGAGGGATTACGGGTTAGAACTCAAGCCTTAAGTCAATTGGGTGTTGATACCGTCAACATTGTTACCGCCCAAACCCGGCAAGTCCAGCAGTACACTAGGGACATCCTTAACCTAGAGGTCAAGGGGCGGATTTATGAAGAAATGTGGGATGAGATTCTCACCCCCTTCATTCGGGAAAGTCAGGAGAGGACCAGAGGATACATTGGAGAACTTAGGGCAGCATTGGATGATCCTACCATTGCCTTAACCTCGGAACAAACAGTCCAATTTGAACTTATGTTTGACCGACAATTGGAGCGTACCGCCGTCCTCGAGGATGCTTGGATACGCCACCGTGAACTAGTACGGCAGGAGTTCTCCGTTCGTGATACCCTACGATCAGACATTCGTGGTCGTGGAGAGAACCCCAACATAGACCACCCTGAGATAAGGGCGTGGTGGGAAGGATTCAATACCGCCCGTGAGAATCATTGGAGGATAGCTCGGGAATCCTTGGCCCGAACTGACTCGGGGATACTTGAGGCCACCGCTGCCGCAGAGAACATTAGGCTGCCCAAAGTGGTCTCTCGATTGGGAGAGGACCTTACCTCCGCTGATGTGGCTGGGTTATACCAATCAGTCCCAGGGGATTTAAGTAGGGACCTATTCATCCCTGAACTTGGGGTGCTCCAAGAGAAAGCCTTGTGGGTGGAGAGGATCCATGCCAGGGCAAATTCTATTGCAGCCCAGAATGGTATGGCCGCCGACGACATTGGGTACACTCGGACTTCTATTGGCAAGGTCTACGATGACATTGTGGAGGGCATGCTTGGTTCTCGAGAGATTGCTGACCTCGCTGCCCCTAGGTTGCAACAGTTGGAATCTATGAGGGAGGAATTACTCCACTACTCCACTAGGAAAGGGGTGCAAAACCTAGAGAGTAGGAAGACTATCCTTGACGACTTCTCCAGGGATGTGAGGAACCAGTTGGAAGCTGACCCGTCGACAAGGGTGTTGTTTGGGGATCAACCGGCTCAACGTGCTGTTCTTCAACCGGGGGAATCTCGGGAAATTGGGAACCGTGGGATTGTTATTACCCGGCTTGAGGATGTGGCTCCAGATGTTTCTGCTCTCACACGGGAAATGGTTACAGCTGGAATTCCTGAAGCTGAAATCCCTAGGTTACCTCTAACCACATCTTTAGATGTGCGTTTACCTAATGATGACCTGGTAGAGGTGCTCATACGGCAAACAGATGATGAGGCCACCATTGACATAACAGCTAAGGAGATTGGTGGTCGTGAGGTAACCACTAATATTGAGGAGCTTGCACCTGTTGCTAGGTTTAACCTATCCGAGTTACGTGAGTTAGGCCGACTGGTTGCGGAGCTTCATCCTACAGCTCGGACCATGGGTGGTACACGACTCACAGGTGGACATCGGAAGGTGCTTCAGGAAGTGAACCTAGAACAGTTCCGTCGTGGTCGTACCTCGACCGATTGGCTGGCCGAACGTCAAAAGGCCCTCGACGCTGCCAACGATGAAATGGCCCTCGACTTCCCTGACTACACCCACCCAACCGCCGTCAATGCTGTGGGTAGGGCCGCGGCTCCCTTCTGGACCTACGAAACCCACCGAGTCTTTTGGCTTGCTCGTAACTGGATTAAGAGACCAGGTACTTTTGCTGCCTTAGGGAGGTATCAGGATGCCACTGACCAAGGATACATCTCGGTCCCTGGAACAGATTATCAAGTTAATCCGCTCCGAGGCACTATCTGGATGGGCGGGCTTAAGAGACTTTTTAACCGAGATTTCCCCGACTACGCGGATAGATTCCCTGAGTTCTCCAATGCCCTGGACCAGCTGGGTAGGTACGGCTTTTTCCCCAATTTGTCGATCTCCGCCGGAATATCCATCTTCGGAGCTAAATCCCCCCGAGGTAGATTTAGTCAAGTGGGAGAGCTGGTACCCTCCATCATTCAAACCCCTTTGGAGGCATATGTTGCCGCTTTCCCTGATTCACAGGCCGCCAAAGTCATACTTGAAATAATCCTTCCTAGTCGATGGAGGGATTACCAAGTCGGTCTAGCAGCGGGAGCCTTGGGTTACGACGCCGATACCATCATTGATAAGAGGATCACCAATACCCCTCTAACTGAGGAAGAGGAGCGACAATGGTCTGCCGCCCAAAGGGAGTTTGCCGTTGGTGGGGGTATTGGTGGTAACCTCACCAACATGCAGATGTCTTTGTTAAGGCTGAAACCCCAAGAAAAGGTGGCCTTTGACGCTGCGGTTAAGGAAGTAATCGCTGAATGTGTGGGGGTACCGGTGGCCACCCAGAACCTCATGCGAAAGGCTTCCGCTAGAGTCTCTGAGTTCTTCCCGGTCCCTGCTGAGTGCCGTGACCTTATGAATGAGCTGGAAGGGTCCCAGTTCCGTGGGCTATCCTCCCATCTCCGTGAGTCTGAGGTAGGTAAGAACCTAGCCACTGTGGATATATTCTGGGCAGAGGTGGAGCAGGAGAGCACCATAGTCCTTGAAGGAAGGGAATCCCTGAATAACCAATGGCGACAGGGGGTAATCAATCGCACTCGTTGGGAAAAGGATACCCGGGAACTTCGGGGGAGGGTTAGCCAAGTCATTGATGATAAGAAGGCCGATCCTAGATTCCAAATGGAAGTCGACGGTGCCATGTCTCAGGTACCAGTAACCCTACAGGAACGCAAGGATTTTGCCATTGCCCAGGGGTTTGATCCCATCCAACGAGACCCTGTGGAGGAACTCCTAGCCGAGTGGTTCCAAATCGAAGTGAAGGATCGCTTCGACATCGAGACTGGGTTGTTTGTTACCGATTGGGACGGGTTCTTCCGTAAGCAAAGGATTATAGAGGACTTGGTCCCTGAACCATATAAATCCGAGTTCCTTGACCGAGTCCATGCAGGGGATACCGACCTTGATTCCCAGCGTAGATCGGATTATGAGGGTTATATCCGTCCCTACCAAGCCACCTTTGACATAGTATTGGCCACCTTTGATGAGGTGGAGCAGGCCATCATCAATGAGGCTAACGTCACCGATGATGAGGACCGCCGACGGGCACTTATGGAAATGGAGGACTCCAATGGTCGAAACATAGTTTCCAACTTCCGTGCCACACTCACGGATTTCCGTACCAACACCCGTATACTTGACCCTGCCATGGATGCTAGATTAACCATGTGGGAAGGGTTATCTCCACGTTCCGATAGGGGGTTGGTACTATGGCGTCAACTACGTACCCAATATGGGTTTGGCGCTCAACCCGAAGACCCAGACTTGACACAGTAAACCATCTATGCTAAGATGAATGTGAGGTAGAATTGTAATGGACGAGGAAACAACCTCTGGTGGTTCAGGCGATCCCCCAGCCAATAACGATAAACTCCCGACCGGAGCGTTATCTGCGGCTGATACTGAAAGCCTGAAAACCGCACATACGGCCGAACTCCACACCCTATCTGAGGAAATCACAAACCTCAAACAAGGTGCCGAGGAAGGGGCCACTGTGTTGGCGGCAAGAGAAGCCGCAGAGGCACGGGTTAGGGTGTTGGAGGAGATTGAAGGTAAGTTCAAGACAGCCGAGGAGGAGTTGAAGGCGGCGCATACATCCAAAGAGGAGTATGAGGCCACCATCACCCGACTAACTGAGGAGAGCTTAACCACTCGTCG
>SDBT01006083.1_pt1 | contig 20133 bp, 11 predicted proteins | sample 2277101 | NCBI WGS metagenome assembly SDBT01 (sample SAMN10404973, study PRJNA504765) | marine sediment metagenome | isolation source: marine sediment core GS10_PC15, 103 cmbsf | place: Arctic Ocean: Southern Knipovich Ridge | collected 2010 | reverse complement strand
TATCGACGCAGCCGACCAGCAGCGCCGCCACTTTCGCCCCTGCATTCTCTACAACATCAAGCAGTGTACCGCCCCGTGCGCCGCCAACGTTTCGACAGACGATTACGCCGTGCAGGTCAAGCACCTCAAGCAGTTCCTGGCCTCCAAAGGTTCGCAGATACGTCGCGAGCTTACCCGGCAGATGGAAGCTGCCAGCGCAGCGACTGAGTTCGAGCGGGCGGCTGTCCTTCGCGACGAACTGCGGGCGTTGGAAAGTCTGCAGAAGCGTGGGCTCGTGGACGAGCACGTTCAGCCGGAAGTGTTCTTCGTGGACCCGGCCGAGGGGCTGACCAAACTCGCCGAGGTGCTCGGTACAAAGGCTCAGGTGCGGACCATCGAGGGCGTGGACATCGCGCATCTGGGCGGCGGCGAAACGGCCGGGTCGCTGGTATGCTTCATCGACGGTAAACCGTTCAAGAGCGCCTATCGCCGCTACAAGATCAGGACCGCCCGGCCGGGCGACGATTACGCGGCAATTCGCGAGGTAGTCTATCGTCGCTACAAACTGGCTGGTATGCGCGAGGGGCTTTTCCCGGATGTCATATTGATCGACGGCGGCAAAGGTCAGCTCGAAGCGGCGCTGGCCGCGTTCGAAGGGTTGGAGGCCGCTCCGCCGATGCTGATCTCGCTCGCCAAGAAGGAAGAGTTGATCTACGTCCACGGATTGGGCGAACCAATCCGCCTGTCGCGACATGCACCGGCGTTGCGGCTGCTGCAGTCTATCCGGGACGAGGCACACCGCTTTGCCCAGCATTACCATCACATTCTCAGAACCAAGGCCACGCTCCAGACAGATAAACCGGTTCGCAAGCGCAAGAGCACGAAACGGCGATAGCATTTTCGATATCTTGGCGAAGAATTGCCTATCATCTACCTTTGGCGTCGCGAATACATATAATTGCGTGCAGAGTTGGCAGCCGGATTGACCGGCTGTCGTTAATCCGAATTCGATCTGCCTTCAGGAACTTGCTTAATGCCAGACAAAGACCTTTACGAAGTAATCATCGTAGGCGGAGGCCCGGCTGGGCTTGCCGCCGCTCTCTACACCGCACGCGACCGCTACAGCACGCTCATTCTCGAAAAGAACGGGCTGCCCGGCGGGCAGATAATGCTCACCGACACGATCGAGAACTATCCAGGCTACGAGACGGTTACCGGACCGGGGCTTATCGAGAACCAGCGAAAGCAGGCCGAAAAGTTCGGAGCTGAGATCGCGGTAAATAAGGCCGTCACTTCAATGAAGCGCCTCGACGACGGAATCATCGAGATCGAGGTCAACGCAGGCGAGGCTCTCTATCGCGCAAGGGCAGTCATCCTCGCACCTGGCAGCGATTACCGCCTGCTCGGCGTACCGGGCGAAACCGAACTTCGCCAGGCGGGCAAGGTAAGCTACTGCGCAACCTGCGACGGGGCGTTCTATCGCGACAAGAACGTGCTCGCCGTCGGAGGGGGCAATACCGCAGTTGAGGACGCGATCTACCTGGCCACCAGGTTCGTCGCCAAGATGACGCTCATCCATCGCCGCACGGAATTCCGCGCACAGAAGGTGCTCGTCGAGGAACTCTACAAGACGGCCGAGGAAAAAGACGTCGATATCAAGCTTCCCTACGTGCTAGATGAAATAGTGGGCAACTCGGATAACAGCGAGATCGATCACGTCGTGCTTCGCAACGTCGATACCGACGCCACCGAGCAACTCAAAGTTGACGGCGTGTTCGTGTTCGTGGGCATGATTCCCAACACCAAGTGGCTCAGCGGCATGGTTGCGATGAACGAAGCGGGCTACATCGCCTGCGATTGCACTACGCTCAAGACGTCGATGCCAGGTGTGTTCGTTGCCGGCGACTGTCGCCAGCAGGCGGCTATGCAACTGGCGACCGCTTGTGCGGACGGTGTGCTTGCTGCAATGGAACTTAAGGAATACTTCCGCGATCCGGGCGCGTGGCTGGAGACGATGGACGAAAAGGGATTGGTTGAAGGCTGGTAGATCAGATATCCCTGGCCGACCGCTGGCAGATAAAATGGATCTGATCGTGGGGTGGTAATTGGGTGAGGCCTAAGCTGCCCTGCGCAAGCGCGACTTACCGGTCGATTTCTTCGTGCGTGTGGCGACTACATTGAAAGGTGCCTGGAACGATTGTCCGCAATCAGCACAGCGTACCTGCCTGCCTTCCATGTTCTGCGGGATGGACAGAGTTACGCGGCACTTCGGATTTGGGCAACGAAACTTCATGGCACGCATCGTACGACCTCCTTCGGTAACGGCAATGACTACGGCTACTACCACGACTTACTACAGTGAATTCATCGGTCCGGGCAGAGAGGGTCTTAAGAATTTTGCACTCGATTGTAAGTATTTTTTAATCGTAAAACCTTTACTGGCCGGATGGTTGTGAAAGGCGTTATATCTTGCCCAGACGGACATGACGCTTTGGTGATGCAGCCACGGCAGTTGCGACCTAATTCAGAGCAGGCCTAAGCTTTTCTGTGGCGTTGGGCCTGGCAGCGGCGTCGCCATGCTGCGTCAGTCTGCACCTGCCTACCTGTCGTAGGCAGGCAGGTCGCTGATACTAAGGCATCGCCTGCTTCGACTTCCTTGCATGGCTCGTCCTGGCCGAGAAGCCAATCCACCACATGAAAACTTAACCTGCTCTAGCAATTCAGCTTTCGTTGATTCGCTGGATATTCGCGCCGAGTTGGCGGAGTTTTACTTCGATTTTTTCGTATCCGCGGTCGATGTGGTAGACGCGCGAAACGGTTGTCTCACCGTCGGCGATCAATCCTGCCAGCACCAACGCAGCCGACGCCCGTAAGTCCGACGCCATCACCGGAGCACCGATCAGTCGCTTCGCGCCGGTCACGATTGCGGTCGGTCCTTCCTTGCGGATGTTCGCGCCCATTCGCAGCAACTCTGCGACGTGCATGAACCTATCGGGGAATATTTTCTCAGTGATCGCGCTATTGCCGTCAGCCAGGCAGAGCAGCACCATAAGCTGGGCCTGCAGGTCGGTGGGGAAGCCCGGATACGGCTGAGTCGTCACGTCGATCGGATCAAGCCGCCTTGCCGAGGACACCGTAGCGCCTCCGTTGGAAGGTTCAACCGATGCGCCAATCTGGCGAAGCTTATCTACGACGGCTAGCAGGTGATCGATCCGCGCGTTTTCGAGCGTTATCTCTCCGTTGGTGACGGCAGCTGCGATCATGAAGGTTCCCGCTTCGATGCGGTCCGGGATCACTTCGTGCGTTGTCCCGCAGAGGCTCTCTACGCCTTCGATGACCAATCGCGGCGTGCCTCCGCCGGATACCTTCGCGCCCATCGCGTTGAGATAATCTGCAAGGTCCGCTATCTCCGGTTCGCAGGCAGCCGATTCCAGCACGGTTGTTCCTTCGGCCAGTGCAGCAGCCATCATTACATTGGCCGTGCCCAGGACTGTCGAACCGAAAGGCCCGCCGAGGAATATCTCCGCGCCTTTGAGCTTGTCTGCGCGGGCGACGATATCGCCGCCTTCGAGTTCGATTTCCGCACCGAGCGCCCGTAAGCCTCGCAGGTGGAGATCGACCGGGCGCGATCCGATCGCGCATCCTCCGGGCATCGCCACCCGGGCGCTGCGGCGCTTGGCCAGCAACGGGCCAAGCACGCAGATGCTCGCACGCATCTTGCGAACGCGCTCGTATTGAGCGAACGAACTGCTTTCGTCGGTTACCTGGACGCGGAACGTTCCGTCTGCGTGCGTAACTTCCGCACCGAGATCGCCGAGCAGGTCTACCATCGCCTGGATGTCCGCAAGGTGCGGGACGTTGGATATTACGCTTTCGCCTTCGGTCAGAAGGGCGGCTGCCATTATCGGCAGCGCGGAGTTCTTGGCACCACTGACCGTGATCGAGCCCTGAAGCCGTCCGTTGCCCTTGATGAGAAATTTGTCCATAAGTTGCGTCCTTGAGTGAACTGCCCAAAGATTTGCTTCAACGGCGGCTAGGATACCACGCCCAGGCCGGTCTTTCCAGTTGCTGTGCGGCTCTTGCCGGGCAGTGCGTTGAGCCGATGATTAATGCAGACGCAAATGCCCGACAAATTGCACAGCTACGGAGCAATCAATGGCTTCTGATCATGAACGACGTATCCAGACGGTCTGTCTGATGGTGATAGCAACGGTAGCTGCCGGAGTCGCACTGTTCTGGCTGCGGTCGATGCTCATTCCGTTCGTAGTGGCTGGCTTTATAGCGATAGGCCTGCGCCCGCTGATAAGCTTCCAGATGCGCCGGTTGAAACTGCCCCGCGCCCTGGCTGTCATCACCACGCTGCTGCTGGCGTTTGTCCTGCTGGGCGGAATGTACATGGTCGTGTCCAATTCGGTGGTCGAGCTGACCGCCAACGTCAAAGCTTATGGCGAGCGGGCAGGCCAATTGCTCGACTATGCGGTGGACACATTGCACCTTGAAAAGGTCGGCTTCGATTCCGATACGCTTGTGGACAATTCCATTGCGCTGCTCCAGACGGGCATCGTGGGAACGACCAGAGCGGTAGGGAACCTGCTATCCCAGAGCGTGCTGGTGCTGCTGTTTGTGTGCTTCATGGTGTTCGGTGCCGGTGCGCGGACGCACACCCCCGGGCAGATGGAAGGGAGCATACAACTCTACATAACCACCAAGGTGGTGCTCTCTGCGATCACGGGTATCCTGGTCGGGCTGATACTCTGGCTGCTCGGTGTGGATCTGGCGCTGGGCTTCGGGCTGATGACTTTCCTGCTCAATTTCATTCCGTCAATCGGATCGATCATAGCCACGCTGCTTCCGCTTCCGATGGTGCTGCTCGTGCCCGAAAGTTCGCCACTGACGGTTCTGCTCGTGCTAGTGCTGCCCGGAACGGTGCAACTGGTGATAGGCAACGTCATCGAGCCGCGGATAATGGGCAAATCGTTCGGCCTGCATCCGGTGGCCATAATCATGGCGTTGATCTTCTGGGGAGTTCTCTGGGGTATTCCGGGCATGTTCCTGGGTACGCCGCTGACGGCGATCGCCAAGGTTATGCTTGCCCGCGACGAGTTCACATCGCCCGCTGCCAGGCTGCTCGAAGGACGCCTCGATATCGACGCTGGAGGCGGGGCATAACCCCACCGCCAACCCGCCGCGAGGCAACTGGGCGTTGCTCAAATGCTGCCCACAGGGTATGATTGAATTGCGAGGGAACGCACCGCCACTGAAGTGTACCCGCTTGTGAGTAGCCTGCCATGCTGTTAAGTCACGCCAACCGCCTCGATCGCATATTCATCCTGACGCAGGATCCGGTCCTGGTCTGCGATATCACGCAGCGCATAGAGGCCGATAAGTGCTTGGAGGGCCTGGAGATAATCAGCCCCGCCATCGCAAACGGGCGCATCAAAGCAGACGCGGTGCTAAAGCTCGCCAAGGACACGGTAACTGCAAGGCTGCTTATCTTCGACACGCGAAGTCTCACGCTTCCGCGGCTGCAGGGGGTCTACAATCGCGTCGTCGGATACAACCGCCTCGACTTCAACGAGCTTTGCTACAGCCTGGTAATCAGCGACGGCCCGGTTCGCTACCCCGGCGACGAGAAGGGCATTGACGTTTTCTACAAGCATCTGGCCAAGATGCGCATCGATTACAGCCCGGCAGCTTTCTTCTTCGACCCGCTCATACACTATTCAACCGACGAGCGAAGGGAACTTCAAACGCTCGGACTCGACGAAACTCCGCACAAGATTCCCGGTGCGTGGGCGGAGACATTCAAGGCGGGCGTCGCCTCCATCGAAACGGTGCGGGCGTATTTGCGCGGGTCAGATGTTACAGGCTCTAAACACAAGCGAACTATGCGGCATCGTTTGGCGGAGTTCGAGAAATCCATTCTCGCCCAGGCCGCCGGAGATTATCCCCAGCAGACCAAGGGGCTCGCCAAGGCGCTCACCAGGAATGGCTGCAAGCTTTCTGGCGAAGCGTTGCGGCTGTACCTGTATCCGTTCCGCTTCGAGAAGTGGCTGTCGCTTCTGTGGGACGAAGCCCGCAAAGAGAAGAAAAAGTAAAACCATCTCCTACTCGACCGGTTGCGTTTGCGGCAGGATGAACTCGACTACGCGGCGTTCGAGGTAGGGATAGAACGGATTCCACCGCAGCCGCAGCATGCTGGCGGCCGAGACCTGAAGCACGCCACGCTCTCCGCGCAGTTCGATCTTCCCCAGCCTTAGATGCGTCTCGCTATCCGAATCGCCGCCACCGTAGAGCGGATCGCCGGGCGGGAAGGGCAGCGAAATGTGCGAAAGCGAGTAAAGCTCATGCGGCCATTTCATATCGGTCGGAGTCTCAGTGAGCGGCCCGTTGCCGGGTTCCTTGTGGCGCAGCATGATATCCAGCGTGCTGTCATTGCGATTGGTCAGCAGCGTGAGGGCGAAGGGTGAGTCCTTCACATTCAGCACGGCGCGGATGTGATCCTTCGGGTCGCTCTTGAAAAGTTGCCTCACCTTTGCAAAACGGTTCACGTCGAACAAAACCAGCTCGTGTCCGTTGGGCCTGAGGCGATTGAACAGGTTGGCGACCAGCGCCGGTGGCGAAACGGTCGCGTCGGCGACGGACTGGAATGCGAGCACCGGCGGAAACTGATCGATCTTACTCTCGGCTGTCAGCTTATTGATGGATGACTGAATCTCCTCGGTCAGGCGGTAGACCTGATCGCCGGCGTTAACGGCGAACGAGACGTACTTGAACGGATCGTATTCCGGACCGATGTCGGTCCAGGCGAGCTTCTCCAAGCCGGCCAGTCTTCCGAGCCTGCCTTGCCACTTGGCCAGGGCAGCCAGCCGAGAAACACCGATCGACGGCGATAGCAGCACGATTCCGTTTGGTTTAGGTAGCGACGAGTCCTTGATTGCATCCAGCGCGTAATGAACCGCCAGCGCACCGCCGTTTGAGTAACCGATGATAAACAGCGGCTTGTCGCCGATTTTCTCTTTGAGGTGACGGACGGCAATTCTTACCGCAGCGGCTAGGTCCTCCCATTTGATGCGAACCAGCTCCGACGGTGCGGTTCCGTGTCCGGGAAGGCGCAGGGCGACAACGTAAGCCCCGCCTGCGTGCAGACGCCGACCGATGTGGCGAAGGCTGTAGGGCGAGTCGGACATTCCGTGCAGCAGCAACACTCCGGCTGCGGGCTTGCTGGCGGTCAACTCGAAGCTGCGATTCCAGTTGGTCGACCATCGATTCGGATCGGCGAGGCTGCCGCGGTAGTATCGATTGATGATGCCGCCTTCCGGCTCGATCTGGTCGTAGACCTGCTCCCGAAGCTGGGCCAGCAGGCGATCTTCCAGTTCCAGGTACTCGGCGAAGGTGCGCGTGTCCGATTTTCTGGTGAATTCGGCATCGAGTTTTACTTCATGCCAGATATGCAGATCCGGGCGGTTCTCGAGGGTAAGAACGAAGGCGACGACACCGGCCACAAACGCACCGACCAGCGACCATCCGATTGCCTTGAGAGCACCCTTAATCAGCTTCTTTGGAAAGCGTTTCATGCGCGTCTGGCTCACTCTGGACTATAGCCGTGCGCTCGGTTCATTGCTCTGACGAAGGTGCCGATCCAGCTTCGGACCGCTTCCTTGGCGTCATCCACATCCTGCCTGGACACCTGCTGGGGCGAGCGAAAGACTACGGCTGCTATGACCTCCTTGCCCGTCTGGGAGTCTACGGCTTCCATCTCTATCGCAGCGCCGCCGGGCCAATAGCCTTGCAGCCGCTCTTTCACTTTGAGCAGGATATGCGTTCTTTCCTGGATGTCGGTGATGGCCGCCCTCAGCCGGAGCACGCCCGGTCCGGGGGTGGCGACTACCGTGTATCGTTCGGACAATCGCCTGGCCAATTCGCTGCGAGCGAACTCGGTCACCACAGCTACCTTCTCAGGGGGAATTGGGAACTCATCAGCGTCCGGGGCGGGTCGGACAATGACCTTCTCGATGATGAATTTGTCGTACTTTCGCAGCACTTCGTCGGGTGCTTTACGACCAATTGCATTATCAAAGGCCGGGATGGGTTCCATGCGTGAATAATCGCTGAGGAATCCAGAGTATTGGCGGGTCTGTTTTTCCTGACAGCCGGTGAGCATGACCGCTATCGCCAGCGTCATCACAAGCGTCTTGCATGCAATTCTAATGATCATGTTGTGCTCCTGTCTTGGGGCCGCGTCCGTCTACAGCAGCATCCGCATCCTGATACCGGCGACGATTGCTGTGTCCTCGTCGGTGTTACCACCGGGGCTGAAGATTATCTGCAGGTCCGGTGAAACGTGCAGCCACGGGGTGATTTCGATGTTGTAGTACATCTCGATGCCCTGTGAGGCATTGATGCCCAGTATTTTCGGAAGCCCGTCGGAGAAGTTCAGGTAGAAGTAGCCCAGGCCGCACGTGTCATTGTCGCGCGTCGGGATAATTCCCTGCCCGCTCACTCCGATACTGTAGAACTGATGGAACGGGTTGGCCTTGCCGGTAGACCAGCCGAACCTGCCGAACAGGCCCACGCCCTGGTTGGGATCGTCGGCTTCTGAGTAGATGTACTGCGAGAAGTTGTGGTAGAGCGCCCAGTCGTCCGGGCGGGTGTCCACTTTCAGCTTTGGCCCTTGGGGCGTGATGATGAACGGCGGTCGGCCGAAGTCCAGCACGGTGAATTTCTTCTTGCTGTAAATCGCGCCGAATACATAACGCCCCTTCATCCCGAATGGTTTGACATTCAAATTGAATTCCTGCGCGATTGACGTTCCCTGCGGGCTGTGAAAGGCCGTGTCGAACCCCACGCGCCCGGCCCGATCATTGGTGTCCCAGATTATAGTGGCAGAGTCCAACCATTCGGTCGGCATCCAGATCACCCCGACCGTCAGTGCTGTATATGGGGCGTGGGGTATTACCATCGGGTTTGCCCGCAGCCCCATGTGCATGAATTGCGATCGCTCGTTACTTGCGAACCAGTTCTGGTCGGCAAGTCTCGAACCGTCCATCTTGCCCAGAAGGAACACCAGTTGTTTTGACACCGGCTGGGTCAGATACCACTCCGAAAACGTTGTAACACACTCTTCGGGCGTGGCTATCAGCGCATCGAAGTTAACCGGGCCGCCGACTTTTTCGCTTATGCCCCTGCCGTATTTGGTTCGCCCGCGGAAGGTGATGAGTCCGCCCGGCCAGAGGTTCGCCCGGCCGGTGTCTAGCTTGAGCGTGTACTCGGTGGAGCCCGAATATCGCCAGGCGCTGGTGGTGCTCTTACCGCCTCTGGCGTTGCCCTGGAAGATGTTCAGGACATCGATTTCGAATGTGATTCCGTTTTCGGCCAACTCATTTCGCAGGTCGCCCCAGTCTCCGGTCATCGCAGAGCGGCTGGCAAGATCGCCGCTGTAGTTCACCACCGGCCAGGGCGAGAACATTCCCTCGCCTGCAGATTCGTCTTGAGGCGCAGGCTCCTGGGCGTATGCAATCGTTGCGCTAGCCAGCAGGACCGCAGCCGCGCAAAACTTGAGTGCATTCATATGTTGTCTCCTGGAGAAGTTCTGGTCGACTTGAAAACACTTAACTCTAGCTCGCCGCCGGACGGAATCCAAAGAAAGGGGTCTTTTTAGGTAGCGCCCCGTTGAATCGTAAGCCAAGTGATTTTCTGAAGTGAGGGTGCCTACTATGTCAGGTGATTCCAACTGATGCTTTCACTGATCTGCGAGCAAGTCCGAGTCCACGCGGCTTGACGCGCCAAGAATAAGGAGCAGGAGCGATGAACAGACTCATGACGAAACTCGCCCGGAACGGATACATAGCCGGCTATTCGGTTCTGCTGGTGTTCATGTTCACCATGGCGGCCATCGTAGCCGGCGGCCTGAGCGAGCCGGCCTACGGACAGGTACCGGTCGAGAAGAACGGCCCGCAGCACGACGCTCCGTACTACGCGTTTCGCAAGCGCAACGGCGATAAGTGGGCCAGGCAGGACAAGATCATCGACGGCAAACTTGCCACCCTGAAGGCCAAATTTGGAAAGAGGCCGAACATCATCTATATCCTGACCGACGACATCGGCTGGGGCGAGTTGGGCTGGCAGGGCGGCGGAAAGCACCGAGGCACACCGACGCCCACTCTCGACAGACTGGCCCGCGAAGGCATGCGGTTCTATCATGCTTACGCCGAACCTTCATGCACGCCGACGCGGATCGCAATTAATACCGGCCGACACCCGGTGCGCACAGGACTGCTTTCGGTCCTGTGGCCCGGTCAGCCCGAGGGACTCAGTCCGAAGGAAGTCACCATAGCCGAAGTTCTCTCCGGTGCGGGCTATCACACGGCGATGTGGGGCAAGTGGCACCTCGGCGACTCCGACGAACACAGCCCGACCAATCAGGGTTACGATTATGCGTACTATGGGCTGTTCAACGGTGCGCCGGATGCATGGCAGGACTCGAAGGATTTCTACAACAAGCCCACTCCCTTCAAGGCTTCGTTCATGGATTTTCCCGGCTACGACAAGTACGAGGAACTGACGGGCATCAATCTGGACATCGCGGGCTATACCGCCGAGAAAGGCAAAGCCCGCAAGCCGATCGAAGGTCCAGCCGGCAAGCTGGGCATTGAACGGCAGGAGTATTTCGAAGACGCCTCGAACGAGCAGATGATCCAGTGGATCAAGGACAAGAACAAGACCGATAAACCGTTCTTCATCTACTGGGCCAGCTATGCCAATCAGATAACCGGCTCGGCGAGGCACCAGAACGATCCCTTTGTGGATCGCGCCAACGCCCAAGCTTCGATGATGGCGATGCACAACGCGCACGTCGCCAAGTTGGTCAAGACGCTTGAGGATGAGGGTATCGCCGAGAATACGTTGATCGTCTGGTACAGCGACAACGGACCCATGTACGCATTCTGGCCGACGGCGGGTTACACGCTGCTGCGAGGCGGCAAGGGAGATGTGCTCGAGGGCGGCGTGCGAGTTCCGGCACAGGCGTATTGGCCTGGTATGATCAAACCAGATCAAGACCCGACCGACATGATCCACGTTACCGACCTGTTCACTACCGCGGCGCGTATTGCCGGTGCGACGGGCAATATCCCTGATGATCGCATCACCGACGGCATTGACCAGACTGCATTGCTATTGCTGGGCGAAGGTAACGGCCGGCGCAATTATATATTCTACTACAGCGGTCCAACTCTGGCGGCGATCCGTCACGAGGACTTCAAGATACACATCAGGCCACCCAAAGGCGGCCTGCCGGAAATGGACTTCTACAACATTCGACGTGATCCAGGCGAGAAGTACGGTGCTTTCTACGCTGGTCTTTTCGCGGTGACTCCGATCCAGAGTTTTATCGGCAGCCACATGGAGATGATCAAGAAGTTCCCGCATCGCGTTCCGGCTGAATCGAAGGTCATGGCGCAGGATTGACGCTTATCTGACAAGCATGCATGGCGACCACCCATGAGTTCGGATAGCTTCCGGGTGGTTTGCATCTGGCATCAAAAGGGCCAATGGCCAAGAACAGGAAGAAGACAGAGAACAAAAAGAAGCTCCGGCGATGTGCGCGGGCGGACGCTTTTGCCGCGGGTACGAAGTTGCCCCAGGCCGCATCCGCGCAGGCAGCGACGGCCAGTAAGCCTGAACCGATTCGTTTCTGCATGATGGCCAAGCCCATCGGCCCGACGTGCAATCTGCGATGCGTTTACTGTTTCTATCTGGAAAAGGAAGCCCTGCTCGATCGCGGTGATCATCGTATGAGCGACGAGGTTCTGGAGGCCTACGTCTGTAAGTACATCGAGTCGCAGCCCGGGCAGCAGCCCGTTGCGTTCCATTGGCAAGGCGGTGAGCCGACGCTGATCGGGTTGGACTTCTACCGCAAGGCCGTTGAACTTCAACGACGCTACGCCAAAGGCAGGCGTCTAACCAATACGATCCAGACTAACGGCACGCTTCTTGACGACGAGTGGGGGCGCTTTCTGCACAAGGGCAACTGGATGGTCGGGCTGAGCCTGGACGGTCCGCGCGAAATCCACGACGCCTACCGGCTCGATGCTAACGGCAAGGGTTCGTTCGATGCGGTAATGAACGGGCTGGAAGTTCTCAATAGGCACGGGGTGGAGTTTAACGTCCTTGCAAGCGTCACCAATAAAAGCGCATCTCGGCCGCTGGAAGTGTACGGGTTCTTCAAGGATTCCGGCGTGAAGTTCGTCCAGTTCATGCCAATCGTCGAACGCATGGGCGACCATGCCGCCGAAAGCCTCGGCTTGCAATTAGCGGTTGGTGTCCGCGCAGGTGAGCGACTGCAGCGAGTCAACATGACTCCGTGGTCCGTCGCCCCGGAAGCTTACGGTGAATTCTTGTGCAGCATCTTCGACGAATGGGTCGCCCGCGACGTTGGCAGTTTCTTCGTGATGAACTTCGAGTGGGCGTTGGCCAACTGCATGGGACAGCCTGCCGGTGTCTGCCAGTTCATGCCTATCTGCGGAACGTCGCCGATCATCGAGCACAACGGCGACGTCTACGCCTGCGACCACTACATGTATCCCGAGTACCGCCTGGGCAATGTTCTCACCGACGACCTGCAGGAAATGATCTTATCGGACGCCCAGTGTGCGTTCGGACGGGCCAAGCTCGACGCCTTACCCGAGCATTGTCGCCAATGCCCCGTCGGCCCGGCATGCTGGGGCGAATGCCCGAAACGGCGGTTCCTCGAATCGCCCGACGGTCAGCCCGGGCTGAATTATCTCTGTGCAGGATACCGGAGATTTTTCGCCCACGCCGCCCCGCAGCTCCAGACGATCGGGCAGTTGGTCCGCGCGGGGCATCGACCGGAAAGGATCATGGACTCTGAGATAGTTGTAACTCGGTCCGGCACTACACCCAAAGCGTGAGATGTACTAGTACTGCTTTGCCAATTCGCCCAGAGCGATTACCTGCTCCATGTCACCGTCGGGCGGGAGTATGTCGCCCACGTTAAGAACGCATCTCCCGTTGAACGCCTCGATGATCCGCTTGCCGAAATCGAGAATATCCTGGGTGGGCAGCTTGCGGCAGAACAACACCGGCGGAACCCCGCAGTATGAGACCATTCCGTCGGGCACTGCTTCGGCGAGTTCCTCCACCTCGTAATTGAACATCGGAGCCGGCGTGCAGCCGTCGAGATAATCGAAGCCCGAATCGCCCAGCATTCCGAAAAATCCATGGAAGTTCCCGTCCAGGTGCGTCGAGACTTTCTTACCGGCTGCATGCAGGATAGCGGTTACCTTCTGATAGAACGGAATGCAGTACTGCTTGTAATGCGGCGGGGCGATAAGATTTTCGTCGGCGTGATCGGAGAGAATCACCAACTTGCCCGGTGCCTCTGCCGCCAGATGAACGAGTTCCAGATCTCTTTGCTCCTGAACCGCCATGACTTCCAGCAAGATCTCCGGCGAATCCACCAGCGCATAGATAACCTGCTCGAAGCCCATGTACTCATGCACAAGCTTGCCGAACGGGGATCGCGAGAGCACCAGGTCCGCATAGCCCAACTGCCCCAATCCCTGGAGAATGGAACTGATATAATCATGCTTTGGTTTATATGAAGTTGCCTCGATGACCGTGGTGATTATTTCCAGGTCGGAGAGTTTCTTGACGTAATGTTCGACGGGGCACCACGTACCGTCCCCGGCCAGCTTTTCGACGCGCGTTAATTCGCCCTTGGGTGTCCGCAGGGTGAAACGCATTTCATTTTCAGTCTGGTCGATAATCTTTTCCACATCGCCGGCGTACTCGACATCGAACCAGTCGTAGATGTGGACTGGATAACCCCAGTCGAAGTTGCGATAAAAATCCAGAAGCGTCCAGTCGGCATATTTCGCAGGCATCGTGCCCGGATAGGAATGCAACTCCGCGTCGTCGGGAACGAACTCACCTGCCCAGTATGCACGGGCCTTCCCCGGAGGTGTGCGGTGGGAGACATACCAGTCGGTTATGTCCGGATAGAATCGGACACCTTCAAGGTCATTTCCTTCAAGTAATGCAAAGAACCATTCTCTGTTGGTCATCAGTTGAAGTCCCTTCCTGGCGATACGGTAATAATTGCAACCTACGATCACGATTGTAACAGAGGGGTTGACAATGCAAGCGGAGTTTCGTTCACGCGTTGAAAGGCTCCACGTCTTTCCGATCTTCCTGAAATTACCTTAACTTGGCTGTGTTGTCTATTGAGAATGGGACCCAATTGAAGGCATGTTTCGACCGGTGCTATCTGCTGGGTGAATCCCTCACTATCTCTCTTCTGCTTCGCCCTTCGACTCGCTACGCTCGCTCAGGACTTGGCCGCCGCGCGTGTTCGAACCCCGCCCACTAATGCAGAAAGGCCCAACCTTACGGTCGGACCTTTATACATTAACGGAGAGGGAGGGATTCGAACCCACGGTACGGGAATGACCCCGTACAACGGTTTAGCAAACCGTCGCTTTCAGCCACTCAGCCACCTCTCCGGATGGTTTTCGGTGGGGCGTAAACAAGCCCCGCCGAAGCGAGCAGGTAAGTCTATCGTCGCGCCCGTCCGGGGTCAAGCATCTACTGCGAACATACATTTCCCGCTCCATTCGCAGGGACTTGCAGCTTCCGGTCGCGCCTAGCTGGATTATATTCGTATAGGTTCTACGCTACGGAACGGGCAGGACGAGAGTTTTCGTATCGTCTACCGTCACTGTCGCACTGTCGCTGCTGCCGTCCTTGGAGACCGTTACCTCGTGGTCGTTGTAGTAGTACGCTGCGGTCCACTCGCCCGAGGAGTTGGCGGCTCCAGTGCCCTTGAAGTCAGTGATCTCGACTGTCGCGATACCGCTTCCGTCGGCAGTACCGCTAAAGACTGTACTATTATTCTTGTCCTTAATGACGACACTGGCACCGGGGTCGGTTTCAACGGTTAACGTCCATACAACTTCATACTCCAGAGATACCGAAGGCCTCCCGCCTTCCCATCCAGTGTCGATGGAATAATCGTACGGGCTGACTCCGCCTTCGAACAGAGAATCGATAAAGACGTTATTGTGCGTGCTCTTGTACCAGTAACCCATATTGACGAAGTCGAAATCGGATCGCGTCTGATCGGTCCTGACGAATGTGTTACCCTCAAAGCGGGTATTGCAGCCCTGGCCGTATGTTCCGCCTATCCTGGTCAACATGTAATTGCTCTCGACCCGGTTGTTCTCAAACTTCATGATCTGGGAGTCATTTGTGGCAGTCCAGTCACCCGAGCCGCCAACGTTGATAGCTGCGCCTTTGTAGCCGAGGTTGTCCTGCCAGATCGTCTTGATGAGGTTGTCTCTGAAAACGACGTCGGTCTGGATGGACTTATGCTCCAGCCACAATCCTCGGGACTTTCCGCCGCCTCGGACGTAGCTGATAAGCATGTTGTCGTGGTACACGACATTGTCGATGCCCCACATTAGCCTTACCGGGTGAGCCGCCGAAGAGACGCCATACTCGGCCGATCGGTCGTCGTAGGGCCTGACAACCTGGAAGTGAATGAAGTTGTCGTAGATATCCACATTCTTGATAAAGCCGCTTGGATTCGTACTTCCGCCAGAGTACGCCCCGCCTGTGCAGGCGATACCCACCAGCATGTAACCTCCGCCGAACAGGTGGTTGTCATGAACGTCCCGGTTACTGGAAGCCTGGATGGCGTGTGCGTTGGTTGCCCACGAATCTCCATATATCTCGTTACGGTAGACGTTATCAGCTTTGTAGATGCTTCGATGGCGCGCTCGCTTGATGAGGTTGTTGTAGGCATCGTCAGAGCCGCGAATCGCATCGCAACCCTGGTGGCGGTTGATTATCACTCCGCCGCGGTCTTTGATGACGTTGTGATGGACAGGACCGTTGCTTGTCTTGATGCCTCGCAACTGCCCGCCTATGTAATCAAGAGAAACGCCCGCGACCTCGGCGGAGCCTGAACCCTCGAAGTGGATGGGATTGTATCCGGTTCCGGTCTCGCTGGCCGTGTTGTATCCGGCACCCTGGACAATCCTGCCGTTGACAACCTTCATGCCGTAGTAGTTCCAATACTCGCGAATACCGAACGCCCCATCTGTCATGTACTTGGCCGGGTCGGTTATCTGATTATCGGATGTGTTGTAGGTAACGGTATGTCCACCGAGGTCAACCGTTACGTTGTGCGCCTGGATGTCTATGGCAACGCCCGGCGCGCTGATGTCCTGTGTGAGAATGTACGTGGTATTGGCTGAGCTTAGAACGTAAGGCGCAGAACCCATCGAACCGGGGATGTACGCAACGCTTCCTGACGGAGTAGCGGTTGTGAATGTCTTATTCGAGGAAGTAATGGTGTTTGAACGCTCATCTTCGGCAACGAATCGATAGTGATACGTCGTGTTGTCCGCCAGCCCCGTGAGGTATCCCAGATGCAGGTAATAGTACCTCTCGGACTCATCGCCTGTCTCGATGTACACCGCCGAACCGTAGCTGGTGGTCGTACCGTACTCGATGTATGTCTTTGCCGGCAGAGATGTCTCAAACGCGATGCAGGCCGAGTTCTTGGAGACATACTTCCACTCGCTGCTGGGGGCCGTCTCGAACGCCAGCGTATTACCGTCGAACTCATACTGACGCGATTCTATTTCCGGGCCAAAGTACTTCTTGCAGAAGTAATTGAACGCCGGCCAGTAATCGGTCGGTGAACCGGTGTCCTTGTAGGTGGCGATCATGGTGACGTCCTGGCCGGGCATGGTGAAGGACAAGGATGTGTTATAGAGGTTGAAATCGTTTGTATTGATTTCGTCGCGATCGCCCGCCCACATGTTGAATGTCTTTCCACCAGGTTCGCCTGCGGCTGTGATGTTCACAGATGCACCGGCGGAGTAAGTCCCGCCGCCCGTACCGCTGGTGACCGTCAGTAAATACATGGGCGTAACGGTGTAGGTAGCCGTTATCGTCGCGTCGGCGGCCTGCGTTGAAATGGAGGTTACTCCGTTGGAGACATTGGCGACCCCTGTGGTATCGCCCAGCCATCTGTCGAAACCCAGGCCCGACGGCGCGGAATCGGCGGAGATGCCTACGGATGTGCCTTGCACATAATTCCCGTCACCCGTTCCGCTGATGACGGTCAACGCGTATGTCGGAAGCATCAGATAAGTAGCCGTAATCGTAGCATCGGACGGCTGAATCGTTATCGTCGTCAAAGACGAATTGACATCGGCGATGCCCGCAGTATCGCCAAGCCACACGTCAAATACCTGGCCTTCAGGAGATGCGGTAGCGAGAATTGCCACCACGGTTGCGGTGGGGTAAGCACCGTCGCCACTACCGCTGTTTACGGTGAGCTGATATGTGAATTCGCCGAAGGCAGCCGTTACCGCCACGTCCGCAACGGGCATTGTGAGTGTGGTATCGGCAGCGTTTGTGTCTGCGAGCGTTGCGATATCTCCGACCCAGCCGTCAAAGTAATACCCGCCGGCCGGGGCGTTGGCGGAAATGATGGCAATCTCACCGGCTGTGTATGTTCCACCGCCCGAGCCACTGGTGACCGTGAGCGTGAAATCAGCTATCTCGCCCCAGTGTATCAGGACGTGGTTCAGATCGATGACGGTGATCGTTCCACTGTCGTCGGCATCGCTGTTGGGGTCGGATATCTCCGCCCCGGTTTTGCCCCAGTCGATCAGGACCATATTGAGGTCGATGATATCGACAACTCCGTCTGCGTTCAGATCGCCAATTGATACCCCTGCGCCGGCTGTAGCGCAGAACGCTGCCAGCAGACAACCAACCATCACGAATCCGCCACTCGCCCATCGTGCCATGTTCATAGCTCATAGCCCCTGTTCTAATATCTTTTTATTGTCTGCAGGACGAAACTTAACGCCATGTAAACACTACCACCATGCGTCACCTGCAGTAGTCGTGGAAACCGGCCCGCACTGCGGGCCTTCGGTGCCGCTTACGGTCAACGCGCTGACGGAATAAGTATGCGAGCCTGCCACGTCGCGGTCTACGTAGAACATTCCGCCGCGAGTGGATATCGGAAGGGGGCTGCCGTCACGATAGACGACGTACTCGTACACGTCGGCCTCGGTGTTATCGTCCCACTGAAGCAGGTAATCGTTGAGGAATTTTGTCAGTCTCAGTCCAGTCGGCGCAGCCGGCGAAGTCGGGGTCGGATTGAAAACATTGTTGTTGCTTTCGGTAAACGATAGAACGTTACCCGTGCCGCTAAAGATACCCCCGTCGCTCTGGTAGTTGTTGTCGATGACGGTGGCAGACTCGGTCCTGCTGAAGCTGAAGACGGTAATTGTCGCGCCTGGTACGCCTTCACGCGCAAAGATGGTGTTGTTCTGCACAAGAAAGTTAACCATCAGCCCATCGTAACCGTCCGAACCGATGCTGAACGCATCTGTGCGTCTTGTTCCTGCTCCCGCGGCTGGAACATCGTTCTGGACCATGAGGATATTGTTATCGAACGTATTGTTCCCGCTGGAATATCGGTCGCGTATACCGTAGACGCGGTTCTCCGGATACGGGCCGGACGTTACAACATCGCTGTACTGAACGTCGATGCGGTTGTCGTATATCTGGCAGAAGTCCGTACCACGAGGCACGCCCTGTCCGTATCCGTCGAGAATGATTCCTCTTCCCTTGTCGGATATGATCTGGTTGGCATTGACGTGGACGTTGCGGCTCTTGGCCATCAGGATACCGTACGGGGCCTTCGAGCCCTGCATCCGACGACTGTGTTGGATGAGGTTGTTATACACGTTGGACTGGGCAGGGTTGGATGTATCAAGACCGAGATAGGTCAGGTGCAGGCCTCTATGCCCGTTAACGGCGATGTTTTCGTAGATGTCGAGATTGCCCTCTCGCTGGGCGTTTACAGATATGCACAAAGCACCGCCCCCGTCCGTGGCGAGGGTATTGGCGTCGCACCTGATGTAATTATGGTGAATCGACGAATTGGAGAAATCCCTGACCGATATGCCCGCCGAATCGTCTCCGTGCGTGTAGATAACCAGGTGATGTAGTTCGTAGGGGCCATAGCACCACGAGGCAGGGGCCATCGAGATACCGTGGCAACCTGCGCCGCCGCCCGCACCTTGAATGAGAATACCGTTCTTGACGGTAACGCGGTCCATCCCCAGGGTAATCAGTACACCATACTGACTGTTCCCAGCCGTCGTGTTGTAGGTGACCGTGTGTCCACCGAGGTCGAGCGTGATGTCATTGGCGCTTATGATAAAGGCGGTACCACCGGCGGAGACGTCCTGCGTAAGACGATAATACCCTCCGGCGACGGTCAAAGTGCCCGGAGCGGATATCTCTATGGCGTTCTGGTACGTGGCGGTGATGGCTGCTGCGGCCGCCGGCATGGTTATGGTTGTCACTTCGCCAAACGTGTTGCTTATTCCGCCCGTGTCGCCGACCCATTGGTAGAAGGCCTTGCCAGCAGGCGGGGAATCGGCAGAGACGGTAACGAGCTTTCCGGCAACGTATACGCCGTCACCCGATCCGCTGACGACGGTCAGTGTGTATGTCGGTAGCGTGAAGTAAGTGGCTGTAATCGTGGCATCGACCGGCTGAATCGTGATCGTGGTGTACTCGGCATTGACGTTGGCTATGCCTGTAGTGTCTCCGAGCCACACATCGAACGCCTGTCCCTCGGACGATGCGTCAGCCGAGATCGCCACGACCTTGCCGGCCTTGTAGCTTCCACTGGGCGAACCGCCGATAACCGTCAGTGAATATGCCTGGGCGTAGGTTGCGCTGATCGTCGCGTCGGCGTTCGGCATCGCCAGGAGCGTTTCGGCCGCGTTGAGGTCCGTTACGCCTGCAACGTCACCCATCCAGACGTCGAACGCGTCGCCTGCTGGTGGGGCGTCTGCGGATATGGCGATCAGTAAGCCCGGACCGTAGTCGCCACTGCCTGCGCCGCTGATGACATTAAGCGAGTACGTTGCGCCACCGCCACCTATGTATTCGTAGTCGATGGTTAGTTGTGGTGCGTTGGTTGAGTGCTCGGATTGGTCGATCCTGACCCCGCCGTAGGCGCTGTCTGTCGTGTTCCTGATTACCCAGCCGTAATTCTCGTTGGCGTCGTATATGTCCTGAAGGATA
>SDBT01006082.1_pt1 | contig 20135 bp, 20 predicted proteins | sample 2277101 | NCBI WGS metagenome assembly SDBT01 (sample SAMN10404973, study PRJNA504765) | marine sediment metagenome | isolation source: marine sediment core GS10_PC15, 103 cmbsf | place: Arctic Ocean: Southern Knipovich Ridge | collected 2010 | reverse complement strand
CGCATGTCCCGGGCCGTCCCGTCGCCCTTTTTCGCCTTCATACCCTGACCCCTTTTGTTTCCAAAATTAGACTTTAGAATACTAAGTTTTCGGGGGTCTGTCAACGTCATTTTTCGGACTCCGAAGGGGCCGGCTCGTCCTCGCCTCCGTACTCCTTCGGGATCTTCGGATGAACCTTGCCCTCGGGGATGTTCAGGTCCCACACCATGTCGTCCCACTTCCAGGTGAACCTGTCCTTACCGCGCCCGCGGGGGAAGGTCAGGCAAGTCGATGCGAGAGGGCATCCCCGGCACGCCGGGGTCGCCTTGCACACAGCCCGACCAAAGTGCCAGAACATCCGGTCGATCTCGCCGGGAGAGTATCCGGCGGCCTGCCAGCCCGTGCGGCGGGCCAGTTTCAGCATCAGGTCGTGGAAGAACAGGTAGCCCCGCTTCCTGCCGACTTCGGTCGTGATCCGCGGGTCGCCGTAGCCGTGCAGCAGAAGCCCCGTCCGCGAGGTGACGCGGACGACATGAAGGTCGATGGCCACGAATCGGTCGGACAATTCGCTGAGGGCCAGATCCTGGCGAGACGCTGATACTGGCCCGTGACGGCACTTGCTACCCGATCCGACACTGACTTTTCTGCACGCTCAGGGGATAGACATTACCCCGATCGCTGATAACGGGCCTACACGGGCACTTCGGGTTGCGACTGTACTCCTTTTAACTCTCGCCCAGGTCGCCATTTATTACCCCGTTTCCGCGAACCGCCCCCAAATATCACCTGTCAACAGCCTCTCCGATATGGGTTCGCAACGCAAATAACGGCGTTTTAAGGGGTACTTTGCTCTCGGACGATAAAAACATCGAAAGCACGATAAAGATCGAATCCCTGCGGGGGTGGCTACATTTATTATTTAGTGCTACATTTATTTATATGCCATGATACAAGATTGGGTACACTACACTATTTAGAGTTTTGTTGACGTATTGCGAGGGTAACGCTAAAATCAAATAAGTGGATAATATGCAAAATGGCTGCATTGTATATACACTATAAGGTCGAGGGGCGAAAATGGACTTAAGTGTCGAGGTCTTGCCCGGCTTGATAATTTCTGATCCATTCATGGTGGCTGCTTCACACTGGACTTCAAACGAAAATGCGTTGCGGGCGCTCTCGCTGTATAGTCCTGGTGCTGTCACCCTTAAGACCACCTCAGCCCATCAGGGGGGAGACGGCAAGCGGTTACTCTCGGACCGAGATAAGCGCAGACTACAAGACTCCTTCGGTAATAACTTCGCGACATACACCGATGGACCCAGAACCCTAGAACTGCTGGACGTGCCGACGACTAATCGCCTTGTCCAAGACGCGCAGCGACTGCTTCCAAACACCAAAATAGGGCTGAGTATTCTCTTTGGTGAAGACTACGCTGCCCTGGCTAGAGCGTTGCCAACAGAAAAGTGTAGCTTTGTTGAACTTAATCTTAAGTACGAGTTTCGGAATGTCACCCTAGGGAAACTCGAAAAAACGATGGACCTCGTTGTCGAAAATATTGGCCGTTTCTTCGAATCATTTTCAACGCTACCGAAGGTAGTAAAACTTCCTCGGGAGTTAGCTCTAGCGCTATCCTTGGTTGATCTTACGCCCTTCTGCCGTTTTGTAGCACAGCACGGAGGTGCTGTTATCGTCGCTAACTCAAAAAAAGTGATAGTTCCACCTTCTCGTTCATCCGAAAATAAAATTAATAATGTGTCAGAACTAGATAGTGGGGTTGTGGTTGGGGAATATCTGTTGCTGGATACTTATGAAGCAATCCGAACCCTTTCGCGGCAATGCCATAGGGAAGGATTCGAACTGCCAATTGTAGCAAGTGGTGGCATATTGGATGTCGGTGCGACCGTCGATGTAATGGCAGCAGGTGCAGTTGCGGTTCAGTTATGTACAGCTCTCGATGTACGAAAGCCTGCAATATTACCCGTCATTCGCAAACAACTTGAAGAGGTTGCTGGTTCAGCGAAGTCTCTTGGTGAACTGATAGGTAGCATTCGAAAGGATAAACATGCTTGGTATGGTTGCGCAAGAAAGGCACTTAAGCTTAAGATAGACGCGAAAAGGGAGATTTCGCTCACGCTGTCAAAAAAGTCAGTAATTCCAATAGTCGCAGAAGCCATAGAGAAAGAATGTAACGGTATCCAGGATCCAGATTTCTCACGTCCGGCGGTGTTAAACAAGATTGATACGCTGCGGTTCGTTTATACAAAAGGAAATGTAACTAGTTTCCTCATGGGGAAAGTGTTCATACAAGATTGGATGAAGCTACCTTTAGAATATGATACGACGACACAGTTCTGTCATGATTTGCAGAAACGGGAATTCGTTTGGGACCTGGGTATTCTCCCAGAATCTGTGTTGAAAGCTCTAGAGAGTGAAAGAAAGAAGCAGTGGGCGGATCAACTCCCGATTCGTATCTCACAGGTAGCCACCTCACATCTGGAGGTAGTCGGAGTATCCGACCGCGGACTCGATGGTATTGAGAGACTGTATCACTTTGGGGGTGCGAGCGCCAGATATGCGGTGGGGCAAGTGCTTGCAAAGCACAGAGTCTTGACTGACGATCTTGGCGGTCCTGGCCTTCTACCTCTTCTTCGCTGTTGGGTAGTAACGGATGGAATACTTGCCAAACCGCCACTTAGTCGGTTTTATGGACTGCTGTGTAAAAAGGAAGTGGCCGAAGAATGGAAGAGCGTCTGGGAATGTAAAGAACCACTCTGGCTTGTCGCACGGAACGCTTACCTACAATCGGCGCCAGGACAATTGGCCGCAAACGAGGTTGCATGGATACTGGCTGACCTTCGTAATCGTTTTAGAAGTGAGCCTTCACGTTGGGCTATGCGTGCACGTGGAGAGGGGCTACTAGAGTATTGCGGTCGTTTGCTCAACGGTTCTGTGGTAGGCTGAAAGGAAAGTGGGGGACCCTGTGGGAGATTTGTGTAAGGAAGACGTGACTACTCGCATTCTTGAGGAACTCAGTATTCGGAAGAAGCGTGCTAAAGAGAAACTAAATCAATCTATCTACGAGCTTCAGTTGCCACATTTATTTGGATTTGAGACGTCTTGGGCGATTGTAGGTGGAGCGGTACGCGATAGCGTTCTTTTTCCCGATGTAGCCCACAAGGAGCCGAAAAGCTTTCCGTGGCCAGATATTGACATTGCGGTTGCCGGTGATGGCTTTAGCCAAGCACTTAACTCTTCATCTCCTATACATTCTCGCGCACGTGTTCACTTCAACACATTCGGGGGCTGGAGAGTTCTTGTTGATTCAACGGAACTGGACGTGTGGCAACTACCACAGTATAGAACAGCATACCTCAACATCTCTGATTGGCGCGCTTACCTTAAGACAGTCGACTTCTCCATCAACGCAATCGCATATGTTTGGCCGCAAAGACGAATAATCATAGACAGGCGCTGGTTGACGAGCTTGAAACATAAACGCATAAGGAAAATGTCAGATAATTCGCCTCGAAAAGAACTTCAACCACTTCGAGCTATTGCCCTAGCGGTGAAAATGGAGTCTATTACGGGATGTAAGTTCCAGCTCGAGAAACTGATTTGGGACGACCTGAAGTGGCTAGTAACCCAGACTGATGAAAAAACACACGCCAGGGTGATTGAATACTTGAGGAAAAAGACTAGGTCAGGTAGATGGCCAGGTACCGTGGCTTCAGCATTCCTATCCGAAGTTATCCTCTCGAGAGGATTCACGCAGAAATCAAATCACTGGAGTATGTTTGCCGCGGCAAATTGCGACGAACCAAACCAGGGAAAGCGCCTATTCGAGTCATCGAAAGGTTTCGCTCATGATGAGTCCTATATGAGTCAGCACAATAGCTGTCACGCCAATTCTTTCATGAATGGAAATCAGGAGCCAACTAATATGAAATCTCTATTGCATGATCTCGCACTAGAGTTATCGTCCGTCCGCAGTACTCCCTAGAATCTTGTGAGTGTACGTCGTCAAAGGTTTCGGACACCGGCACCGTTTTTCTAAGCGATACTTTTCCGTCTACGATACTGGCAACTCTTCTGAATTACCAGCCCAGCTCAACTGATCTCGATATGCTGCGTATTGCATTTGAGCATATGCAATGTAAACGCGCTGTTAACCCACGCTCAGAAAGTCCAACCACGGCCATCCTGCAACGGGGTGACTACCTCGCAGGCACAAAAAAGCCCCTCCCGAAGGAGAGGCCTTGCTTGCTGCCAGTAGCCGGTCAACTCAACCTTTTCCTCCACTGACTTTTTCTCTACTTTCACACTCAATTATTCCACCAGTCATAAAAGGGATCATCCCTTTCGTCGCGCTCGCCCGCCATCCAGTTCTCAAAATTCCGTGTATGATCGATTGCTCGCCTTTGTATCGCTTGCATCCTCACGCCGCTCTCAAATTCCATACTTTTTTTTCTCTCTCCGCCTACCCAGGCGGGGCCTGAAGACCTCACCCTTTCTTTTGACGGCTCTCTGTAGAACCTCTGAGCCCACTCGAGCAAACCCGCTTGAAACTTTTCAGGATCCACAGAAATCCTGATACACTGCGATCTACAAAAACGGACGTAAGCCCTCCTCATACGTTCCGTAATTTCTATCGGCTTTGAATTGGCCGGTGCGTCGCTTTGCGCCGCTATGAGCCGTTTTGCTTCGTCAGCACGGCCCTCCTGGAATAGTGGAGGCGTGGCTTTATCAGGCACCAGGCCGAAAGCCTTCCTATAGCGCCAAAGCGTGGTTTTCGGAAGACCGTATTTCTGCCCGATCTCGTCCAAAGACAGCTCACCCGCCTTCAAATCTCGCTCAATCGCTACACGCTGTGGATTACCTTGCACCGTCCAAGGTACTGGCATTACCTACACCTCTCCTCGTAGGCCTTCTCTAAGTAGCTATCTTCGTACTTCCCCTGCAGCCTTGCGAGCGCTTCTCGCATCCTCGCCAATTTGACCGTAATCGAAGCCCTGACAAACTGCCGGTTAAACCCAGGATCCGCTTTCCGCCAGCGCCAGACTGTCACTCTATCGAGCCCCAGACGATCACAGGCATGGACAAACCTCACACCGCTCTCCATGAGATCAAGCAGCTCGTCTTTCAGATGTCTTTTCATAGCTCAAAAAATGTTGCATTTTCGTGTTGCATTTCGTTTCGCTTCAAAGCATCCCATCCCCTTAAATCCTGGACTTTCCTGAACTTTTCCAGCTCCCCTTCAACACGCATGGGACATCTCGTCCCAATTAAACAGACCTTCCATCTTCTCGCGCCCTCTCCGCCGGCCATCGACTATCACATGGCATAACGGACAGCACCAGACCACCTTCAACCCGCAATCCTTCCCGTAACGGGCGTGGTGACTTTCTAAGGTAGACCTCTCCCCGCAGACCTGGCACCAGTCAGACTTCGAGATCTTCTTGTCCCGCAGTCCGTTATTGAGTTCAGATCGGTTGTAGTAAGCCTCTCGGGCTACTTCAAAAAGCAATTCAGACAAGAATCAGGCATACCTCATCCCCAGTTTTGCTTCACTTTTTTCGTTTGTCCCGTTACCTGATCCGCCTACTTTAAATAATCGCTTCAGTATATCACGCCAGCCCAGGGAGGACTATGGACGGACAGTCCATTGCCCCCCGGACCAGCTTAAATTCCGTCTCAGTGTTTCGCTGGCTATCAAGACACGCCCACCTTCGACGATCTCTCCCAATCGAAGTCGATCTGTGCAAGCTCCGGCTCTTCCAGCTCCTCCGGGACCTCATTGCTCTCTCTGAAAGCTATATTCCACGCGCCGCACTTGCTGCACCCGCTGGTTGCAATCTGCGTATCCTCGCTTTTGCGCTTCCATACGTGGCCACACTGCCAACAATCAAAGCTGTAATTCAACCGTTTCTGCACGCTCAACGCCATGTCAAATCCCTTGCTGTTTCGGTTCCGAAAATCCTTAGAAGATTTAGAATTACTTTTTCTGTCCTATCTCTTGCCATGTAGGTATTTACCTCTCTTTTGCCTCTGCTGCATCACAACAGACATCCACTAAGAACGATTGACGTAACTCCATGTAGCTCCTACAAATAATTTGCAGCATAAGTCTTCCTCTCGGAAGACAGTCCTTAGAAGCCCGTTGGATATTGCTATTCCTCTTCTTCATCTGATATTTCCTGCCATTCGCTTATCGTATGTATTTCTACAGAAAACTCTGGTTTTTCTTCTTTGGGTGCCTCTATCAAATATTGTAGCTTATCCATCTCCTTTTGCTGCTCCTCGATGCTCACATAGTCATACCCTTCACTCATCGAGCCTTTTGCATGGCCCATCTGTTTCTGTACGACCCGTGCATCTACATTTCGCTGTCGCTTGAGCATCTTGTGCGTATGCCGCAGAGTATTAAATGTGATGTCAGTGAATCCGTTTCTCTTTCTGATCTTTTTAAATTGCGTCCTGGTCCACGTATCCTGATTTCTAGGAGTAGATCCAAACTCCCTGATGATCAATACAGGGAATACCCATTCCGGCTGATGGTTCTCATAATAAGGACTATACTTTGGAAACAGCTTTTTCATTTCTGCATAGTTAAATAAAATTGCCCGCCACACCAGCAGAACCCTTACCAGTTCCTCAAACATGGCCGGCGTGCGTCTCGAGTTTCCCGTCTTGAGCACTTCCGTTGTATAGCCTTGGTTTTTCACATCGAATTTGTTTCGCTGTCTCTGCACGGTAAGCGTGTTTTGCTCAAAATCAATATCTGTCCATGCCAAACCAAACAGCTCACTCAATCTCAAACCACTCAATACGGCCACATAGATAAGAGCCGTGTCATAAGGATTGCATCCCATGACCAACCGCTTTACCTCGTCTACGGTCAGCGCTCTTTTCTCTTGTGAAGTATATTTTACCCTTCTTAATTTCGTAGCAGGATTAGACTGTATTATCCCCAATTCCCTGGCTTGACTTAAAATGTACCTCATTTTGCCATTCACTTTTTTATAGGTGCAATCGGGAATGACATCCTTTTTTATTTGCTGCCGCCATTCATTCAACATCATGTAATCGATGGCTTGAATAACCTTGTTGCCGAGATACGGCAGAATCCATTTATTTATGAGGCTTTTGGCGGTTCGCCGATAAGACTCACTTAAGGTATCCAAATCATATGGATAGTACTGATGCTTGATAAACCATCCCAGCTTGTTTCTCGGAAACTCCTCCTCTTCGATTTGCTTTTTATGTACAGCCTTGGCCCTGGCGTTTATCGCCGCCAGCTCCGATCGGAACCCGCTCTCCCATTTCACCTTTCCGTAAACAGGATAGCAGCAGTAGAACTTGTCTCCTGCTTCATTTCGATATATGCCTACGTGCTTGGTTTTGAACTTGTTCGTCTTCATTTCGCCTCATCCATAAAATCGTTTGATTAAGATTCACCCCCTTATCGGTTAATCATCGCCTATGTAGCCCAATTTCCACCACATTTTTACCCGCTCTTCTAGCGGTGTGTCTTCCGGTAAGATTGCATCGGCTATTTCAGTCACAAACGTATTTCGCCGCTTTTGCATAGCATCCGTGAGCTCTCTGTTTTCCATACCGTCCTCCTCAGTCATTTATTCTCAACTGGCAACGCCGGCGTTTCACACCTAATTTGGTCTACGAGCTCGTAGTATCGTTTTTGCTCGATCATCAGCTCAAAGAGCTTGGCGGTATCTTCCCCGCAGGCCTCCAGGGCGCCTTTGAAATAGACTTTTCGATTCTGTCTCAGTTCCTGCAGGTCTCGAATTTCACTCATTCAGCCACCCCCACCGGCTCACCCTTGACCGGCTCCTCTTTAAAAGTTATGCACATATTCGCAGACCTGCTACTACTAACAGCCTTATTTCTCCCCCCTCCAAGATAAAGGTCATTCAGTCTCATTCTTGTGTCTTCCCAGCCTATACCAGGTTGCACGGGAGATCCCCAAGGCTTTCCAGGGCTTGTCTGGCCTACTAATTCTAGGCTGTACACCGTCCGCCCACCGCTTCTCCCTTCTCCGACGGACCTTCTCCTCTGTTGAGATGATTGTGCGGAGCTTTCTCTCCTCCTCCGGCGTGACCTGGAAGAGCTCGAGGAGGGTCTGGTTCTTAGGAGTGTAGAGAGACGGATACTCCTGCCCACGATAAAGCACGGCCCTGCCCTCTCGCATCGCTTTCGCCTTCCGGTAGACTGTGGAAAGGTCAGATCTCTGATAGAACCGATGATCGGGATCTATCTCCCTGGCGAGAGCCTGCGCCTCCTTCCAGAGATCGCAGTACTTCCCAGGTTCGGCGAGAAGTAGAAAGTTTATCTCCCAAAAAAGAGCGATCTCCCTGAATCCGACCGGGACTCCTCCTCGGATCTTCCAGAGATCCCGAATGTCATAGAGTCGAAACCAGTTAAGTCTCTGAAGAGCCATAGAGCCGGGATACGGCGTGATGTTCTTTGGCTTCTCCCTCTTGAGGGGTCGCTCGTATCTCTCTGGTATTGATAGGGCAGCTCGGAGATCCTCGAAGTCATATCGGGCAGGCAGAGGATCGCCGGTGACGTGGACGACTCGACAACGCTCCCCGCTTTTCGTATTGACGGTTCGATCCACCCTGAGGACTCGGCTTACGTCCTTTGAGTTAACATCGGCCGCAAACGGCTCGAGCAGCTTGACCAAAGCGAGTTGTACAGCGTTCCAATCGCAGAGGGAAGGCGGCCCGAGGGCCTCATCGAGAAGCCACTTTGCCTGGAGGCCTCGGCCCGAGAAGAGAACTATTGACGGTGGCGGGAGATCCTCCTGGCAGCAGAACTCAACCAGCATCCAGGCCAGCTGCTCTGACGTTTTTCCTCTGAAAGCCGGTACGTTATAAGTGTCAAGATCTGCAAACAGCAGGCCCACAGATCGCAGGTTTACGGCCCTACGGTTCGGCTGATTGAAGACGGCTTGCGTGATCCAGGTGTCGATCTCTTGAGGCAGAACAGAGACCACGGTCGGCAACAGGCTCGTCTGGTAAGACTCTTGCCTCGCCCTACCGGACGGCTTAGAAAGGACCGAGAAATATCCCGTTCCCTGATAATCAATATAGTGTTGTGGTTCGAAAAGTTCTGGCTGTGCAACCTGCACGTGTCCCCTCCCGTTTTTTTCTTCAGCAGGGGTGGACACCGTCGGTGTGGTAGCATTAAAATATAGCTGGTCAACGGGACACCATCAGTGTGTCACACCCGGCCCCGGAAGGAATGTCCGTTCCCTTCGGGGCTTTTTTTTATTTTGTCTTCACAGCCTTTCCCTGGCCTTTGCCGTTGCCAGCCGTCCGGATAAAAACCATCTTAGCTCCTTTCAATTTGCCAGCTTCGATGAGCTCGCCGGTCGGCAGTTGCAGCGTGGCAATCTCGTCGCCCTTAAAGGTAAAGATCCTTTGCCGACAGAATTCTGAGACGCTTACGTTCAGGGAGTCTGCCATCCTTTGAATCTCATCCCGCTCCTCTATGTCTACTTTAAAAGCGATCAATCGTTCTTTGTTCATAGCATCCTCCGGTTGCAATAAATGTAAAACCGCACGTAAAACTTGTCAACACTTCAGCGGATTAAATAAGTTATTTTGGGCAAATTTGCGTAAATAATTTGCTTTTCCGGCAGGGCGGCGGTCGGAAAGGGTGGATCCACAGTTTCCCAATTGCTCTTATGTCAAGTTTAGGAGCAACCGTTTATAGTTCTCGTATACTTCGCTGCAAGGTTTTCGGCGACGATCTCTCAATTCCGGCCACCAACTTTTCGGTAACACTAGCGTTACCGACTTTTCACGACCCTCAAGCTCGGCGATCCGGTAAGCTTCATGCAAATACGACACGCTGTCGTATTTGTCCCGGCAGATCCCCCTGGCCCCAGCAGCTCCCAATTCAAAAAGTTACCTGCTTCTTATCGAACCAGAAAAGAGCGGTCTCGCTGATCCTCGTATGAATTTCTGCTTTTTGTATAACGAACAGCCCCCCTATAAACGGAAAATCTCTCTCCAATACACTCATAATTTCCAGAGCTATCTCCTCCGCTTGCTTTCCATACTTCTGCTTTAACTCGTCACTCATTTTTACCTCCTCACTCGTGCCGAACCTTCCAGTAGTCATCGGCCCGGTCGTACCAGTTCATCGATCGAGGACATCCATGGTAGAACTCAACTATCCCCGTCTCCGGGTGTATCTTGAGAAACGTCTCTCTCGCAAGACGTCGGGTCGTCATCCAGGGTATTCCCAAGGTAGCAATCTCGACACAGGTCGTCGCCGAAGCCAGGGGATACCGCCCCTCCCTGTCCCGGCTGTTCATAGTCAGGAAGGGGTCAGGCATTCGGTTCTGTCCGTTCAGCCCAGGGTAAATGTAATTGTATATCTCCACTGACCTATCCTGCCAGTGCTTCATGCCCGAAGAGGTCAGCGCCATGTACGCAAACTCGTAACCGTTGAAAATTATCGTCGGCATATCGATGACTACTGTGGTTATCACGGCTTGTTCCTCCGGGCCCCTCTATCTCTGCGTCTTCAAATACTGCTCTACAGCGAAGCGAATGCCGGTAGATATGTTCAGCCCGGGCAGCTGTTGCCCCAACCTTCTCACGGTCCTCTCCGAGAGAAAGACCGAATATTTCTTGAGATTGGAACCGTCCGAGTCAGAGAGATCCCTGCCCTTTAGATCCCTTTCCATGCTTTCGCCCAGTCTGTCCTTTTTCGATATTGCCATACTTCACCTCTCTATGGCCTCCGCGATCGTGCGGAGATCCGGCAGGATTTTAGATCCAGGAGCATAATCAACCAGGCTTTTGTGTAGGATCTGAGCCTCTGGCAGCTTCGCATCCTGGCCAACCTCGAACACTTCATACTCCAGCCCTTCCACCAGATCCCGATACTTGACGTGCCTGCGGAACGAGCGGTTGATCAAGTTAAGCACGATCTTTCGGTGTTCCACTTGCCCTCTGTATTTCTGGACCTCCTGGAGTAGTTGCTTGAAAATCTCGATCCCGTCGACCGAGAAATACTCTGGCGTCAGAGGAGTAACCACCTCGTCGCAGCCAAGCAGGACGCATCTCTCGAGCCTTCCCGCAGCAGGCCCCAGGTCGTATATCACCACCTCGAAGCCCAGGGACCCGGCCTCTTCTCGAAGATTCTGAAAGATAAAAGGCTCCCGATCGAGAGCCAGATCCGAATAAGCCCGAAGCCCCCCGCCGATCCCGAAGGTAGGGACCAAGTACAGATCGTTCTTGAGCTCGACCATCGCCTCGCTCAGCGCAGCCCGTCCTTGCAGCACGTCGGCAAGCTCGTACTCCGGAGCTTCAGTCAGAAACCAGGAGCTCACCGATCCCTGGGGATCTCCGTCGATCAACAGTGTTTTCGCTTTTGTCAGATAGGCGACGTTGCCGGCCAAGGAAGTCTTACCGGTCCCGCCCTTTTGAATAGAAAATGCTACTGCTTTCATATTCCCCTCCCATGTCAGACATTCTGCTCACAATGTCGGCAGAAAGTCAACCGAACCTGAGGCCGAAATACCCAGGTACTCAGACATCACCTACCCTGAGAAAATGGCAGGAAGGGGCCTTCACGTGCAAGTTTTGAGAGCGTTATGCGGTTTCTTCTGATTGACTATCAAAATCCCCATCTTATTCCTCCCTGCAAGGCTATGGTAATAATCCGTTGACTCAGGGGGCCGGGACCACCTTTTTATTTGCCCTGAGACGCAAATGCTATGCGGAGAAACCACCCGAACCACCTGCCTGGTATCTGGATACCCTTTATCTCTAAAAACCTCGTTTTAGGCCCGTTATTTGCGAACCAGGCATAAAAAGTTTACGGGAGCCCTAAGGCAGGTAACCCAGTAGAAAGAAGCGTTGTATCTCCAGCAGGGCCGGAGTCGAAAGAGTTCTTTTTGGAACAAGTCCAAGGTTGTGGATCACCAGGGAGAAGGTGCAAAGATGAGAAGATTGATGATTGTCCTGTTGATCGAGGAAGTATTACGATGACAGATGGGTAGTATCTGATTTAGACTTATGGAAACGGAGATCGAAAAACACAACAAGAAAGGCTAATGGTGGGAAGGCGTCATGGGAAAAGACCAAAAAGGTGGTAACCTCTTCATCGTCGATAACAGTATATCTGGTTGGACTGGACTCCGTTATCTTGAAGAATGGTGCGAAATAGCAAAGAGCTTCGACATTGCTACTGGATTCTTCGAAATCGGCTCGCTCCTGGCGCTCGATGGGAAGTGGCAGACGCTCGATAAGATCCGAATCCTGATGGGCGCCGAGACGACCCACCGGACGCGCAAAGCACTCCTCGAGGCGGTGAGGAAGCGGGCCACGGAGCAACTCGACAGGAGCCTCGAGGACGAGAAGGAGACAAACCCCTTCCTCCACGGGGTTCCGGCTATCCTTGATGCGCTTCGCTCGGGCCAGATCGAGTGCCGCGTCTACGACACTGACAAGTTCCACGCCAAGACCTACATTACACACGCCAAGCTGGAGGTGGTGGGCGCCCAGGCTTTGGTCGGATCGAGTAACTTCACGCGACCTGGGCTCACCAAGAATGTGGAACTGAACGTCCAGATCCAGGGCGCGCGCGATGTAGCTCAGCTTCAAGAGTGGTTCGAGACGCACTGGAACGAGGCGCGCGAGGTGACTGACGCGGTCGTCGAGACGATCTCGCACCACACGCACCTCTACACACCGTTCGACGTTTACGCAAAGGCGCTCCAAGAGTTCTTCCGGGGCCACGAGCTCACGGCCACCGAGTGGGACGAGACGCGTTCGCGCATGTTCCCGCAGCTTGATCGGTACCAGAAGGAGGCCTATTGGGCCCTCATGAAAATCGGCCGCCAGCACGGCGGTGCGTTCCTGTGCGACGGCGTGGGGCTCGGCAAGACCTTCGTCGGACTGATGCTGATCGAGCGCCTTATTCTGCACGAGGGCAAGCGGGTCGCGCTCTTCGCGCCCAAGGCGACCACCGAAAGCGTCTGGGAACCGCATATCCAGAAGTACCTGCCGCACATCGGTGGCGTAGGTGGAAATGCGGACTTCAGCAACCTCGCCGTCTTCAACCACACGGATCTCGGACGCAAGGGCGATTTTCCGGAGCGCTTCCGTCGCATCGCCGAGCTCGCAGACGCGGTGGTGATCGACGAGGCTCATCACTTCAGGAATCCAGGCCGACACGAAGATCTTGAGAAAGGGATTGAACCATCGCGTTACTATCGATTCTACGACCTCCTCGATCCTTCGCTCCGCTCCAAGACCCTCTTCCTCCTGACTGCGACCCCTATCAATAACCGCCTTGCCGACTTTCGGCACATGGCCGAGCTCTTCACCCGACGCGACGAGGCGTATTTTGCGCGGACACTCGGAGTGAATAACTTCCGCTCCCACTTCAACAACCTCGAGAAGACGCTTCACAACAGAATGGGAGGTGAGGCAGTCGATCTCGCCGAGCATTTGACCGAAGCACAGGAAATCCTGGCGACTGACGAGCTTTTTCGGCAGCTCGTGGTGCAGCGCAGCCGGGACTACGCGCGTGAGAGTCAGATCCGCGAGACGGGAAATGCCGCCTCTTTCCCGGAGCGCCAGGCTCCTCGGGTCGCCGAGTATTCGATCCGCAAGACCTACAGCCGCCTCCTCGACATGTTCGAGGAAGCCTTTCGTAAGGAAAAGCCGCTTTTTACGCTGCCGATCTACTACCCCCTGGCCTGGTACAAAGGCCAAGACGAAACGATCGATCCTTTAGAAGAAGGCCGTCAGAAGCAGGTGGTGGGACTCATTCGTACGATGTTCTTGAAACGCTTCGAGAGCTCCGTGGCCGCCTTCGAGATTTCCTGCGACCGATTGATGAAGAAGCTCCTTGCCTTCCTCGAGGTGCACAGCGATACCGACGCAGAGGCGAGCCGACTCGAGCGTTGGAAGAGCCAGAACGCCGAGATCCTCCGTTATGCGAATCAGCGCCAGCTGGATTTTTGGGGCGATGAAGAAGAGGAGGAGGCCGAGGAGGACGTGGTCCCGCCCGAGCTGATTGAGGCCGTCGAGAAGCTCGACCGAAAGGATTACGATGTCTCCGAAATGATGCAGGAAACGTTCATCGATCTCGACCAGATCGTGAAGTTCCTGGAAGAAGCCCGGAAGTTCGAACCCAAACAAGACGACAAGCTCCAGAAGCTCATGCGCTTGCTCCGATCGAAGGCGCTTGCAGGCCAGAAGGTCATCATCTTCAGCGAGTTTGCGGACACAGCGCGCTACCTCCACCGCCAGATCGTGGACGCCAACTTCGAGGGTGTCGAACAGGTCGACAGCGCCTCGAAGAAGAACCGAGCCGACGTAATCCAGCGCTTTTCTCCCTACTATAACGGTCTCGGCTCTGCAGACCTCTCGGCCCGGGCCAAGAAGGAGATCCGCGTCCTAATCTCCACGGACGTACTTTCTGAGGGCCTAAACCTACAGGACGCCTCCCGGATGATCAACTATGACATCCACTGGAACCCAGTTCGATTGATGCAGCGCATAGGCCGCGTGGACCGGCGGATGAATCCTGAGATCGAGAAGCGCATGGTACGAGAATGCCCCGAGATCGTCGGTTCGCGCGGCAAGGTCTGGTTTTGGAACTTTCTGCCACCCGACGAGCTGAATGATATTCTGAGCCTTTACACCCGCGTCACGCAGAAGACGCTCCTTATCTCGAAAACGCTTGGTATTGAGGGCAGGAAGCTCTTCAGACCCGAGGACCACTACGAGGCGCTTAAGGAGTTCAATCACGCCTACGAAGGTACGCGCACGGCCGTCGAGGATATACACCTCGAGTACCAGGCGCTGCTCCAAGACGACCCGGAGCTGGCGACGCGGCTGCGGGCCTTTCCCAGTGCCATCTTCACCGGGCGCAAAAAGCTCGCCAGGCGCTCGCGCGGCGTCTTTTTCTGCTATGGGCTCCCGGCCCTGGACAAGGAGAAGAGCGAGTTCACCGAGGAGGCTGGGACCACCCGTTGGTACCTTTACGACCTCGAACGCGAAACGATCCACGAAGAGCCGGGTGAGATCGTCGAGAGTATCCGCTCCAAACCCGAGACGCCGCGTCGCTGCACCACGAAGGAAGAGACGCTGCTCGACGTCCGCAAGAAGGTCGAGAAGCATATCAAGAACACGTACCTCAAACGCGTGGACGCTCCTGTAGGTGTCAAGGCCCGGCTTCGCTGCTGGATGGAACTGAACGAGGGGTGAACTGATGTTGACCGACCACCGTGCCCAACTGAAAGAGATCCGAACCTTCCGCCAGCTCGTCGCCTACCTGCGCGACACTCTGGACTGGCCGATCGACTCCGATGACTTCGAGGACCTAACCTTCGAATACACCCCCGAGGAGCTTGGCATCGATACAAAGAACGCCGCCAAGATCCAGGAGATCAAGCGGCTACGTCCGCTCACCCCGAATCAGCCCTGGGGCATCTTCTTCGTCAAGTTCGAGCCAAAGCGGCTCCCTGTTGTTGCGCTGCGCCGCATCTTGGGCCAGGTGGCGCTCAAGAAACGAGCCTCCTCCAACAGCGCCGAACGGCAAGCTTGGGCTGCGGACGACCTGCTCTTCGTCTCTAACTACGGCGAGGGGGACGAGCGCCGCATCACCTTCGCCCACTTCTCGAAGTCCAGGGACGGCCACGACCTGCCTACTCTTAAGGTACTCGGCTGGGACAACCTCGACACGCCGCTCCACCTCGACGACGTGGCCGAGAAGCTGACCCGCGATCTCGCCTGGCCCGACGACGATACGGACATCGGGGCGTGGCACGAGCGCTGGCGCACTGCCTTCACCCTGCGCCACCGCGAGGTCATTACAACCTCCAAGGAGCTCTCGCTCCGTTTGGCCGAGCTGGCCCGCGCGATTCGCGACCGCATCAAGACGGCGCTCACAATAGAGACCGAAACGGGCCCGCTCACCCGGCTAATGAAAGCGTTCCAGGAGGCGCTGGTTCACGACCTCGACGCCGCCGGTTTCTCTGACATGTACGCCCAGACCATCTCCTACGGGCTTCTCTCGGCGCGTATCACCGACCCAGAGGGGAAGACCGTAGACGACTTCGCCGTTCACATGCGGACCAACCCCTTCCTGAAGGAGCTGATGGAAACCTTCCTCCGGGTGGGCGGCCGCCGCGGCAAGGCCGGCGGACCGGGCATCGACTTCGACGAGCTGGGCGTCTCCGACGTCATGGAGCTCCTCGATGACGCCAACATGGAAGCTGTCGTCCGCGACTTCGGCGACAGGAACCCCCAGGAAGACCCGGTCATCCACTTCTATGAGCACTTTCTCGCCGCCTACGACAAGAAGCAAAAGGTGAAGCGTGGCGTCTTCTACACACCTCGCCCGGTGGTATCCTACATCGTGCGCTCGGTAGATGAACTCTTACGCACCGAGTTCGGCCTCAAGGACGGCCTCGCCGACTCGACCACCTGGGGCGAGATGGCCAAGTACCATGAGAACCTAAAGATCCCTGACGGCATTTCGCCCAACCAGGCTTTCGTTCAGATCCTCGATCCCGCTACCGGTACCGGCACGTTCCTCGTCGAGGTCATCGATCTCATCTACAAAACACTGGTCGCCAAGTGGAAGGCGCAGGGTCACGACGGTAATAAGATTGAGTCACTTTGGAACGAGTATGTTCCGGAGCACCTTTTGTCGCGACTACACGGCTACGAACTCCTGATGGCCCCCTACGCGATCGCCCACCTTAAGATTGGACTGAAGCTCTACGAGACCGGTTACCGCTTCGGCAGTAACAAGCGAGCACGGGTGTACCTGACGAATGCGTTGGAGCCGGCGAGCGATAGGCAGCTCACGCTGGACATCCTGCCGGCCCTCGCCCACGAGGCGCAGGAGGTCAACGAGATCAAGCGAAAGCAGCGATTCACGGTGGTGATAGGGAATCCGCCCTACGCGGGGCTGTCCTCAAACATGGGGCCCTGGATCGATGGCCTGCTTAAGGGAGGGCTGCCCGTTGGAACACGGATAGAGAGCTACTACCACGTTGACGGGGAGCCTTTGGGTGAACGCAAGGTATGGCTGCAGGACGACTACGTCAAGTTTATCCGCCTATCTCAGTGGTTGCTCGATAGCACAGGAAGCGGGATTCATGGCTACATCACCAATCACGGATACCTCGACAACCCAACGTTTCGCGGGATGCGTTGGTCCCTGATGCACTCGTTCAGTAGCATAGAGGTGCTCGATCTCCACGGCAATCTGAAGAAAAAGGAAATCGCACCGGACGGACGGAAGGATGTGAATGTCTTCGACATCCAGCAGGGCGTCGCCATCGGGTTGTTCGTGAATCAGGCGAGCGTTGAAACAGAAGCTAATCTCTGTCCCGTTCACCACAGTGAAATGTGGGGAGAGCGGCAGAGCAAGTACGATCGCCTGCTTGCGGAAACCGCTGGTTCGACAGATTGTCAGAAGATTGATGCAGCCAAGCCGTTCTACTTGTTCAAGCCGTTCGATCACGGCGAGATTGGCGACTACTACATCTGGAAAGCGATCAACGAGATCATGCCTGTCAACGTCACTGGTGTCGTGACTGCGCGAGATGGCTTCGTCATCGACTTCGACCGGAAGCCCCTACTGGAGAGGATGCACACATTCTTGGATAAGCGTCTCGGAGATGAAGAGGCACGCCAGCGCCTCGGCCTAAAGGAGAACTACGCTTGGCGAGTCGCTACCGCAAGGCTCGAACTTTCGGCCGTTTGCAAGACACAACGTCTGGAGGATCTCGTTGCACCGATCCTGTATCGCCCCTTCGACAAGAGACTTATCCTTTGGCATCCTTCTGTTGTATGGCGGCCCCGCACCGAGGCCATGCCGCACATGCTTGCGGGGGAAAACCTTGGACTCATCTACATGCGCCAAGTCGCGTTGGGGGATACTTATAACCATTTTGGTGTCAGTCGGTACCCCGTAGATAATCGGGCCTTCTATAGCAATAAAGGCATCATGAGCTTTGCCCCTCTATATCTTTACCCGGGTGTAGGCAAGGCGAACCTGGAGCTATTCACGGATTTCGCCCCTGCGAACAAGAGTCGTTTGCCCAACTTTGATCCGGGCTTCGTCCATGCAATCGAGCACGCGACAGATATGCGATTTCTGTCGGAGCACGATGGCGACACCATGACGATTAGCCCTCAAGATGTGCTCGCATATATCTACGCAATTTTCCACTCTCCGGAATACCGCAAACTATTCGAGCCGATGCTCAAGATCGATTTCCCGCGCGTCCCCACGCCGGGCAATCGCGACCTATTCCGAGACATGGCCCGTCTGGGCAGCGAACTCATCGCCCTACACCTGATGGAGTCGTCCAAGGTTAACAGCTTCATTACCGTCTACCCTGGCCCAAAGAATCCCACGGTAGAGCAGGTTGGATGGTCGAATGACACCGTGTGGCTCGATACCGATAAGACCAGCGCCCGGGAGGGTCACCGTGCCACGAAGCCCGGCACGATCGGCTTTAAGGGCGTCCCTGAGGAGGTTTGGGACTTCCACATCGGTGGCTACCAGGTCTGCCACAAATGGCTCAAGGACCGGAAGGGGCGCATACTCACCGACGATGACCTTTCCCACTACCAGAAGATTGTCGTCGCCCTCAACGAGACAATCCGCATCATGCAGGAAATCGACGAGGTCATCGATCAGCATGGCGGATGGCCTAAGGCCTTTAAATAACAAGTGACCCATTATGGATCACCCGATGTTTGTTAAAATATGACAAACAGGGGACTCGGCTATCCTCTCAATAAAGCCCGAGCTCAAAGATCCGGATCCCCCTCCGGAGATTCATAGATCGTTGCCTTTTCTAAGAGGTCCCGGTACCCTATAAGACCTCGAAAAATAACCTTTAGAATTAGCGCAGCCCTGGCCACAGGCCCGCTTTGAGCGGGGCCTCCAGCGACTCCTCGAGCTCGTCCGGAAGTAAGTGGAAAAAGTCGAGGCCGGTCACTCGCTCCACCTCATCGATAGAAACGGCGAAGGTGCCGAGGGCTTCGCCGCTCGGCTCATGCCTGAGGATGAAACCGATGGCTTTTGTCTCAGGTTCCTTGTAGTCCAGGATGACCTTGTAGAAACGCTTCGGCACTGCGACTTGGTTATCGCCTATTGTCTCATAAGGCCCATCGGTTAGAACGGGCCCGGTTACAACGTAGATTTCGTCATTCTCTAACGCCCATGCGCGTACACGGTTCTCCAGCCTCAGCCAGATACCCCGGTTAAAGCCTCCCTTCTGGGGGGCAACGTTTGTGAAGTAAAAAGTCCCGCTCATAGCATCTTCGGACCAATCGAAGTCCTCAGCCGGGGCCAGATGACCTCGTTCATATCCAGAGGACTTGTAGTCCTTCTTAGTAGCAGTGCCCGTGGAGACTGCGGGATCCTCGCGGAAGTCTTCGGTTCTTTCAGCCACCTCCGCCTCTACTTCCTCACGTGTGAGTTGGTATGCAACCCACTCCGCGAGCTCGTGAGCCTCACTGTATTTTGCAACATAGCCAGTATGGCGGATTATCTCTGAGCCGGGCTCGAAGTAAGGCATGCGCAGATCTTCGTCGCAAGAGAAGACAAAAGCAGAGCTGAAGATTAAGAGAAACAGACAAACTTTTTTCATGCTTGATTATTATACGAAGGAGCGTTCGTTTTCAACAACTGGACAAAGAAGGTCTTTTCAGGATTCAATATCTTGCTCTTGCCGTTTAGCTCATCGGGGAATACTAATGCAGGAGGAGGGGCGACGGATCTCGGCACGACGGCCCCAGAAACGCAAGAGAACCTGGAAGGCCTCCTAACACCCCAGAATCTTCACGAGAAGGCCCCTTCCCTGTGTCGATCAGCTCCGCCAGGCCCTCCTTCGGGCTCGACCCCTAAGAGTCTCGAACACTGGCCTTGAGTATCGGTGTCGATCAATAGGACTTTGCGGCCTTGAATGGCCAGGCAGTGGGCCAGGTGTACAGCTGTTGTGGTCTTCGCCACCCCGCCCTTCGATAGAGCTATCGCTATTTTTCGCATTTCCCCCCCGTTTTATTTACTCTATCCCATCGAATTGGAAAACTTGAGAATCGGCCCAAATCAGAACACCGTTACCAAGCGGAACA
>SDBT01006079.1_pt1 | contig 20149 bp, 16 predicted proteins | sample 2277101 | NCBI WGS metagenome assembly SDBT01 (sample SAMN10404973, study PRJNA504765) | marine sediment metagenome | isolation source: marine sediment core GS10_PC15, 103 cmbsf | place: Arctic Ocean: Southern Knipovich Ridge | collected 2010 | reverse complement strand
CCATACCAGATATTGCGTTGACGCCCAAGATCAAACCTATTATTCTGCTGTGGGGCTTCTACGCGAGGATTAAACCTGTTTCCACGTCTTAGTTCTCCACTACGATCCCGGCCAGGAGATTGTCGTACTCCCGGGGATCCTGAGTTGGTCCCGGTTTCTGGCCTGGCTACTCCAATCCCTCGTGGATTCACAGCCAACCCGGCAAAACGTTGCGCGATTTTAACTCTTGGGTCCTGAGCGGACCCTGGTGACTTTCTCTGACTCCAATACTCTCGCTGTTTGCGAACCCTCTCTTCGGGGCTTAGCCCACGAAGCTCACGGTAGCGCTGCTGTCGTACGGGCCTGGCGGACTCCTGACGTCGGGAGCTCTCTGTGACCCAGTTACGCAGGTTTCCTGGCTGGTTATACCGGCTCTTGTAGCGATCTCCAATTAAGCCAGCCTGGGGTTGAGGTTGGGCCTGGGGTTGAGGTTGAGCCCGTGGAGGCGGTGGGGACCCTGACCGACTCCTGGGGGAAGATTTTCGGGGAGCCGGAGTCTGAGCAGAGCCTGATCCAACTGTAACTCCAGCCTGAACCCCAGCAGGGGTTAAAGTTGGAGTCACTCTCGTCGCCGCGCTAGAAGCGGAGGTTTGCTGGCCTGTTTGAGGCCTTCCAGCACCATAGTCAACCCTGGCCTGTTGAGCTCTTGGACTCCGGGCCTGATAGTCCGCCCGAGAGCTGTATCCCCCACGTTTATACTTTCGCCGTGTTGGATTGGCGGGCATCAGTAGCCCCCTTTGGAATTATTCATCCTCTCCGAGATCCTGGCCTTGGAATCTCCCTCGGGCCCCGAGGTATTGGCATGGTCGTTACTTCGACGCATCCGTCTCTTGCGGCCGCGATAGCGCTGGACGTTCTCGGCCTGCGAGGGATGGTTATCGCCCATCTGGCCCCCTCGGACATTTTCCTTGTGAGTTGAGTAGTCGTGAGTTCCGGGCATGATACCTCTTTATCTCCCAAGGGAGAGGGTCTGGGGTGGACGACCTCAAACCCTCTCTGAGTGTCCCTGCAAGGACTAAGGAGAAGACACCGTTCTATTATGCTCCTCTTGGGTAGGAGTTGGCAAGTGGCTCTTTGGCGTAGAGGGCCTTAGGCTCGCACGACACGCAAATCCACTTGTACACTCCGTCAATCTTAGCTTGTAGGTTATTGACTGTTGGCAGTTTGCATAAACCGCACACTGCGTAATGCTCCGGCGATAGCGTCGAGAGATGAAATCTAACATCCGGATTCATAAGTGCAGTATACCACCTCTTCCCCAACAGGAACGTTCAATTCGTGTCACGGGTCAATAGAATTGATAATCCCCGTAAACCACTCAATCTATTGGACTTCTAGATTGTAGGAACTGCCAAACCATCGATGTAGCCAGCACATCCGGGATCAAGTGTACCGTAGTCCATGGCGTTGTACAGGTAGAAATCCATGCCAGCATGAACCTCGCCCCGGTCTGCCGCCGTCGCCGAGGAACGAGCTTCGAAGAACTTCTTTCCGCCAATGTCTAGCCAGTCCATGGGAACAGCCTCGGCACGGAACCACTTCGAAGGATTGATGAAGTCGAACCGGTCCTCGAACTGGCGTTTGTCCACATAGGAGGTGATTCCACAGTAGTCAAACGTGTCGGCGTAGGAGATGTTATCAGGCCAAAGGTCAGTCGAGCGGCCGAATTTATCGCCAGTGATGTACTTGTTGGCAATGGAAACTCCGATCTCCTGAACCTGTCGGCGCTGTTTCATCTCGGCAATTCCAACCAGGCCAGTGATCGAGTTACGGTTGCCGTCACGACGCCGGATTAGCTTTGAGAGCAGTTCATAGCCGTGGGCGAAGTTCAGCGCGTCGGATTGTCCCGCGATATGGTTGGGAAGCAGTTGTGGAAGGGTCGACTTGAGAATGCCCAAGTAGTAGTTCGCCGGAGTGTTGTCGTTGGCATAGTAGATTCCATGACGGAACGAGTCCCCGCCAAGGCCGCCAGCTACTTGAGACTCGGGAGCGGTGGGCCATCCAGACGTGAACGAGGCCAGCGTGGACGGGCCAAAAACGTCCAGACCCTCGAAGGTGATAATATCCGTCGAGGCAATGGCCGTCACTACCCGATTGAAGGTCACGATCTTGTTGTCGTAGTCGATCGTGTCAATCAAGAGAGGACGCCCCCCGACAACAGCCCTCTTGTTGGCTCCGGCCGCGTCCCATACATCGACCGAAAGGCCCTCGCGAAGACGGTTAATGCCAAGAGTATCCGTGGCCCCGACAAAGGTCAGCGAAGAGGTAGAAGGCTGCGCACTGGACTGGTTGGTCAGCTTTCCTGTGCCATCGCCATGCAGAGAGATATCGTCCATCACCTGCATGGTGGGAATGGCCTCCCGGATAGTCTCGTTGAAGCTGTTGATGACGGATTTTCTCCCGCCATCGGTGACCTTGAGCTGTTCCAGGGTCATTCTAAAGGCCAGGCGGGCTGGAAAGTATCCCGCCGTGAGATGCTTGTACCCGGCCGTGTGGCCAATTCCCAAAGTCCCCAGATTCATGCTGAACTTTCCGAAAGCCCCGCCAGGAAACTTCTTGAAGGGAATACGATAGAGATACCGCGAGATAGGTTCGGCCTCGCTGGACTTCTTAATGAGGCCCGCCAGAAGGTCGCTCTGCTCGTAGAGCGGAAAGACCTGTTGACGAACGTTCTCCATGTGGGTGGAAAGGTCGTTCAGGATGTCAGTCACTATATTTCTCCCTGCCCAAAGTTGGGCGCAGATAGATTAGATCTGCTTCAGGGTCGACTGACTTCGAGACCGGCTGGTCAGGAAGAGAACATCCGTTCTTGTTTCAGGCCACTCCCTTGCGGATTTAGCTTCCTCCAAAGGTCTGGGCGTTAGCCCGATCGAACGCACGATTGAGATGCTGTTCCTGCGTCTCATTCTCGGCGCGTTCAACAACGCTCATGCGAGGAGAAGCCTTCCCCCCGGGAGCCAGATCGCCAGCTTCTTGGCTAGTCTGGAGTTGGCCATGGCGTTTATTGGATTCCACCAGTACTTCACTGTTGGTCTTGGAGATCCCCGTCCGGCGATCCCGCCAAATTCGTTTGATAACCACGCGCCGACGAGCCTGATGTTCATTCTGGGCTCCAGCCAGCGAGTTCATACCGCCCCGGTTGTAGCTGTTGGCTATCCTGGCGGCCAGACCCTCGGCATAATTGAGATCCTGGTTCAATTCCACTAGAACGTCATCCACTATACCCGAGGTAATCTTGCCGAAATCGTAATCCGAGTACTGTCCCTTGATGGCCTTGAATCCTTCTTCTACGTCCGCGCGGGTAGCATCGGTTAGAGAGTTTAGGACCTGATCCTCATAGGCTATTCGATTGGACTGGTCCACTCCGTCCGCGTGGAGAACGGCCTGATCCCTCTCGTAGCGAAGCTGGTCCTTCTCGGGATCGGACGCTCCAGGAGGAGTTGTAGGAACAGCTCCGTTCTTACCATCAAAGTAGGCCTTGATATTACGGCCCATATACTCCAGGGATGTCCGAGTGGTTTCGTCACGTTCTCCACGCGCCTCGTCCAAAAACTGCGCGGCAAGGGCCATGGCATAGCTACCGCCAACATGGCGATGAAGCTGAGGATGATTCTGAGCCAAGTACTGAGGCATGGCCGTGATAATCTTCTCGGCACCTGAACGAAGATTGCCGTCTTCTTGCGGCTCAAACCAGTGATTCAGCCAATTCTCCCCTACCGGATACCCATTTTCCACCCTGACGGGATCTTCGAAGTCCGACTCCAGGCGGGAGAGATCCTCGCGGGCCTCATACATTCCCTTGATGTCTTCGAACCCGGGAGAATAGCCTATTCCGCCCGAACCGTCGTCGTTAGAGGGTTCAGCCAGTTGCGCGGACGCCTGAAAGTGGAGTAGTTTGTTCTGGCCTGATTTCGTTTTGAGGAACGCGCCCCGGATAGCGTCGGCGGTTTTGGGATCATCGAGATTAGGATCTCCGGTAGCGAATAAGGCCCGAAGCGGCTCCACGTCGCCTGAAGGCTCTGGAGTCTCGTCGACGAAGGTTAGTTCCTCCGGCTCTTCGGGAGGAGGGGTCTCGGAGGGAGTTTCAGTAGTTACCGGAGTTTCGTCCCCAGGAGTCTCCTCTCCGGTTTTACCTTCAAGAGCAGCTTCTGGAGCTTTTGGCTCATCCTTAAAGGTGGCCTCGGTAGCATCCGCCGCCGCGCCCAAAGCATCGTGAATGGACGGGGGAGCCGGACGTTCTACGGGCTGAGCTTCTTGGGGCTCTCCTCCCGGTGGAAGAGGAGCTCCTGGAGTCTCTGGAGGAGCTTCTAAAGCTGTTCCTGGCGTGATTCCCATAAAGTCCTTAGGTAAGGATACTAGTTCCTAGTTATAGAATATACCCACCAGAAGGGGTCCGAGTCAACCCCTCCTACGGAGATTCTCTATATGGCCCTTGCCACCAGCGTCCTAGCCGGGTTAGCCTGTCAGCCGCCCAGAACAGAACACTAGCCCCCCAACGAATACTCTGAGGGTAATATTGATGTACCGTTCCATCATCTAAAACAATTAACGTTTCACTCATTGGATCACCGCCTCGGCTACGTCAACTCCTGTTTCTGGGGGCTGTTCTTCCACTCCTGGCATTCCAGAGATATCCTCTGGGAAGGCTGCCTCGGGAGGCGCTCCAGGACTTATGGCCACAGGACCAGGAGGACCTCCTCCTTCTTCCTCGATGGGATTACCTTCCTCGTCCACCGCTGGAGGCTGGGACATTTGATAGTTCATCGTTCCGTACAGAAAGACATTCTGCCAGCCTATTGGGTTCTCTTCCTTGAGCTTGGCTCCCTCCTCGGACAATAGCCATATACGGACTGTTTCCGCCGCCAGCATGGGATCATAGAGATACGGATCCGGCGGAATCGAGGAGGTCATTCCAAACTGGTCGAACGTAGGCTCGGACTGGGCCAGTTGGTGAATTAGGTCAAGCAAGGAGTCTCGTTCTATCCGCTGTGGAGGATCCCATCCGGTCATACCGAAAATGGCCTCGTCAAGCTGGACTATTTTAGTGGGATGGAAGAATCCCAGACGGTCCAGCAGATCCATATTCCCTGTTTGCAGCATGGACATAACATAAGCCCGGCGCTGCCCTGCCGTCATCGGCATCTGCTCCTCGGCGTCAAACTTCCAGCCTCCAAGCAGAAGATCCGAAACATCCCCAACCTCGACTGTTTCATGGCTTTCCGCGCCATCGGTAAGAGGAAGATGGAACTTGCCTCCAGAGTAGCGCCCAAACTGCATGACGGCGTTTCGATAGTACCTGGCCGTGGCCGCGCGGATATTATTCCAGAGCAGGTTCAGCACCGCCAGGGCCTGATTACGGTCAATCTCGGCCTCTCCAAGAGTCTGATGAGGCTCTCCGCCGCCAAAGATGGAGGGAAGGATGCCGGTAATCTCCCGGTTGAACCCCTGAAGGGCTTGAGCCCAATCTACGTGCTCGGGCCGCGACGGCGCGGGGTCGAACTGGTAAATCCCATTGGACAGCTTCCCGGCCGTATTGGCGTTGGCGAATATCACCTCGGCTGAAGTCCTTCCCATGCGGTCAATCGTCTTGGGATTGATGATCGAGGGGTCGATGATATTCCAGGGAATGGACTTCTCCATGTGAGAGTGGACAATGTTGATCATGTTATCCCACATCTCCTGGAACTGAATCGAGTCGTTCATATACCCACCAGGATAGGCGGTTTCACACTGTTCCGGCACGCAGAGGGTCCAAACGGAATCCATGCGCTCGGGCCGAACCTGGATGATGAACCCGTTTACGGCCGTTATCTTCAGGCCGTCCGGGAATTGATCCTGAAGCTCCTTGCGGCGCTCGTCGTCGTCTATCCGCTCGTACATGTCTGGACGCCACCACCAGCGGGTATAGAGCCATCCCTCGGGCTGTGAATGGTAAGGAGTGCCAGAGAAGGATTTAATCTCCTCACGGGTGAATCTTCCGTAATCGGTGGAATATCCCGAAGGTCCGGTCGGACCATAGGAACCGCCCAGCTCTCGAAGCTGGGGAAAACGCCGAAGAAGAACTCCTTTGTCGGCCTCCAACTCGTAGCGCAGCCAGGGAGATTCAATCAGGTCCCGAATCCAGTAGGGCGTGGTTACCGTCAGACCAGACTCTACGGCTATCTCCACGTTGCCGTTGGCATAGCGTTTAGAGCCCATTTGGTTGAGGCTCGTGGCCATCTCGGGAGGGATGACGGAGGTTGGAGGAATCTCCGCACCGCAGTTAGGACAGATCTCTGGCGGGGCAAAGGACTCCTCCTCTAGGGCGCACTCGGGGCATTGGAAGGAGAAGTTTCCAACCTGCTCCTGGGATTGTTCGTAAAGAGGCTCCTCGGTATAGCCGTAACGATATCCATCCACTACCCATGGAGTGTAGATAAAGGTGGTTCCGTTCTTGCACAGGGAGTGGACTATACGCTGCTGCAGGATGACCGGATCCCAGTTGTCGGAGAGGAGCTGAGCTACCTTTTGGGCCTTTCTGGCCCGACGAATCTGCTCGTCGTTGTCCTTGATCCTCGGTTCTCCATTAACGTTGGGAGACCGTTGGCCAAGGACGGCTATTAGCTTCCGCATATCCCCGCGATAGGAATTAACCACATAGTCGTCGGAGGCGTCATCGTCGTCTCCGCCCATTACCCTGGGAGATAACTGATTGGGAGAGCCGGAGACTCCGGCCCAGTCCAGGAACTCTCCTCCATGAAGGTAGGGATAGGTGTTTTGATCACCCCGCCAGTAGGAATCGTTTCGGCGGATCTCGTTGAACTGAATGATCTTCTCGTAGTCGATGGTTGGGAGGATCGAGCCGGTTATTACGTTGTCCAGGACTGGCCGGAATTCGCGCAGGGATTCTGGATCACCCGAGAGAAGGCCCTGGATGAGAGATTGGGGATCTTGAGGATTATTGGGATCGGGCATTGGGATCCGTATTGAAATCTCTACTACTCTTACCGCCCTGACGGGCTCCATCAGTTAGGATTTCGTCCTCCTCTCCGCACTTCTCCCTTAGACGCTGAATCTCCAGCTTTTGGCCATGCATGACCTTAAGGTAGACGTCAATGCAGCCATTTAAATGGGAGACCGCCTCCCCAAGAGTATAGTTACTATTCCCCAAGTCTGGGTTTGCTGGATCAATGGCCATGGAAATCATTAGGCTGTTTCCCCCACGGGCTGATTCTCACCAGGATCAGGATGGATCTGAGTGGCCAATGGCTTCTCGGGCCCAACCTTATGGTCCTGGAAGAATTCCCTGGTCTTGTCCCGGGCCCGAACTCCGCGTCCCCCACGAGCACGAGATATTCCAGGTCCCATTTCGGCCATCTTCTCGGCCATCTCCTGCTGTTTGTCGAACATGGGACTTACCTTCTGAGAGTAGATCCCTGGCTGGTTCTGCATCCAGCAAAGGGAGTCAATGATCTTGGCGCGGTCTTCTAGGAGGTCCTGGCGAGAGGCGGAAAGGTCCAATTGAATATCCGTTAGACAGTTCTTGAGAAAGTCCCTCTCGACCAATAGACGAGCACACTGATCATTCAACTCGGAGTGCCGCTTGATCCAGTTCTTGGCCAGAGTGGGAAGGAGCCAGGGAAATATCCTGTCACGAATGGTTAGTATGACTGTCATCATATCCACCTAACGGGAAGCGCCCTTCCCATAAGTACATGCCAAGCCGCCCGTAGTCTCCACGATAACGCCCACAGTGGAACATACTTAAAATCCACGTTGCAGGGTCTTGACAATTCCCATGCTTCCCCAGGATGGCTAGGACTACACTGATCAAGGTTGCGTACTTCGTTCAATCCTACTATAGTCTTCATCTTCCTCTCCTCCCTCCCTTAACCCTACCGTGCCGATGACGTCCCCGTCCTCGCCTGATGTTAGCATACGCCGGAGGGTCCTGCAGCTCTTTATTGGCCCTGAGAAAGGCCGAAACCATGGTTAGGTTGGTCTCCGGTTCTCGGGCATGGACTTCGGATAGGATTCTGGCCTCTTTTATGACGAAGGGCTCGGGAGGATCGGCCTGCTGGAAGCAAATCAGCAAATAACGAACGGCGTCCATGACATCACTGGCCTTCTCGACGTGGATCTTGGAGACGTCCTCGGGGTTCTTCTCGTCATGGGCCATGCGCGGAAAGGCATCCATTAGCCGGGGACAGGTATCCCAGATCTGTACCCGAGGAAAGACTCCTGGATTTCTGGTATAGAGATTACGATATCTCCTCGCGGCCCTCTCGCCGAAGTCATGGAGGATCTTGGTCTCGACCTCCTGATCATAGTTTCCCTTGACGTCGAGGGGAGAGTTCCAGGCCAGCATTTCGCGGATATAGTCCCATCCCAGAATCCGGTTATTGTTAGCCTTGCGAATGGTAATCCCGGAGTTCTGCTGAGTAAGAAGATCTTCCGACCAGTGTTGGAAGTTTTGCTGAAACTCTATATTGCCGAATTGAGCCTCCTCGGCCATCCCCCTACGGCGCTGTTGAATCTCTAGTTCTGGAATATGAACCGCGTCAGGGCCAAGTACCGTGCCAATTCCCTGGGCTATTAGCTGAACATGCGAGGAGACTCCCTCGTCGTCCCCATGCCGCCGAAAGGCGTCCGGCGAGAACCATAAGGTCATGGCGTGGGTAGGAGAGGAGTTTAGCTCGTCCAGGGACTTCATGGCCAGTGTATGCCCCAGAGTCTGGGCCCCGGTTTCCGACACCAGAAACTCCCGGTAGATATGAATCTGCTGGGACTCTGGATCCCTCGCCCCCCAGAGTATGGCCGACTCATGCGCGAATCCCCAATCTCCGCCCATTTCCCTGCGCCACCAAGAGGAGAGAGTTGGATAAAACGGCTCTTGAGGTTTGCGTATGATTACATGACAGGCATAGTTTGGCTTGTCCGGCCCGGGCTCTCCGGTCAGAGGGAGATCCATGGTGAGAGGATTACGAAACTCCGAGTTACCCGTCCAGATAGTCTTTCCTTGGCGGCGTGCTAGAACCAGCCCATGAGGTTCCACCGTTATACAGGACACCGTACCCTTGTAGGAAATTCTTTTCAGCTTTTTGCGAAACACTCTCTGTCCACGCTTTTTGGAGATGCCGAGAGAGTATCCATATGGCCTGCCTATAGGCTGTTTAACCCTGGACTGAGAGCAAGAGTAGCCTAGCTTGATCGCCAATTCCTGAACATCGTCTGCAAGACCCTTGGAGACTGTGTAGTAAGTACCAACGGATCCCGTCCAATGACCGTCACCGTTCATTAGCCCTCGAAATAAGGCTGCAAGATGCCGCCGATCCAGCCCAAGAAGTTCTCTAGGAATGCGTTTGTTAGCACAGTTGGTTCCTAGTCCACTTAGGTATCTACCCAGAGCATTTGCTGAAATCTTGAACGCACGTCCATCGTACCGCCAAGTGAAGTTCATGGCATCAAGGAGCTTTTCTATTTGACGGACTCCCCTTTGGTTCTGCTGTGAGAGGATTACCACGGTCCCGCTTTTACCAAAGTCCACGGATCCCTCGGCAAGCCACCAACCAATGAACTCGGCCCAATGCTCCCACTCGAACCGATAGTGACGAATCAGCGGTGAGGAGCGGTATATAACAGGACGATTCTCAGAGGCCTGTCCATAAATACGTCTTCTGTACTTGTAGGAGCAATCACGGGAGCAAGTCGTCTCTCGGCCATGTCTTAATCTATGAGAGCGCGCCTTATAGACAGCCCCACAGATAACACAGAAGAGTTGAATTAAAGCATGAGACCGAACGTCAACATATGGAATCTCCTTCTGCCCTTGTGGAGCCACTCCTTGAAACTTCTCCACGGAGCGCAAATGAAAGGAGATGCGTGGCAAGTCCTCAACGACGATAAATGACAGATTTCCTTTTAGCGTTCTACCAGAATCCTTCTCACAATACATTCGATGGTTGGGAGTTACGGCGAAGTTCATGGACGGAGTCTCACAAGTTACGAGATCGCCATTGTACTCATAGGAGTGAACAGCAGATGTTGGACGAAATAGCAATTCTCCATCCGAGCCTCTAGTCGCCACATTCTCCCCAAGCTGTATGTCCTGAACTCTCTTAAACCCTTCAGCGGTAAGAATGTCGGTCTCTGAATCGAAACAGAAAAAGGTCCCCTGCAGCGCGTCCCAGTCTCCATGGAGATAGGCCCTTCGCTCCTTCTCGGGAAGATCCATCAAGTTTCTGATGTATTCCTGGCTTACGTGGGGATTGTCTATGACCTTGGCTGGAATGAAGACCCTAGTGTTGTATTCCCTCTTTCCGGTAAAGGGATTCACTCCCACATCCACGTAAATGGTCTTTCCCCAAGGAACTGTTTTCCCGTCGGGATTGCGAACTCTAACGAACCTGTCCCGTACCCAGCCCGAGCCTATACCCGGCGGATTGGTCGTGGACAGTATTTGAGTCTCCAGCTCCGGCGTGGAGGTCGACAGGGAGGACTTCAGAATGAGATAGAACTTCTCCTCGGGAATTAGAGTAAGCTCCTCTACTACTATCCGGTGAAGCTCCGGCCTTCCAATATACTTCTCGAACGAGCTGGCGTCCTTAAGATGCCCTGTCCATATGACCGCGCCGGAATCGAACTGAACATGGCGGTTTCCTGGAGAGCCACGCAACTTTCCTCCACGCTTTCCATAGTAGGGCTGGGCTTGCAGAAGGAACCCCTCTAGATCTCCCTGGTCCTTGCGGATAAGCAGAGCGCGATACTTGGGATGGTACGCATAGGACTGATTGTAGGGAATCCTCTGGTCCTTTTTTGGATTCCCCTTGATGAGGAACATCATGGCCGCGTCTGATTTACCGCCACGACGAGCGCCGCCACCTAGAATCTCGTCCTCGGTAGCGCCCAGCATACGATATTGGGGCCCGTAGCCAGACCCTCCGCACTCAGTACAGATAAGGCCGTCTACCTTGCCCGTGCCTTTGATTAGCTTGAAATTGTTGGAGCAGACCCGGCACGATGCCGGTTCCCAGGCCGGAACCTCGAACGAGCTAATGGACTCGCGGATAAGATCAGCCTGTTCCGGGAGCAGGGTTATGGAGGTGGACATTCTATCGGCCAAATTTACGAAAGTTTCGCAGCCTCTCTAAATGGTCTGTTGTCTGGCTTCTCTTTTCAAGATCTTGCGTGAAAACTACCATTTTACGGTCCCAATCAATGTGGTGAATCGTAACACCAGGGGTCACACCAAAGATATCTTTGTTGGGTGTTAGGCTATACAGTGGTTTAGAATAGGTCATGCTCCTCCTAGACCGCCCTGGTGGGAGTAGGTACGATCAACATATCTCCCTGCTGGGGAACGGTAATACCCCCGGCCGGAGACTTAATCTTGACATCCCAGGACAGATGGATATACTCGTTGGGAAGATCGGCGAAGTCCGCTGGAGCTATGGAAATCTCCAGCCGGGAGTCGGTGAGCACTGCACCATTGACGATGTTAATCCCCCCTACTCCTCCATTGTCCTTGCGAAACTCCGCGTCGTCATCAGCAAGAGAGCGCGAGGTCTTGGCCGTGAACCAGGCCGTATAGCCGGTCATGATCAGCTCGGTGTCTTTCGTCTCATCAGTGAAGACGTCCACGCGAATGGTGGTGGACTCGGTTCGTTTGAGTTCCAGGTTCATTAGAGTTTGTAGAGCTGGATTGGGTCAATATGGAACTGAGCCTGAGGTCTCGTGAATATAACGAGAATCTTCGGCCAATCATTAGGGAAGGGACCGTTGAGATCTCTTGGGTTTATCACTGAAGGGTCCACGAACATAAGATACTTGTACGCAGTGACGTTAACTGATCCAGACTCCTCAACAACCTCCAAATCTAGAGCCTTTTTAGCGTCGGCCAAATCCTTCCCAACTATTGGCTGAATTGGAGCCAGTAGCGTTGCTGCAAGAATGCTTCCTGCTGCTCGTCGTGTCATTCTTATACTCCTCTAACTCTTCACGTTAACCTCTGTCCCGCAGGCCTTCGCTACTACTACCTCTGTCCCGCAGGCCTTCGCGACAACCACCAAAGTAGAGGCAGGCGCGTCCGGGTCCACTCCTGGCCCTGGCGGAGACAGTCCCGGCCCTTCCGCGCCTGGCGCTCCTGGTACGTTTGGTCCTGGCATTAGTAACTCCTACTGTACTAAAATCACCATTGCCCGCCGTTTTCCGCCAACTGCGGGCACAACAAACCAACTCGTTGGGCGTTCGACGACGCGCAGCATGCTGCCATAACGGTTTTGGTGAAGTTCAGCTACCTCCGAGACGGTCAGGCTGCGATCCCAAACGGCAAGATTTTCGAGAGCCCCATCCCAGGTATCAAACCCGACAATCAATCCAATCGCGGCATCAGAGTCTTGATTCTCGATGTCACCACCTAGGGAATCCGTGTTGCCTGCGATTCCGTCTTTGTAGACAGTGCAGGTCGCTCCATCCCACGAAAAGACAATATGCGTCCACACGCCAGCAGTCAAAGCAGGAGAGCTAACGTCAATAATTCCTGCGCTTGTCTCTAAGTTGATACGTATTGTATTCGCGCCGCTCGGCCCCCAAATCCAGGGGGTTCTTGTTGCGCTGATACCACGTGAAATAATACCCCGGTGCCCCGTGAAATTGATCACATCGGGTTTGATCCACATCGATGCCGCGAAGCTGGTTTTGCCGTTTAGGACTAACAGTGCATCACCGAGAGCAACGTGGTCGTCCGATCCGTCAAAATTTAACGTCCACCCACCCTTTGAGGAACCAGCCCAATCGTCTTGGGTCATGTTAGTCATCGTGCCGTGGTTGCGATGCGGACTAAAATCCCACAGCCTCATGCCTTGCACGCCGACAGACGGAACCCATAATCCTACAAGGCCACGCCATAGTTCTGGGTTGGCGCTTTCATAGGGATTCCTAGCCACGCCAGTTATCCATGTAGCTTTTTGGGCGTACACGGACAATCCGCCAAAGGCCAGAACTAGCAATAGGATAAAAGTTCTCATTGGACTTCAGGATTCTCGCCGTGCCAGCGGAAAAAATGATTGCCCGCTGTGCTATTCAAATTAACGCCCGTATCATGAACGAGAGCAATTCCCCACTGTGCTCCCGGATTATGGATAACCGCCTCAAGAAAGTAGGCCTTGTCGCTGGTCGCGTCGGTAGCCGCGCCGCTGATTTGATTGGCGTTTACAATAGTCAAAGCCGCATCCGCCGCTCCAGCTCCATCCGTGCAGTAGGTCTCTGAAAGATCGTCGCACTTTACGAAATACAAGAAAATCGACTTATCGGCAGTGGGAGACGTCCCTGTTGTTACCTTTACGAATATGTGGACGATCTGGAACAAGTCGGTGGTGATGTTGTCAAGCAGCGTGGATTGACGTCCAACACCAACCGTGGACGTAGCCAGAGAGGCTATTGTCATCGTCCCGGCCGCAGAGGCACCTAGTTTGGCCTTAACCTCATTAGCCGCTGGAAGTGACGCGGCAAGCAACAAGCCAGCCAAGAGTGCTCGATATATAATTTTCATGGTGATATCCTTAGGTGTTCAACTTGACATCTAAATCGGATTGCGCGACATTCAGCCGTGCTTTCTCTATAGCCCAAGCATCTTTTGCGGTGTTGGCCTCAGAAACAAAATCATCTTCATCAGTAAGAGATCGTCGATTAACCCGTCGGGAGTATGTAAACACACCGAGGCTTGGATCTGGGTCAGTCCAAGTCGCGGTGCTGGTGCTTTGTTGTACATCATCGGTGTCACTCTTAACAACACTTTTCCAAGGCATTTCTTTCTCCTTAATCAGTCCTGCACTTCACATGAACGCGCACCATGGTAGGAGTGCCGGATACCGCCGTGATGCCCAGAGCCAGCGGAACATCCGCAGCGAGCGCGGCGTCCGTGAACGAAGTTGTGACCGCCCCATCAGGGTCACACACGAGCGGTGTCGTAAGCATTCCCGTCGTACCCGTGTCTGGCGTTGCACGAGCACGTTCATAGAGATCAACCGTTACCGTGGTGCCACCACCCTGGACGTTACATGCCACTTCTTGGAGCGTACAGGCCGCCGGAAACTCGGTCTGCACGTCTCCGTCATCCGCCGTTGTTGGATCAAATAGGGGAAAACTAGCCTTGCGGTCCCGAACGGTATTAGCCAGTTTAGAGGCGGCAATAGCCGCAGCGGCGGCAATATCCGCGTTTTCGATATTGCTGATGGAATTGCCCGTACCGTTGGCATCGAAGGTCTTATTGGTGAATGTGACCGTGTTGGCCGCCGTGGCCACTACTGAACCGCCTACTTGCAAGACTCCAGTGGTCCAGTCGGCAATACCGCTAGAGAGCGAGAGTACGGGATCCGAAGCGCCAGCCACGAAGGTCAGCGTATGCGGCGTATTGTCTCCGATTCTTAGATCGGAGTCCGGCTCGATCACGAACAGGTCGGTAGAGGCCAGATCCACCTTGAACATTTCTATCGTGGTATCGCTGGCGGTCACCCGCAGTAGAGCGCCAGTGGTTGGATTGCCCGTCTGCTGCCGGATCGTAAACATATCGGCCGTGTGGGCGGCGTCAAACGAGAACGTGGTAACTTCCGCTACCGCTCCAAAGGTGATAGTCTGGACGGCTGCTGGATCAGCGATCGTATCCCACGTTGGAGCACCAGCAGTGTCGTCGTTCCCGCAGATGAACGCTCCGCCAGCCGTGGTCGTGATGTATTGATCACCCGAGGAGCAGTCTAGATTGTCGTACTGGAGCTGCTCAGAGGCATTAACGCTAAGACAGAGATCCGCTCCGGCTGGCGCGGCTTCCCAGCAAATCGTATCAGCATTCTCTAGAGCAATATCTCCCGTGTCCGCCGGATCGCCGCCAAACGCTTTGATCAAGGCGCCAGCGGCATCAACCCTCCAGCGCTCCGTACGTGCTGTTGCCGCCAGAGCGGTCGTATCGAGAGTAAGATAGGTCCCCTCGTTCGTGCCCGAAAAGTTCTCGGCGGCCCGGAAGATCAGGGCCACGTCGAAGTTGCCATCAAAGGCCGATCCATCGTGCCCTTGACCACCCATTGCCAGCAACAAGTCATCGACAAGGACGGCTGTCGGTGTTCCTTTGTCGCCACGGGCACGCCGTCCACGAACAACACTAACGTTACTGGTCCCGTAAGAATCTATCAGTACCTCGGCATTTGATGATTCCGTTTCAACCGTGATGGTTGATGTGCCAGCAGCGTTGCTGAAAGTGGGGTTATTAGAAAGGACCAAGAAATCGGTGCCCCTTTCGTCGCTAATCACCCCCGCTAGGTCAGCACTGGTTGATGATGCCAGATGAGAAATACCCGCATCCGCCGACCATGTTCCCGAATTGACCCGGACGACTCCAGTAAGAGCGCTGGAATCTATGGCCGTGCCGCCCCGCGCGGCTTCGATGGCTCCAGCGCCAAAGAACGCTGTTGCCGTATCTCCAAGAGTGGCGGTGATAGCCCCTGTCCCCTCGACGGTCAGCGCACCAGCTTGTGAAACCGTGATGCCGTTCGTTCCGTCACCCGCGCGCAAGACAACAGCGTCGGAGTCCGCCGCCCGGAAATCAGCCAGGATGAAGCCCGCCGCGACGTTTCCAGTTAGCTGGGTCCATTGAGCGGCAATATCCGACGCGCCATAGGCAGCGGTGAAGTTGTGGTCCATCAACTCCAGCACATTGTTCGAGGTGTAGAGAGTGGCTGTATCCGCCGTGTTTACCAAGCCTTCCCAAGCTGGTGTGCCACCAGAAACGTCCGTCGAACAAGTGATAACGCCAGCAGCGCTGATCGCGCTTACTTTCTCCGTCGTTGGGTTGCAAGTCAGCGGTTGAACAGTATTTGAATCCGCGTCCGGGAGCGTCACTATACGGTTCGACGTGACAGTTGCTGGTTGAAGCAGCTCGATATAGTTCGTACCGTTGGCATCGTCCTCAAACAAGCGCAGTGGAGTTTGGTCTCGAAGCTCTAAAACTCCCGACGTGTTGAAATTGACATACGCGGTCTGGTTGTCGAACTTCCGAAATGAAAGTTTTCCTATCCAGCTAGTGTTGGCATCTGCAGCTAGTTCGTTAACAAACGGAGGATAAAATCCAACCACCCAGTCTTCGTCGGTCTGGTCGCTGGGGTTGGCTGTAGGCCGGTCTTCACTATCTCCGGCCCCGCAGGGCATACAGAAGTTAGTCCCCGCATTGGCCCCGTTCACCGTAACAAAGGCGGTTTGCCACGCGGCATTATAAAACGAGTTCTCACCCGGGAACAAAGCACTAATAGAGGAGTCCAAATAGAGTGAATGCCCCGGACCTCCGATCGTAGCAACGCCGGTCATAGTACCGGTTTCTACTGTTCCGTCAAGCGTAAAGGTACTAGCTCCCGTAACAGTAATAACGTATTCCGCGTCAACGATCTCACCCGAGTCGCAGGAGGCGTTTCCTGTCATGCGTATCGAGTCGCCAGTCGTGCGGTTATGAGTTGAGTTGGTTGTGATTGATACGGGAGTGGCACACGTGGAAGATCCTACGTCGGCCGTGGTTTGGTTCGGGAATACGTTGATCTGCGAGAATGTGTTATTGTCCGCCCTTCCAATATACAAACCATAACTCGTCGGCTCGTCCTGGTTGGCGCTTATCTGGATACTCTGAAAAACGTTCTGCGAGGCCCCCCGAACGGCCGTCTCGTCAAGTCCAATACATAAGCCATCGGAATCCGCGCCGACATTGCGGATCCTGACCATGCGGAAATTATTCTGATTGCAGTCCGTGCCGCACCAAAGGCCGCAAGAGCCAGCCTCGCCATCCGCGACCTCTAGGTGGTCGTAGATTCCTCGCGTGGAGGAGATGATTTGCAAGACATCCCCCGAGATGTCGTTGCCGTCAATCTGCATCTCCCGGATCTCGTTATCCCAAACCGGTCCACGAACGATGACCGCCGGGTTGCTAGTAGGTCCGCTGTACCTGATAATCGTCGCGCCATTGGCGGTCGTGGCTTGAGCGCGTCCAGCTCCGACCAGGCGTATTCCCGTGGTCGTGGAGTTAGTGCCAAAAGCGGCCTTGGTTGAGGTTCCGTCCCCAATGGAAAGAGTCTGGTCGAGGATATGAACGCCCTCGGGAATGTAGACTGTTCCACTGCCGGATGAGTTATCGTCGACGAGAGCCCAAATCGCTTCCTGGATACCAGCGCTGGCGGACTCTAGAGTGTAATCACCCGAGCCGTGTGCGCCAACGGAGACGAACTGAACCGTTCCCGAGGATAGCTCGGAGGTACAGGTTCCGCCCGTGATGAGAACCGCCTCGTCGACCGGGCTGTCGTCGGCGTCATTGATATTGATGTAGTGAAACGCGTGCGCTCCGGCTACGCCAGTTGGGCACGGAGTAAGGGTGATCGTATTCGCTCCGGCCGAGATGGCCTGGGCGGGATCTATCGAGTAATCGTGCTGGAGGGATATTCTAACTCCATCCTCGACCTTGTTGGTGTTCTTGCCGGTCCAGCCATAATTAGCCGTCTCGTCGATCTCGTTCGTGTCGAGAGAATTCGCCGTGATATCGAGAGTGATGGAACCAGCGGCATTGGCAATTGATACCTCGCCGCCCGTGCCCGAGGTCAGAGTCGCCAGGACGGGATCCACGCCGGTAGAGCCGATAATAAGCTGTCCATTCGTCGGCTGGGCAAGGGCCGTAATAGCTCCCGTGCCCGATCCCAGCAATGGACCTCCGTCAGTAAGAGTGGCTGCTCCAGTTCCGCCAATGGCGACTTCCAAGAGGCCTGTCGAGAAAAACGCGGTGGCCGAATCTCCCGTTAGCGCGGCCCCGGCCTCGCCATCCCCGGCGGCGTAACTGCCAGTAGTCTCGGTGGTCAGCGTGATCGTGCCGTCGTCAAGAAGCTCCAGATCCGAAGGGCTGATGGACCCCGTGGTGAATTCGATGAGGGTAGTAATCTGGGCGTCGTTCAAGTCAAGCGCGGACGTAATCCCTCCGGCCGCCGAGCGTATTTCAATAGCCGCCGTGACCGCCGCCGCCGTGTCGAGGTTCTCAATCGAGAGCAGGGCCTCTAGAACTCCCGTGTTAGCGGCCTCGGGCCGGACTACGCGCAGGACCCGCTGTATCGCGGCATCGGTCGAGGCGTCCAGTGTGTAGTTTATGGTGAAGGCGTCTTTAGCTGCCGCCGTGGCCGGAGAATTCCAGTCCCAGATTTGGGCGAAGTCCGCGACAGCCACGGTGCCGGAACCCGCCGCGTCTCCCAGGGCGTCGATTGTAGTCGTGCCGCCAGGTCCGAGGTTGGAGCAAGTATCGGTGTCAAGAACCACCGATCCGTCCGTGTCCATCTGCAGACAGCGAAGACCGGCTGGAGCAGCTACGTCCGTCGTTAGCAGGTGAGTGTCCGTGGCATCCGGGCCACGCTTTATCCCGGCGGCAATCTCGGATATGGCGTCCAAGTGATCCGCTCCAACACGGGCTGGTAGAACGGTCCCAGTGGTTAGATGCGCAGCGTCCTTCAGATCGGTCAAAACTCCATCGGCAGTCTCGATCAAGACCGCCATCAAGCCAGTAGAGGTATTTTCGAATTCGACATTCTCTGTTGAGGCCGTGGAGGCCGTGACTCGAAGGTCATCCGTTGTATCCTCGACGAAGAGGTTGAACTGAGTTCCGCTCGCGGGAACTAGCTGCAATTGAGGACTATCTCCAGCTCCGTCATTCAGGATGAGATTGCCACCTGTCAGCGTCGTGGCTCCCAACGCCGAGAAGACGTAGGCTTCTGTCTCGTCCACCTGGACAGTCCCAATCGAGTCGGCGATGACGATGGCCGTAAGGTCCTCGGGATCGTTGGTCGTGGTGAAATCAATCGTGGCCGAGTCGCTAATCGTGAGCGTGTCGGTGGGGATATCCGCCGTGGCGACTCCGATAATTCCGAAGGAGTTTCCACCTCCTCCAGACCCTTCTAGGCTGACCGTCGCCCCGGCGCTGGTTCGAACGGATAACTCTCCCGTGGCCGTATCGGTGAACAGCCTTCGCGTGCCAGCTCCCGGGTTGGCCGGAGCGGCTCGCTGAACAATGTCGGTATAGGCCGTGGCCGCGATGGCGATATTCGTGCCGTCCGTGGTAAGCGTGGACAGGCCAGAGAATACCCCGGAGTTGTTGTACTGTAGCTGAGTATCCGCGCCTCCGGGAGACCCTCCGCCTCCGGCTTCCAGGCTGACCGTGGTACCGGCATTGGTCCTGACCGAGAGCGCCCCGGTGGCGGTATTGGTGAATATCCTTCTCGTGCCCGAGGCTGGATTGGCCGGAACGGATATCCCCTGGATGTCCATGTAATGGAGGCCGATATTCTCGTCCGTTCGAAGATCATAGAAGTTGGACGATCCCGTAATCCCCAGTTCGGCCTCAATGGCTATGATCTCCGCCCAAGCCTGGTTGAAGGAGGAGGCTACGATGAAGTTCCGTACTTGGGAAAGGGAGGGATGAGCCGAGGCCAGGGATCCGTCAAACCCCCGTCCTCCAGCACACGCGGTCAGGGTATCTATGGCTATCGTGCAGATCTTAATCCGCTCGTTCTCGATGGTGATGATGGAATCAGCGAGGAGAACCTCTCCATCCTGAACTGGAATCGTCGTCGTAGTGGCGTTGATGGCCGAGGATATTCTGGTTACCGCAGCCGTTTTGGCCGTGACCGCTATAGCGCTGGAATGCGCGGCCGGAGTAGTTCCTTGAAATCCTCTACCTCCAGTACAGAGAGTTAGAACTCCAGTGGAGACCGAGCAAATGGCTACCCTTTCGGACTCGATGACGGCTATCAATCCTGCTTGGAATCCTGACTCGTCGACCACGGGAATAGTTAGGGTGGAATCATTGACTCCCGACGAGAGCGTAGTGGATAAGGCAGAGGTTCCCGTTACATTGCGGTAAACGTGAAGATCTCCCAGCACGGTTAGAGAGATTGGGAAATTCGGAGGATTGGGATTGCCGTCAGGCGCGAGCTGGGCCAGCAGAGACGGAGTCCAGAGAAGGATGAGGATTAGGATCCAATAAGACATGGTCTCAATTACACGTCCTGGACTGGAGTTCAATCCACTCCTCGAATGTTTTCAGAATCCGGTCCCGGCATTCGGTATCTTC
>SDBT01006078.1_pt1 | contig 20151 bp, 17 predicted proteins | sample 2277101 | NCBI WGS metagenome assembly SDBT01 (sample SAMN10404973, study PRJNA504765) | marine sediment metagenome | isolation source: marine sediment core GS10_PC15, 103 cmbsf | place: Arctic Ocean: Southern Knipovich Ridge | collected 2010 | reverse complement strand
ACAGGTCTTGATAAGAGCTTATACTAAGAAAAAGCGAAAAAGCAGGTTATTGATTGCTGGAGACGGTACCTATTCCCCGGCTCTTAAGTTGCAGGCTGGGAATAACCCCAATATAGTGTTTCTGGGTCAAGTTTCACCCGAGAAACTGAAAGTTCTTTACCGGAATGCCTTGGCTTTAATCATGCCTTCCCTCTGGCATGAGAATTCCAGTATAGCTGTCTTGGAGGCTGTCTCTCATGCTCTTCCTATTATTGCCACCGGCAATGGCGGTCTAAGGGAAGTCATTGAGGGGAATAAGACAGGAATCGTCTATACTGACGCAGATGAGTTAGTTGATGCTCTGCAGCGTGTTGAAGAGGATGCAAATCTAAGGGATAAATTGGCGGCCAGTACTCTAAGAGCATATCAGAAACATTATACACCAGAGGTTTATCTTCAGAAATACTATGGCTTGATAGATAGGTCATAAATAGTCAGTGGACCATGTCATTGCGGACAGGGCCTCTCTCTTGTCATTGCGAACGGTGTGAAGCAATCTCGGTCTTATCGCTTGGGATAAACTGCGTGATCTTATGAGATTGCTTCAGGACTTCGTCCTTCGCAATAACATTAGGATAATTTTGCTCGCAAAAGGAATCATTCAAAACTCTCAGGAGGATTATTAGTGGTCAAGAAAGCAAACAGAAAGCTTGCCTGGAAGTACCTGCCACAGGCTATAAGCGGCTTTTATGATTATCATGTAAAGATTCATTTCAGTCAGATTCTGCCTCCCAAATCGCTCATATTCCCCATAACCTATCGATGTGATTCGAGATGTGTTATGTGCAGTATATGGGAAAAGAAGCCAAGGCAGGAGATGAGCCTAGATGAGCTGGAGAGGGCTTTTTCGGACAATCTATTCAGGAAAATTCAGAATGTCAATATTACCGGTGGTGAGCCAACCTTACGAAAAGATTTAAGTCAAATTACTGAGTTGCTCATAAAGAAAATGCCAGAACTGAAAAAGATTACCCTTACCTCCAACGGCTTTAATGTCGATAGAGTTGTCAATTCCTGTATAGAGGTATCAAAAATTTGCCAGAAAAGTAATATCGACTTCCTGGTAGGAATCTCTCTGGATGGTATCGATGAAGTTCACAATGAGATAAGAAGGGTACCGCGAGCTTTTGAGAGAACCAGTGAAACCATATTGAGAATCAAAGAGCTGCAAGAGCATCCTCATAATAAGATCAGGTTGAGTGTGAACTGTACCATAACCAGGAAGAATTTATATGACCAGGAGAACATTACTAACTGGTGTAAGCGACACAATGTTCACTTGAACTTCATTATTGCTGAGTTCTCGGATAATTTCTATTCCAATGAAGAGGCTGAGGAACAACTGAGAATCAAAGGTGAAGATAAGGTCTATTTAATGAAACTTATAGAAAAACTAGCCAGAGAGAAATCACTTTTCAATTTCTCGGCTTATTTTTATAGTAACATGCTGGAGATGATGAAGAATAGTAGGGGAAGAACGGTTCCTTGCATCTACCAGTTTGACGGTTTTGTCTTCGACACCTATGGTGATTTGTATTATTGTATTCTGTGGGACAAGATTGGAAATTGTCTTAACGGGAGTTGCAGTAGCATCTATTATGATGCCAGGAACATCCTGAAACGAAGGAAACTGCTCAAAGAAAGATGCGCCAGATGTACTACGAGTTGTATGTTAGAGATAGTGATAGGCAAGGAGCTAATAAAATACCTGGATTTTCTCTTATTCCATTACAATATTGGGAAGGAAAGAAGATGGAAAAAACAGACTTAGGAAAGGTAGAGCAGAGATTAGTAATTTCTGAAACTGGTTTGCGCAGAAATTTCCATAAATATGTGAAGCGAGTGACTGGTCAACAATCTTTTTTCTCTTTCCTTTACCAGGAACTAACCTTTGCTATATTTGCCGGTCTGCCTACGGTCTTAGGTTCAGTTCTCAGGGCGGGCATTTATCGCTCGCTCCTGGGAAAAATAGGCTCAAATTGCTTCATTGAAGAAGGTGTGCGTTTTCGAATACCCAAAAAGATTTTTCTGGGGAATCGGGTATTCATAGGAAAAAACTGTGACCTTGACGTTGAGTATCCTGATAGCGAGATAAAAATTGCTGATGACGTACATATATCGCGTGACACCATATTTCTGGCCGGAGTTGGTAGAACTGTGATTAATGAGCGTGTAAGCATAGGTGCGGGCAGTTTTATTTATGCCTCGAGTGGATTGGAGATTGGCAAGGATTCACTTCTGGCTGATAATGTGAGAGTAATGGCTGGGAGTCATAGATACAAGGACGCTTCCAAGCTGATACGTCTTCAGGGAGCAGAGGCAAAGAAGACTACAATAGGACAGGATGTGTGGTTAGGCTCCTCAGTAATAGTTTTGGCAGGAGTTACTATTGGTGACGGGGCGGTAGTGGGAGCAGGTGCAGTGGTAACCAAAGATCTAGCCAGCTACAGTATTGCTACAGGGGTGCCGGCAAGAGTAGTAGGAAAAAGAGAGTGAGGGTCTGATGAGAAGTATAGCACAGGGGAAAAAGAAAATCATAAAGAGGATTCTTCAGGTTATATTAATTGCGGTGATTTTCTATTTTTTGGCAAGAAACCTGTACGTCAACTGGAACAAAATTGTTCAGTATGACTGGCGTATAAATTACTATTTTTTGGTATTTTCCTTACTTCTTTCCGTGGGGGGTGGCTTCTTAATAGCTTTAGGGTGGGACCTGATACTGAGGGTCCTGGGTGGCAGGCTAAGTTATAGAAGAGCTCTTAAGATTTTTTTCATTACCGACCTGGCTAAATATATACCCGGCAAAGTATGGACTCTGGTGGGCAAAGTTTATATGTGCAAGAAGGAAGGAATTCCTGTTGGCGTCACCTCAAGCAGCGTGGTGATTCAACCCCTGATACAGGTGATATCCGGGTTGTTGATATTTCTACTTTCCTTGCCATTCTGGACAAAAAGAAGCGATTTCATCAACAATCTTTACTTCCTTTTTTTCCTGATTCCCGTTGGTTTAATTTTTTTGCATCCAGCTATAATGACTAAACCACTCAATTTTCTGTTAAAGAAATTAAAACAAAAGCCAATAGAGATAAATATAAAATATAGAGATATATTATTAATTTTACTTCTATGGTGCGGTCTATGGGTTCTAACAGGCATCACTTATTACTTTTTGATTATTTCAGTACATCCTTTTCCCCTTTCGAACCTGCCAGTGACTATCGGTATCTTTGCCATAGCTGGAGTGTCGCAATTTCTGACGCCCTCAGGTATAGGTGTGCTGGAAGGGATGTTAACAGTTTTACTGGGTTTGTATTTTCCTCTGCCAGTAGCTATTCTCATTGCACTTCTAGCTCGAGTTTGGAAAACAGTAAGTGAGCTGGTATGCGTCGCCATTACGGTGAAGTTCTGAGATTTTTGCAGCAATCCTGATAATTTTTGCCTAGAAGATTCTTTCTTTTCCTTCCGTCTCGCCTACTTTCCTGTTTAGATAATCTCTTTAGGGTAAGAACGCTATCTTCACAGAGATAGTCATTCTTATGGCATTATGGTAATTGAAATCTCTGTGCTTGGTGGATGCAGGATGGTCTTAAATCATTCAACCCCGTAACCCAATCGGGATTTGACCTTTGAGAAAATTCATTTATAATATGTCCAGTATTTAAGAGGATGTAAACACTCAGTGAACCGCGTCATTGCCAACAAAGTCTCTTGCTTGTCATTGGGAGAGCAAAGTGGTGAAGCAACCCGCAATAACAACACAGAATGTATTTTACTGAATACTTACTTTTTAAGAGAGGGATAACAGTATGCCCGATTCCAAAGTACTTTTGATTAGCCCACAAGTAGATTATACAAAAATGTTTGGGAAGGCGAGCACAACTGCCCCCTCTATGATTCCCTTGAATTTGCTGTATCTATCCGCCTATCTAGAGAGCAAAAAAATACTTGTGAAAATACTGGACGGCCAGGTAAATGACTTGAGCGAGCAGGGCTTAATAAGACAAATTAAGCAGTTTAATCCTAATATCGTTGGGATAAGCTGTCACACGCCATTAGTATATCCTGCTCACAAGATTGCCAAAACTGTAAAAAGTTTTTCCCGCCAAATAACAGTCATTATGGGGGGTCCTCACCCGAGTGTACTTCCTGAGGATACAATAGCCGATGAGAATGTCGATATAGTAGTCAGAGGCGAGGGTGAAATCACACTTTTTGAGCTAGTGAAAGCGATAGAAGGTGGCACTAGTCTAGATTCGATTCTGGGGATAACTTATCGGGATAATGGAAAGATCCTCACCAATCCAGATAGGCCATTAACGACAGATCTGGATTCATTCCCTCTCCCTTCCAGGCATCTTATTCCTTTTAGAGAATACCATCCCCAAGCAGACATTTACTACCGCTCTCCGTCTACTATCATGATTACCTCTAGAGGATGCCCGCATAAATGTATATTCTGCGCTTCCCGGCGAATCTCAGGCCACAAATATCGAGTAAGGAGTCCAGAAAAAGTTATTGAAGAAATCGATATATTAGTGAACCAATATGGTATTAGAAATATCGGCATAGCCGATGACAACTTCATTGTCAATCGGAAGAGAACAGAAGAAATATGCGATATCCTCATCAAGGAGGGCTACAATCGTCGCATGGATTGGTCCTGCGCCCTTAGAGCGGATGGAGTTGATCAGCCCTTGTTGAAGAAGATGAGAGCCGCTGGTTGTAGGTGTATCTGTGTCGGCATTGAGACAGGCTCTCAGCGGCTGATGGGTATTCTCAACAAACACCTTAAGTTAGAAAAAGTAGAAGAAGGGGTCAAGCTGATTAGAAAAGCAGGGATCAAAGTCAGAGGTACTTTTTTACTGGGAGTGCCTACCGAGACGGAAGAGGAGACCCTGCAGACCATAAATTTCGCTAAGAAATTGAATCTAGATTTTGCCAAGTTTAATATAATAACTCCCTATCCAGGTACAGAACTTTATGAAATGGCTAAAGAAAGAGGTTTGGTGGGTGATGACACCTGGTCTAAATTAATTCCTGGTATTGGATTTACTGAGGCAGAACCGGTCTTCGTGCCGGAAGGAAGAGATCCAAAGGAACTCAAAGAAAAACAGCAAAGGGCTGTCAGGGAATTCTATCTTCGGCCACGTCCACTCTGGAATTTGCTTAGGAACATACGGTCTTTCAATGATTTCAGGCGATATTTTTTTGCGGCGAAGTTATTGCTAAAATTGTAGTCCCTCCCCTTGGGGGACAAGTATGAGTAAATCTCAATGGATATCAATCTCTACCAAGACTTTTATAATCTGGCAACAAAACACTGGTGGTTTGTTGCTCGTAGCAAGATTATTTTCTCTATCGTAGACAGGTTTTTGCCAGATAGAGAACGGCTAGAAATACTTGATGTAGGTTGTGGTACCGGTTCTCTTCTAAAGAAGTTAGAAAAATATGGTCATGCTATGGGTGTGGATATATCTGAGGAGGCGATCAAGTTTTGTAGGCTGCGTGGCTGTAGAAACGTGTATGTGGTTGATCAGGAAGAGGGTCTCCCCTTCCAAGATAACACATTTGATCTGGTTATCGCTATGGATATAATTGAGCATATTGATGATGACTCTGGTGCCCTAGCGGAATGTTACCGAGTTATCAGGAAGGGTGGGGTTTTGCTGATCACTGTGCCTGCCTACGATTTTCTTTGGGGACCGCATGACGAAGTAAATGACCACAAGAGAAGATATGTCGCTAAGGAGCTAAGGAACAAGATGGAAAAAGCGGGCTTCACCGTGAAGAAGATGACTTACTTTGACGCATTCCTCTTTCCCTTCTTTGTCTTGGTCAGAACGGGGCATAGGGTGAGCAAAATGATAAATAGCAACTACAAAGCTCACTCTGACCTCAAAATGCGCTCTACCGTCATAAATTATCTTCTGAAAACTATATTTTCTCTTGAGGACCCGCTGTTAAAAAAACTGAATTTCCTATATGGTGCATCATTGTTATGTGTAGCAGAAAAAAGTTGATTTCTTTAAACTCTGATAGGAAGCTTTCTCGGTTTGCTGGAAATCGTGATTTTTTCCTGGTTGTCCTTCTGGCCATAATAGCCCTTATAGTCAGATTGATATCTTTACACTATTTCCCTTTTATTGGTGTTGACGGTGGTGTAGATGGTGTTGGCTATGCCATTAGTGGCAAGAACCTCCTTTCCGGGTTGGGATATTCCTTTCAAGGGTCTCCTCAATTAGTGAATCCTCCTCTGTACCCTATATTAATTGGTATTTCCTGGCTTTTTACCCATAACCTGGAGTTTTCTGGTCAGATAGTCTCTGTCATTGCTGGGAGTTTGCTGGTTGTCCCCGTCTTTTACTTGGCAAAAGGGATGTTCGGAAGAAAAGCGGCTCTCTTGTCTGCCATCTTCATTGTCATTTGTCCTCCTCTTATCTTTGGCTCAACCGAGGTTCGCGTTGCCTCACTATATACACTATTGGTATGGGCAGCGGTGGCTGTGGGGTGGAAGGCTTTGAAAAGCAAGCATCTGCTCTGGTCCGCACTCACCGGTTTGGCACTAGCTCTGTGCTATTTAACGCGCGCAGAAGCGATTATACTTCTGCCTATCTTTCTTCTGCTCTACTTACTTTCCTTTAAACTCAGAACCGGTTCATACTTGTCAGCGGCGAAGTCGATCATGTTCAAGGGTATTATCTTAATCGCCGTTTTTGCCTTAGTTTCATCTCCTCTTTGGATTTTCCTCTATCGCCACACGGGAACATGGACATTTAGCGGAAGAGGCGCTCACACGTTTACTGGATACTACGGAGACGACTGGGAGAGAGTCAATTTTGAGCTGGCTTCCGATTTAGAAGGGGCACAAGAGAGGTGGATGGAGCAGGGCGGATTGATCAATTTTGTCATCTCCAACCGCCAAGAACTGCTGGCAAGATGGGGTCATAATGTGGCAAATTTGTGGTCTGGTCAAGACAAACAGACTCAGTTGCTGGGAATCCCTGCTTGGGTAGTGTGGGGTGGATTAGTCTTTGTAATACTATTTATTAGTTTTGGATTCATTAGATTTATCCGGGCCCGACATATAGCGGCAAAGCACATTTATATGTTACTTATAGCTTCTTCTTCTCTAGTCTATTTCTTCTTTGGCATTGATTGGCGCTATTTCTATCCCTATTTCCCATTTCTTTTGCTGGCACTAACGCTGATATTTGTTATGCTCCAGAATTGGAGCGTAAGAAATATCATTCATAGAAACAAGGTTCTTGCTAGGATTGCCGTATATTTGCCGCTTGGGATCGTCTTGCTGGCAATGGGCATATATTCGGGGGTCTTGATAGGAAGGAAGCTGGATTACGCTCCCTATGAGTATAAAATAATGGGTCAATGGATGAAAGAGAACATAGATGACATTGAAAACAAGAGTGTAATGTCCAGGAAGGCGGGAGTGCCTTTCTATGCAGAAGCGAGACACGAACCGCTTTACTACGGTGAATACCAGGGATTGATTGAATATGCCAGGTCCAAGAAGGTTGACTATCTGATAATAGATGAGTGGACAATTCCAGCGACTAGACCTCAATTTGCCTTCTTGTTGGAGGAAGCTGAAGAGTATATGGGATTACAGTTGGTGTACACAATAAGACATAAAGACAGAAAAACAATACTTTATCGAATTGAATGATAGGAGATAAAATTATGTTGGGCAGGATTCCCCCTGAGTTGTTCAGGTTTTACTCTCATCAGGGGCTCAGGGTGTCACTGTATGCGTATCTACGTTGGCGTTTGTGTCCCTTTGAGGAGATAGAGAGCCACATACCGAAGGAAGGGAAGATTATTGACGTAGGTTGCGGGTATGGACTGTTGGCTAACTATTTGATCTTAAGGTCGAGCAAAAGGGATGTTACCGGAGTAGACCTTTCAACAAAAAGAATTAAGGCAGCCCAAGAAACTACCGATAGCCGCAAGAATATTCGATTCAAACTGATAAATGTGTTTGACCTGAAATTAAGAGAACCTGATGCGGTGGTAATGAGTGATTTTCTGCACCATATTGATTATCAATCCCAGGAAGTGGTATTGACCCACTGCTACGAGAAGCTGTCTCACGGTGGTCTTCTTGTTTGCCAGGAAGTCAACAACAAGCCTCTTTGGAAATATTGGTTTGCCTTTCTAATAGACAGGATCCTAAATATTGGCGAACGGCAGTTCTTCCGTCCTCATCAGGAATTCCAGGAGCTTCTGGAGAGAATTGGCTTTACCGTAAAGGTAAGGAGGATGGACAAGCATTTGCCGTTGTCAGATATCTTGTATATATGCAAAAAGGAGAAGCGATGAGAGGGTTCGATCTTCCGGCCATACTTGTTTCTGTTTTTCTTGCCGTTGTTGGGCAGCTGCTATTGAAGATGGGAATGCTGCGCGTCGGTAAATTTTCTTTTAATATGTCCACTCTGGTAAACCAATATGTTAAGATTCTTCTGAACCCCTTTGTCATAGCTGGCCTTGTTAGCTTCTTTGTCAGCATGCTCATCTGGTTGTATGTGCTTTCGCGCATGGAGCTTAGCCTTGCCTATCCATTTGTGGCACTCAACTACATATTGATACTGTTCGGTTCATATTTCTTATTCAGAGAGACAATCACTGTCTATAAAATGATTGGTGTGGTGGTGATCATCGTTGGTGTCTATTTGGTTGCCAGAGGCGGCTGAAAGGAAAAGCGAGATGAGGGTACTAGTCACCATTTTTGAAGAATTGGTTCCCTTGAGTGGCGGAGGAACTCCCAGAATATCAAACATAATAGAAGCCCTGACCAAAAAAGGGCATCAAGTTTATATTGCCGCTTCCATCGGGGTTAGGAAAGAAGAGGCCGTTGACCAGCTGGGATGTGTTGATTTGGCACCTCTTTTGAAGGTGAGCCGGTTAAGTTCAAACAAAATGATAAAATACCTTTATGCTCACCCTCTCAATATCTGGCGGGTGGTAAGGTATGCCAGGAAGATAAAGCCCGACCTGATTATTTCTCACAATAGTATTGCCGGGCTTGCTGCACTTTGGGCGAGACTCTCTAATAGAAAGTGTGTTGCCGTTTTAGATCTAACCGATCTACTATTTGAGTATCTGCAAGACTATAAGTCTGGAAGGTGGATAAGGCTAGTTCAATTCATTGGAAAACGTCTTGAGAGGAAAGTAATCAGGAAATCGAGTAAGATAATTACTATTAGCGATTGCATGAGAAGGATGCTTTTGACTTATGGGGCAAAGTTAGATAATATCGAAGTGGTCTCTGATGGTGTAGATAGCAGAATTTTTAAACGGACTGACAAAAAAGAATTGAGAGACAAGGTTGGAAGGAACTCCCAAAATATCGTCATATTTCAGGGGGTAATCGACCCCCAGGATGACCCCCAGATTATTCTAGACGCTGCCAGAGAAGTAGTGAAGAACCATCCCCGAACGATGTTTTGGATAATCGGGGAAGGAACAGCTCTACCGGGACTCAGGCAGAAAGTTATTGAGGGTGAATTATCCGAGTATTTCTATTTTTCAGGCTGGGTCAGGCAAGAAGAATTAGCTCGCTATATCTCGGCCAGTGACATCGGTCTGGTTATTCTTCCTGATATCCTGTCTGCCCAGGGGAGAGTGACTCTCAAGGAATTTGAGTATTGGGCTTGCGGTATTCCCGTTGTTGCTCCTCGACTTCCAGCGCTTGAGGAAGTTATTGAAGAAAGAAAAACAGGTGTTTTCTACCAGCCAGATGATTTTAAGAGTCTTGCTGAGAAAATAACGCTTCTCATAGAGGACAAAGAGGGCAGGAAGAAAATGGGACAGAGGGGAATGGAGTTAGTCAAAGAAAAATTTGAATGGCAGGGACTAGCCAGTCATTATGTAAGTATTTGCCAGGACTTCGTGGGGAGGCTTCAGCAATGAGACTTTTGTTGATAGTACCTAGAACATACTCCTGGAGGTATCCTGGCAATATCTACCCTCATACTGGAGTGGCTTATCTGGCGGGATTCTTGAAGAGAAACGGAATCGAGGTAAGAATATTGGATATGCGCTTGAGATACCACGCCAAGCGACTCTTCTCAACTCTTGATGTTTTTCGTCCGCAACTAGTAGGTATAACGTTGTTTAGTTGTGGCTACGCAAGAGTTTACGACTTGGTTCATAGGATCAAAGCTCATGGAGATTACCAGGTTGTCCTTGGTGGTCCCCACATATCAGCGGTTAAGGATAGTGCGTTAACGAAAAGCGAAGCTGATTTCGCTGTAAAAGGGGAAGGTGAGGAAACCCTGCTGCAGTTGTGTGAGACTGTAGGAAAACCAAAAGCTGACTACGGTAGCATTCAAGGGCTAATTTGGAAATCTGGGTCCAGTGCGGTTGAGAACGACGATAGGCCCTTTATCGATGATTTGGACGCCCTTCCCTTTCCCGCCTACGAGCAGTTTCCCTTAGAGAAGTATCATTGCTATCAAGACAAGGTCTTGCCTATCATTACTTCCAGGGGATGCCCTTGGCAGTGCGTCTTTTGTTCGGTTAGACTTTGTATGGGAGGGAAATTCAGACCTCGAAGTCCGGAAAACGTGGTAGCCGAAATAGAGCACTGGTATAAGCAAGGCTGGAGAAACTTTGAGATCCAGGACGATAATTTTACCTGCGATATAAACAGAGCGATGATCATCTGTGAGGAAATAATCAGCAAGAATTTGGCCATTAGGTGGTCTTTACCCAACGGCGTTCGGATAGATAGGCTCAACAGGGAACTGTTGAAGAAAATGAGAAAAGCCGGGTGTTTTAGGATTGCCTTGGGTGTTGAATCTGCCAATAATGAAGTCCTGAAGAAAATAAAGAAGAGAATTAAAATTGAGCAAATCGAAGAGGCTGTAAAAATAATAAAAGAGGCGGGAATGGAGGTAGTTGGGTTTTTTATTGTGGGTCATCCTACTGAAACCTATGAACGGTTTATGGAGACTGTTGAGTTTGCCAAACGTATGCCTTTTGACCAGGTGAATCTTTGGAATATGATTCCCTATCCGGGAACGGAACTTTTAGAGTGGATAAAGAACAATGCAACTTTGCTTTACCCGGAAGAGGTTTATCTTAATCGAGACTCTCGTTGTGATGGGAGGCCAATTTTTGAAACGGCTGATTTTTCTGCCGAGGAAAGAAGAAAGGCGTTCCGAGTTGGTCATTTGATGGAGAGAGAAAGTATTGCCTACTTGAAAACAGGCAAATTCTGGGGTCGCATTGGATTGGCGATATCTTCATTGCCCATCTTAGAACGAATTATGGTTCGGTTAATAAAGACGAACCGGATAGGTAGGTTTCTCTATAAAGCCTTGTCTTCTCGAACAGAAAAGAATAGAACTGGTACACTGGTGAAATAATACTTCTTACAAATAGCGGAGGCGTTGATTTATGAAAGTTCTGGTTACCAATCCTCCCTGGCCAGGACCAGGGTATGGAGCTCGCTCAGATGTGAGGTGGCCGCATAAAAGAAGTGATAAGTTTATGGAATATCCTGTCTATTTGGCCTACGTAGTAGCAATTCTGGAGAAAGCTGGAATTGAAGTGGAATTTATCGATGCGGTGGTAGAGGAGTTCTCCATAGCAGACTTTGCTGGTGCTGCAGCAAAAATTAATCCGGATATGGTGGTTATTGAGTGTTCTACCCCTTCTATTAAGTACGACCTTCTGACGGCCAAGACCCTAAAAGAAAGGATGAGCAATGTTTTCACAGTTTTGATTGGCTCTCATCCCACTTTTTTTCATAGAGAAGTCATGAAGGAAAACCCGGCTGTGGATGCCATTTGTAGGGGAGAATTTGACTTGACTGTGAGAGATTTGGCAGTCTCCCTTTCTAATGGCGATAAACTGGATAAAATAAAAGGAATTACTTATAGGGATGGGCAGAAAATACATGAGAATGAAGAACGTCCCCTTATCAAGAATATTGATGAATTGCCCTTTCCAGATAGGCGCATTGTAAAAAGTAAGTACTACAGGCAGGGTACTTTCACTGGCAAGGAGTGTACTACCATAGTTAGCTCACGTGGATGCCCCCACAGCTGCATTTACTGTTTGTGGCCTAAAACCTTGTATGGGCAACGATTCAGGGCCAGGAGTGCAGAAAATGTGGTAGCTGAGATTGAGAATGTGGTAAATGAGTTTCATGTTGACGAGATATATTTTGACGATGATTCCCTGGCCTTAAACCGGCCCCGCATCTTGAGGATTTGTCAATTGATTAACGAAAAGAATATCAAGGTTAAATGGATACCTCAGTGTCGAGTCGATAGCATGGATGAAGAGGTCATCAGTGCTATGAAGAAAGCAGGATGTCACTACATAAGATTTGGTGTGGAGTCAGGCTCACAAAAGATTCTGGATGCTATGTGGAAAGGAACTAATTTGGCTCAGATTGAGCGAGCTTTTGAGTTATGTCGAAAGGCGGGAATAAAAACTCAGGCATTTTTCCTTTTTGGGGTTCCGGGAGAGACTAACCAGACTATAGAAGAAACCATAAAGTTTGCCCGGAAATTAAGGCCGGATAGTGCCCAATTTGCCGTGGTTATCCCTCATCCGGGAACAGACCTCTATCGAACTTGTCAGGAAAAGGGCTGGCTCAGGTATAACGACTGGGAGGATTTTGCCGCCTGTAATTCCCTCATTGAGACCCCCGAGCTATCGAGGCAGGATGTGGAGAAGGCTCGAATAAGAGCTTACCGCCAATTCTATTTTCGGCCTGCCTTTATTTTGAGGACCGCTTTCAAGATACATAGTTGGCGTGATCTTAAGGCGGTGTTTAAGAGCGCTGGCTCAGTTGTTGAGCGAATTTCCTTTTTTTCTCGTTCCAGCCGCTCACCAATAATGACAGACCGTAGGGAGGAGTTAGTTTGAGCAGGGAAGGGGAAGTTTGCTCGGTAGTAGTTCCCGTTTTCAATGAAGAGGATAATTTAGAGTTTCTTCATAGCCGTTTATCTAAGGTTTTGCATGATTCGTGCCAAGACTATGAGATTATTCTGGTGGATGACTGCAGCAAAGATGACTCTCTGCAAGTAATGATGAGGCTTCGAAAGAGCGATCCGAGAGTTAAGGTCATTAGTTTTTCCAGGAATTTCGGTCATCAAATGGCTATCACGGCTGGTATTGATTACAGCTCAGGGGATGCGGTGATTGTTATGGATGCAGACCTACAGGACCCCCCTGAAGTTATTTCCCAATTAGTTGCAAAATGGAGGGAGGGCTATGATACGGTTTATGCGATTAGAGAAAGCAGGAAAGACCCTGTTCTAAAGAGAGCTATTGCCTTCGCTTTTTATAGACTTTTTAGAAGAATGTCAGAGGTTGATATCCCTGTAGACGCGGGTGATTTTCGCCTAATGAGTCGGAGAGTGGTAGATATTCTGAGAAGTATGCCTGAGAGAAACAGGTACTTGAGGGGATTAGCCAGTTGGGTTGGCTTTGATCGGGCTAGCGTCAGTTATGCCCGTGATAAGCGACATAGTGGGGAAAGAAAATATACCTTTTGGAAATCGGTCAGGCTCGGCATTGATGGAATTACTTCCTTTTCCAGTTTTCCTCTTAGACTGGTAACTAACCTGGGATTGCTGGTTTCCCTGTCAGGTTTTTTATATGGTGCAATTATAATTATCCTGGGATTGTTTTTTGGTAGAGTTGTACCAGGCTGGACCACGCTGATGGCTGCCGTCATTTTTCTGGGGGGAATACAACTAATCATGGTTGGCGTAGTCGGAGAGTATATTGGAAGAATCTATGTAGAGGTTCAGCGAAGACCGCTCTATCTCATTAAAGAAAGAATAGGATTTTCAGAAGAAGGAAGAACAAGGGATAAACCAGAAAGGAGGGGGCCTTGCAAGAACAAGAACTCAGCTTAAGGGACTATATTGAAGTCATAAAGAGAAGAAAGAAGACTATCTTGTTGATATTCTTCATAGCGATAATAGGCAGTGCGGTATTGAGTTTTGTGCTGCCACCGGTCTATCAGGTAGAATCAACTATAAGAATCGGACAAATTGTCGATTTGAGTACGTTTGAGAAGACACCAATTGAAAGTGCCGTTGCGTCGGCTCAGTTTCTGCAGGGGCCGGGACTGCTGGCGGGTGCAATACGGGATTTGAACCTTCCTTTTACTCTCAAGAAAATGCGCAAAATGGTTCTTGCAGAACCCATTGGACAGGAAGAGGATTTGGTAGAGATAAGAATTGAAATGTCTGATCCGGTTCAGGCACTGAATACAGCCAATTATCTGGTTAATAGGCTTGAGAAAGAGCACCAACAGGCGAAGGAACTGCATGAGAGTAAGGACCAGATATTAGCCAGGTATGCCGAGCATATCACCAGCATTATTCTGCAATCGGATGAAATCAAACAGAGTGAAAGTGTAATTGTGGTAGCGTATGATGAACAGACCAAAGATATCAACGATCAGTTATCGATTATTGAAGCCAATAAGAAGGGAATCATAACCGAATATGATGAAGCAACAAAAAGAATCAATAACCAGTTATCAATCATTGAGAACAATAAGAAGGAGATTATAGCCGAATATGAGGGAATGGTAGAGGAAGTTACGCATCAATCATCTCAAATCAGGAACGATATAGCTACAGCAAAGGAGCAAATGACAGAAGTGACGGGTGGCTCTCAGCCACTTTCCGAAGCTGAATCCCGTCTCCTGGTCGGTTATATGGAAGATATCGAAGCAAAAGAAGAAAGATATGATTCATTACTTGGGCAATTAAGAGAAGCCCAGACCAAGAAAACCGAACTACTGGCCAACAATCAATCCCAATATAACAGTACTATGGACGCGCTAAGAGGAGCCCAGACTAAGAAAACCGAGCTGTTGGCCAACAATCAATTACAGTACAACAGTACCATGGACTCGTTAAGAGAAGCCGAGACCAGGAAGAATGAGCTTCTTAAAGATGAACATCAACAATATGATGTGCTGATGAAAGAGAAGAGAGAAGTTGAAGTGGAAAAGGATAAACTCGAGAGACTGGATTCAGACAAAATGTATACTACGGAGACCATTGTTCCTCCTGAGAAGCCTGAGGAGCCAATAAGGCCCAATATACCTCTCAATATAGTAGTTGCAGCCGTTATAGGTCTGATGATTGGGCTAGGTCTCGTATTCTTCTTAGAATCCCTTGAGAAGGCTAAGTAAAGCACTGGAGAAGAGAAATTGCAGAATAGAGAGAATAATAGTCAAAAAGAACTCTCAATAATTATTCCCCTGTTTAACGAGGATAAGAATCTTAATGCACTCTATGGTGAACTGAAGTCTTCCTTGAAAAGTCTTGGCAAGTCATATGAAATGGTCTTTATAGATGATGGTAGCAACGATAATTCGTGGTCAGTCCTGGAGAAGCTGCGTGCGACAGATGAAGACGTAAAAGGTATTCAATTCAGAAAGAACTCAGGCAAGGCAGCAGCTCTTTCGGCTGGATTCAAGTATGCTCAGGGCAAGATAATTGTAACTATGGATGCCGACCTCCAGGATGATTCCAGAGAAATTCCCAAATTTGTTGACAAATTGAATGAGGGATATGATTTGGTTTCGGGATGGAGATTTGAAAGACAAGACCCTATGTCAAAAACCCTTCCTTCCAAGATTTTTAACTATTTGACTTCCAGGTTAACCAAAATCAGGATTCATGACTTTAATTGTGGGTTTAAAGCATACCGCCAGGAGGTAGTTAAAGACATCGAGCTTTATGGGGAGTTGCACAGGTATATTCCGGTTCTGGCCCATTGGAAAGGCTATAAAGTGGGCGAAATCAAGGTAAAGCATCATCCCAGGGCACATGGAGAGTCTAAATATGGCTTGGTGCGTCTTTTCAGGGGATTCACCGACCTACTTACCGTTACATTCCTAAGCAGGTATATGAAGAAACCTCTCCATTTATTTGGAGCCGTCGGATTGTTGCTCTTCCTGCTCGGATTTATTGTAAATGTCTATTTTCTAGTCTTGTGGCTTTTGGGGCAGGGAATCTGGTTAAGGCCCCTGCTGCTATTGGGAGTCCTTTTGATGTTGATTGGCTTTCAAGTTATCTCTACCGGATTAATAGGTGAAATAATAGTCAGCAGCCGGGGTAAGACTGATGATGAATATAGCATTAAGAGATTCCTTGAGTAGTCGGATCACAGCAGAATTCTCTTGCTTAAGAAGGATTTCCTATGCAGCTTTCAGATTCATTCAAGCGTCTTTTCATACGCATAAGATTTCTGGTAGTTGTGGGGGGAGTCCTTCTCTGGATAGTAACCTCTCAAGTTGTGGAAGTCGTTAAGTGGAGTCTTCCCTCCTGGGAAACAATCTTTAAGAATCCTACCGCTTCCTACGACGAAAGAATGATGTTCAAATGGGGAACCGATTCTTGGTTTTCAGCTTTTGTTAGAGACAATACCCCTCCCGATGCCTGTATCCTCACTCCTCCCTGGGTTGTGCCCTGGGTCAATCAGGGGAACTTCCTCTTGTCGGCATATTTTCTCTATCCCAGGAAAATCTACTACGGGAAAGGTGAAGTGAGAAGAGAACTTGAGTCCAACAAAGCTATTACTCATATCTTGGTGGCCCGGGGAAGAGGAACACCCACCGACCGGAGAATGTTTGGCTGGCCGAAGTTTTCCGCCATCGCCAGAGAATTCATTCATTTTCCCACAGAAAGAGAAGTCTTTCTGGCTGACTTATCCGTTGCTGCCCTTTCATCCGATATGCTCATAGAGACTTCAGGTAGAGAATTGATACTATCGTCGCCTCTCTTGGAAAACTATTTTTCCGATTCACAAAAAAAGATTAATGAGCATCGAATGTTGGATTTTGACTCTCCCTTAGAGTATTTTAACCTGACCTATACTCGCAATAACTACGATTATTGGACTAAAGTAGTGAATGTTCCTCTCAGAGATGGAGTGTCAATCAGAGCCAGAGTAAAGGGCAATATCAGGCACAGTGTTAATCTCATTACTGAGGTTCGATATGCCAACGATGGGCTAGCTGTTTTTGGCTCTTTGCCCAATCAAACCTATGATTCCTGGGAGACTCTTTCCATTAATGATCTCTATCAAAAAGCTAAAAGGTATGGACTGGCAAAAGACTGGCCTAGCCAGGGAATGGAGATCACCAGAATCGGTATAAACCCTGGTCTTCCTCTGGAGATGCCCTACCTGGAAAGGTATGGTGTCATAGAACTGGAACGAGGACAGGAAAGGGAAAGAGAACTGGAAACCAGGATTGATTGTGCCCCCACTTTTCTCGCCCGGGGCCATTTCCAGAGAGCCAAGAATGAGATAAAAGAAGCTATAGCTAGCTATCAACTGGCAGAAAAACTCAATCCCGAAGATGCCTGGGTTCATTTTTATTTAGGAGAAATGTACTGGAGACAGGGAAAGCCTATCAAGACTATCGAGGAATACCAGAGAGCCATTGAGTTGGAACCTGGCATTGCCTGGTTCTACCTTGCTTTGAGTGAGGTCTATAGGGAGGAAGATAGACCTGATTTAGCTCTAGAGAGTCTTCAAACGGCTATCGAGATTGATCCATTGAGTGGCCTTTACCCTAAGGAATATCTATCCGAAGAGAATTCAGCCGGAGAATAGGATGCAGATTTTAGGATTGTTGTTGCCAATGTTGCTTGGTTTGGTCATATGCCAGTTAGTCATTCAGAAAATGGCTATCCCTGTACGGCTCGCTCTGGCCTATCTCCTGGGTTTTGGTTTTCTTACCATGGCCATGTTCTTCTTGAATGTCATTGGGCTTAGATTCTCCTTGTTCAATACTACCGTTTTCGTGTTGCTAATAATCGGAGTGTTTTTGGCTTTCTTGAAGAAAAGGAAGTGGTTGGACCTATTCTCGACCCTGAAAGTCAATCCTCTTACCAGGGTAAAGCAGTTCATAGTTTCTCTTTCTCTTTTCGAGAAAGTGCTTATGGGATTACTCATCTTCTTTCTTTTCTCACATTTTGTAATTACCATCTATTGGCCCGTCTTTCGTTCTGATTCCCTCACTTTATATGATTTAAGAGCCAGACTTCTTTTTACCGAGCAGTCCTTTCCCGGGGCGGTGGCCAGGTTTGAAAATCAGCTGGTAAACATGGACTGGACTGGTCCTGTTTTTTCACATGCTCCGATGACATCCCTGGTGCATACCTGGCTTTATCTCTGTGGCTGGGCTAGTCCAAAGATTTTCTACGCATTGCTCTTCCTCTCTCTGGCCATCTTGTTCTATCATTTCTTGAGCGATTATGTTCCTCGTTACCACGCATTATTGTTCACTTTAGTTATGGTCACTATTCCCTTTTCTTACGTTTATGCCACCACTTCCTATCCTCATTTTGTCTTTGCTATCTATTTCAGTGTGGGAACTTTCTTTTTGTATCGTTGGATTCGCCTGCAAAAGATAAGTTGCCTATTGTTAGCGGGAGTTCTTCTTGGCCTGAGCGCCTGGGTGAGGCAGGTAACAGGGATATTCTTTCTGGGATATTTGCTCATTGCGCTATACTCTGGGTTTTCTCGTCGGCGATTCTTTGCTCCTTTTCTTTTCGCTGCCTGCTATTTTGCTATCGCTTCTTTATGGGACGTCTATTCTAAGAATGTTCTGCATTTGACCGGAGGGATTGCTCCTCCAATCTCTGAGGGCCTCTCCTATCTGCTCACAATCGGACGTTTTCTTAATCTAACAAAATGGAAGAATGTCTTAGATTGGCTTTGGAACGTAGCTTTGGTGGGATTTCAAGTAATGCACTATCTGTTACTGATAACCATCATTCTTTATATAAATAGAGTTTGGAAACATCGCTTCTTATTCCTAATAATCGTTTCTAATCTAGCTTTGTTTCTGGTAGCGGTCTATATAGCTTCTCTGGGCCGCGAGGAATGGAGTCATATAAGCTCAATTCAGCGTCTGTACATCATGTTTCTTCCTATTATCTGGTATTTCATCGCTGTGATAACCGCCGAGCCCCATTATCTAAAAGAGAGATTTCTAGATAAGGTTAGCAAAGAGAGGTTTACTTAGTCAATAGAAGGGAGGAATGAATATATGTCAGTGAAAAATATGACCATTAATGATATTCGCTCTAAGTTTCCCCAAGAAAAAAGGAGATTAGATAGAGATATTCCTTGGTTATATTTTGTGGTGAGACCAATTTCATTTTATCCTACTTGGCTGTTTTTGAAATTAGGTATTTCTGCCAATCAAACAACATATATTGGTTTAGTAACTGGTGTTATTGGCTGTGTTTTCTTGGCCTTCGGCAGTTACTGGACGGCAATTGTAGGAGCTGTATTGATAAATATCAGATTCCTATTTGAGTGTGTTGACGGCAATGTGGCCAGGTGTACCAATTCCTGTAGTAAGTATGGTCAGTATATTGATGAAATGACTACCTATGTCATGGGCCTATTAGCATTTCTTACTGTTAGTATAGGTGTTTTTAGCCACCCGGACACTTACTTGAATTCCTTGGCTCATTTTCTACTTGGGATAGATATTAATAGAAATATATACTTAATATTAGGCATGTTAGGTATCTCTTTAAGTGCCTGGGGTTTCCTGGTTACCAGCAGACTTGCTGCAGTATTTTACGTGGAGCCAAAAGACTTCTATGAGCCAAAAGCTGGATCTAAAAGAAGCCTCTGGGGAATTGTTTACACGCTTGGGCTTGGAATGCTGAGCAGTATGACGCCAATGTTATTGGTGGCTGCCATAGCAAGTTTCTTGAGTATATTTCTCTTCCTATGGGTACTAATGAAGGCTTGTTATTTAGTTGTTGTAGCTGGTCGAGCTTTGATAATTGCAAAAAAGATAAGCGATAATTGATGGAAGAAAGGAGAAGTCAAGTCTTCTTTCTCATCTTTAAACTGGAGAGTAAAAGCAAAAACAGGGTAAGGCCGTTGGTGATAATTAGAATGTGAATCACTTCAAGCAAAGCGTGATGAAACAGTGATAGTAGAATAACCTGAAGGAACGTGCATCCAAAAAGTACCTTTACAAATCGCATATCCTTAAGAGCCAGGAGATATGCCGTATATACCATGACCAGAGCCATAAGGCCCATGGCTATCCCGATGGCTCCCAGTAAGGGA
>SDBT01006077.1_pt1 | contig 20154 bp, 34 predicted proteins | sample 2277101 | NCBI WGS metagenome assembly SDBT01 (sample SAMN10404973, study PRJNA504765) | marine sediment metagenome | isolation source: marine sediment core GS10_PC15, 103 cmbsf | place: Arctic Ocean: Southern Knipovich Ridge | collected 2010 | reverse complement strand
GTACGTGTAAGTCCAGTAGCTCGCATAAAGCCAGCACTGGCAAAGTTTACCGGACCTGTGATCTCCACAATAAACTTAAAATTACGGTACGGATCAGTTGTACCAATTCCGTTGACAGCCATTTTAAAACCTCCTATTGATTAACTAACGGTAGCGGAAGCACCGCCATCCCATTGAGCCAAATCTATGATAAAGAACTCAGCCGTTTGGACGGGCCGGATACCAACCTTGGCAAACACTTTACCCTGTTCAATAGTAGCAGTCGTGTTAATCGTTTCATCCACGATAACGTAGAAAGCCTCTTCAGGAGTGTTGCCAAACAATGCCCCCTCATTAAACTTAGTGAGGAGAAAATTAGTGATAACTGACTTAATCCTTGCATACAAGAAATTATTATTCGGCTCAAAAATAACCCACCGGGTTTGCGTGAGTAACGTCTGAGAAATTTGAGTAATATTCCTGCGTACTGCAATGTACTTATCGGCTCTGTTAGCCGCAGTCATACGAGCACCAAACACGATAAGGCCAGCGTCCGGGAAGTTACGCAGGGCGTTGATCTTATTCGGGTTAAGTATATCCTGATCGGCGTCAGAATAATTAACTTCCAAACTAACTACTCCATTCAGCTTCGCTTCGATGCCAGCAGGAGCTTTGTGCACTCCACGCTGTTTATCTGTACGAGCATAAATACCAGCAATGTGCCCATCACTAGGGATAAGCTTAACAGCGCCAGAAATATTGGAGAGCCGATCTGGGACATTAATTTGCGGAGTGTAAAAAACCGCAAATTTTGAAGCAACACTAAAGCCAGTAAACTCAGTAACCGCATCTCCAGCAGTGACCGTACCTGCCGTAGTAGAGAAGATAAAGAACTTGTTCTCTACACTTTCAGCAAAAGCAACGGCCGCCGTAACAGTAGCCAAAGAATTATCATCCGGGATGATGAACTGCGTAAACTGGGTGACTTCATCTAACGCATGAAGGCCTGTCTTAGAGGCAGGAACACCGACAAAATCAGGATTACCCGAACCATTATCTCCAGCGGCCAACGTATTAGTAATCAGCTCAGGAGTTTTAGTTCCATCTACAGCACTGATAACAATAAAATCTGAATTGGCCGTAACCGTTTCAATGTAGTCTTCCGAAGTAGTCGGGGTAAGCACTACATTATCATAAGTTTCGACAATTTCAGGTGTGCCACTAATGTTATCCGTAACGGTAAGTTTGAACGTGTTAGCCAAAGTACCTGTAGCCACAGTAAGATCAATACTGTTGCCCCAAGCACCTTCATTTACCGCCGTAACAGTAAATACAGGATCAGTCAAAGTATCAAGCCAAATAAACGAAGCCGAAACAGGTGCAGTACGGGAAGCACGAACAACAAAGGCCTGCGTACCACCGTTAAGAAAAAAACCTTCAACACTGTCCGGCGCAACCGAGCCTGTAAAAGCTCCACCGTACTGTAATTGAAAATTCGGGAGACTAGTCACTAGGATAGCTTTATTAAGCGTTCCTTTGAGAAAGTCTCCCACTATGCTAACGGCAGACGTACCGATAGCCTCAAGCGGTGCGGCCTGGGGCTTTTCGATAACGAATGTGCCGGGATGTAAAGTCTCTACCATTTTAGTCCTCCAAACTAACCAACATTAAAGTTAGGATCATCAGCGCCTACAGGCTGAACATCAAGTGTAATGCCTTTGTACGCTTTGGGTACGTCTATGCCAGGATCAACGTCTAGTGCTGTGAGAATACGCCATGTCAAAACTTTGTGATATATCCTATCCTTACCCTGTACGTCATCAAGACCACGAAAATCTGTCAGGAACATCCATAACTGATTAGTTACAACATTCCCATCTCTATCAGGAGCAGTAACTTTAATCACTCCCCTAGGCCGTAAAATACTCCATACTTGTCTTTGAATTTCTCTATCGTGTGATGCAAACCTTGAAAAAATGTCCAATTGAAAGAACTCGTCGAATGCCATTGGTATTTGTCTTATGTTAACCTTGTTTGGATCGTCCTTTAAATCACAGACGATGCCATTTTCAGGCTGATGTGTTTCCCTTATTCGGTCATGCTCAGTACCTATTTGCCACCAAGAAACAGACGGCCAAACTGCTGAGTTAAAAGCCCTCTCAGGTGGAGTAACAAATACAGGCACAGCCTTAGTCAAGGTGCCCTCTTTATTGGCAGGAAGTAATATACTTCCTTTAAGCTTTTCCTTAACCGCATTGTCAATGTCGGTAATAAACATGGTAGCCTAATTAAATATTGGAAAATTCCTCAGAAACTATCTGATCTACTTCACTTTGGAGACGTTCATAGCTAAGTCTCCATATAGCTATTGCATTTTGTCCCCGTACTCCAAATTCTTTTTCCGTCATAAACTTATGCAAAGAATAGTCTTCTATAACTATGTCCTTGGCTATTCCAGCAAACACATACCCTCGGACGCCTTCTGTAACCTTAATATTACTGCGAATAATCGCCTCAGTAATAGCGGGTAACTGTTCCCTGTCTGCTTCATTAACTATGCCACGTCTATTTTTTATCGCTTCCAAAACTATCTCTACAAATCTTGTAGCCAATCGTTTTATAATTCTTTCCTGGGCTTCACCATATCCTTCGGAAAGATCGGTGATACCGTCCATGATTTCTTTCCACGCACCTATTTGAGAAACTCGTATACGCATTATGGTTGATTAGTTAAAGGATCATCCTCTTCGGGTGAATAGAAAGTTGTTTCCGGTTTGTGATCTTCCTTCTGTGCCTCAGCATTTGCAGGCTTAGGTGATTTAAGAATGTTAAGACTGCGACCAACAAAAATACGATTGGCCCATTCGTTTTGTATTACGTCTTTACGGTAGCCATTAATAATAGTGTAGACAAGTCCATCCACCAAGAAAATATCTCTGCCCTTTTCAGGAGTGTAGCCAGCTTTTTCTATGTCAAGTTCTGCAATCTCAAGAACTATCTCCGCTTCCTGTCTAACTGCAATAGGAAGGTAGAGCAATTCCTGAGCGTTGAAAGTAATATTAGCAGGGATTTTAACTGCGTCCTCAAAAGTCTTAAAGATGGTCTCCTCGTATATAGTATCCGAGGCTTCCGTATCAATGAGCCTTCTAAACAATACGGGCCTGTAGAACTCTCTAGCTACCAAGCTCACACATTCCCGAATGTCTTTAATACATTCCGGGCTAATCTGGAAAGGTTCGCACTTATTCGCACTTCCAAGATTTGTCCTAGTGCTGTGCTCACTTAAACCACGTTTAGCCATTTTATTTCACCACTACTTCATTGCTGTCTTCAGAAGTTTCGGCCGGAAAGCCGGTACTGAATGACAACGATTGCCTAGCTCTAAGTCTGTCGCCTTGTACAAGGGCAACGTCAAGAAACCTTATGGTATCTCCAAAGCCACTTACAAGACGTTTGGTTTCTATAGCTTCAAAAGCAGACCCACCAAAAGGAAAGCGTTCTGCCGTAATATCTGCTCCAGGTGCACCTTGTACTACAAAGGATTGCTCCAACGCAATAACAGGATCATAAATCCTTGGTGCAATTAATTCGGGCAATGTCGCCGTCACTTCATTAGAAATCGTAAACAGTAAATTTCTATTCACTGATATTGTTATCCAATAGTAACGCTGTCCTGGAACTAGCTTAAGATAGGGTTCCACAGCAAACTGATTATTGCTATCGTTGTCCACCCAAAACGTAGTGCTATTTCTGAATATCTGTTTTATCGGAGATGTAATTCCGCCCCACAGAAAATTCTGTTGGAAATCCACAGGGTCATCATGCAATGAAATTCTCTTGTTATAGGCGTCCGTAACAAGCCTAGTCTGCACGTTTGGCTGTTTACTCCTAAAGATGATATAGTAGTAGATTTGAGGATCTAAGCTCTTAGTCCAGGTAAGATCAGCCGAAGTCGGTGTAAGATGCGACGGTTCGTACAGGGTAATAGCCTCGGGAGGCGTAGCATGAACAAACGGTGCCCTGCGTCCAGTAGTGAAACTCAATCGGTTAAGATAAGTTTCTTTTATTTCTCCACTACCTTCTACAGTACCTACATTCCACTCTTCTCTCTTCTCTTCATAGAGCTTTTTGTATTCATCAGCCATCTTAAGGTATTGTTCTACCCTAGCGGCCTTATCTACTGACTTGCCATCGACAGACAGCGAATAATACTTGCTATTGTCAAACGCAAGTACCCTCGCCACTTGGGAGATGGTCAACCATTGTAAGAGCAATTGTTCCGATTGATTATTGATCCCACCAAAATCTTCCCACGTTTTTACTCTGGCATGGGTAAGGAGAGCCTGATTAAGTTCATCTAACAACTCCCAGTCTGGAAAAACGAAAGGCTTCTCAGTATCAGAAATCTTGTGCCGTACCCGGTACATGATTTCATATTGAACCTTATGGATGTCCTGACCTTGGTGCGGGCCAATACTAGAAACTAATTTTTTCTGATCGTCTAAGAACGTGATCTTATACCAGTCACGGGTATCGCCACCTTCGTCAAGGTATTCCGTAACGAAGGTGACGTTATTACCCGTGCCAGTAGTAGCATTCAAAAGTCTGACATCCACATAGGTTTCTAATCTATTAGGTGCCCTACTAATCTGAATATGCTTGATCTTGTCGCTATCAGGTTTCAGCCAATTGACAAGTTTCATTAGTCAACAACTTTCTGTACCTTCCCGCTTCCGATAAGTGCTTCCGCAACCCAAACAGGCATACGGTATTTCTTGCCCTTAACCAAATTAAGTCGGTACTTCCCAACTGTAGGTGCGAGGCTATCCAGTGCGATAACAACGATCTCCGGTTCAACCTTTACGGCTTTAGCAGGAGCAGGAGCCGTCTTAGCAGGAGCCGCAGGCGGGGGAGTTTCTTCTTTCTTCTCCTCAACAGTCGTCTCATCCTTAGACGTATTTTCGCTAGTCACGCCACTAGTAACTTCTTCCTTAGCAGGGCCAGTGGTTTCTTCTGTAGTAGTTTCAGTAGCAGTAATCGCTTCTCCCCCTTCAGGCGGGGTTTTAGTCGTGTTCTTCGACATTTAGTGCCTCCGTTTAATTAATTATAAGAACGCTAAACTCCGTATCAGAGCCAGGATCAGTATGAGTGACAACAAAACTTGACAGGTTTTTCGTAGTAACTCGGGCCGCACCATCCGTAGACAGATCAACTAACACAGTGTAATCCGTGTTATCTAATCCATTATGAAATTCCACGGTAGTAGTCGTGTCAGTATTCACTGCCACAATACCCTTAATACGAGTGACCCTGCCAAGGTTATCAACAAATGCTTCTTGTGCTTTCTCAGCCATTGTATTCCTCCATATAGGTATAGAGGCAGGGGAGCAATAACTCCCCTGCCCTTAACCAGTTTGCTTAGGCAGTTTCCAAACGTACCATGTTAGGATCAGTCAGGACATTGACGCCCCAAATGCCGTACCACGCAAGACCATGTTCACGGCCAAAGTCAGTGATACCGTTGTCACGCATTTCCACAGGAAGTGAAGAAGCATGGCCAACTGAGTTATCACCAAACATGACCGACTGATAAATCTCATCAGCCGTCAACGCACCCGTCTGAGTTTTATCCAAGGCCGCATCATACGCCAGGGTGTTTTTGTTAGGCGAAGCCGCAACATCAACAAACACACCGTTAGGCATCTGAGTGCTTTCAATAAAGATCGTATCCTCATAACGACCAGCCTCACCCAAGAAAATCTGGGAAGGATTGCCGTACTGAGAAACACTGATCCAGTTCGGGTCATCACGCAGCCCACGAAGCTGATGGGGATGAGCGAAGCAGACATAATAACCAGCCGCAATTTGCGGAGAATCATTAGTCTTCAACGTTTCCACACCATCTTTGATAAGCTGAGTATCGAAGATATCCGAATTAGTGATAGCATTCCGACCTGTTGCACGGCCCGCAAACTGCACGTTAGACGCCGTAATGTACTGATCCCTAAGTTCGGCATCAAGCACTTTAGCGTAGTCATATCCAAGCAGTTTGGCCGAAGACGACATAACATCATCAAACGAAGTCTGGAGCAAAAGCTCCGACACGCTGATGGCATTACCGTGCTCCGTGACCGTGATCTGGATTTGAGAGCCAGTCAGGTTCCGGGTCTGTAAGCGAATACCCTCTACCAACTTTCCACCGTTAGGCAGATTGTTGTAACGGAGCATATTCACTGTCAGGCCGGGGCTAACTCCCAGTTCCTCTTTCTTTACTACAAATTGTTCAAACCGCAAAACAGGCTGTGCCCAAAAGTAAATTTCTTTTGAGAAAACCTGCATAATAGCTTCGGATAACTGGTAACCACCACCAGCCGCACCCGCCGCTGTTGCTGCTGTAAGAGCCATTGTACTTCCTCCTTACTTTCAAATGAGTGATTAGGTAACGTTAAGTGTGTTCGTATTTCCAGGTGAAGTCGAAAGTTCTAACACAATCGTACCAGCGGGCGTATTAATAGATGCCGGAGCCGGGGTTATAACTACGTTAACACCTTCACGCAACTCAATTTTGTTAACGTCATCCGTCACATTCAACGTACCAAGTTCCGGGGTCTGATTTCCTGCTCCAGCGTCATCACCAACGGTGTAAGGAACGTTAGCCACCATTGCAAGGCCAGCAACGGTAGTGCTACGAGTAGCAATAACGTCAGTTCCAGTGCCGAGGGTTCCGGTGCTGATAACCTCAATTTTAGTAAAATTGGTGTCATCAACAGCCACAGCCGCAGAGGGAAGGAAATATGCCCCAGTCACCCATACAGGGTGTGAGGCTGTTGCAATCAGATAAGTGTCCGCACCCGCACCAGCCGTAATAGCTGCCGTGGGGATTGCAACACTTCTCCGATCACGAAGTTCTTGTTGGGTCTGTCCCATTGCTAATCCTCCTAATAGGATATAAGGTTATGAGTTACTTAATGTTCGAGACTGATAAAAAGTATTCATTGTAGTGGCCACTTCTTTTTTTATTTGATCCCTATGTTTCGCATAGTCCTCTGTTGACATTTTCGAGATAGTCTCTGCGGATAATTCCACTGGTAATCCCCCAGTTGGAGGCGGTGCTCCCGGACTTCCGCTAGGCCCAGTTGCTCCCGGATTGGTAATAGGTGGAGTAGGAGTATTGGAGAGTTTAGCTGCCGCCTCTTTCTCGGCAGCCTCTTTAATCGTTTTCATACGTGCTTCAGCGATCAAAATAGACTGATTAATTTCCTCTTCATTATTCCCACCAACCAATTCCACAATCAAGTTTTCCTTTCCAATTTCAGAAATTCTTGCCGACATAAAAGCATCCAGCTTTGCTTTTTCCTTAGTATCACTAGCTTCCTTCTCTTTGAAGGCAGTTTCCTGACGCTGTACGGCTAAAGCAGTAGTAAGTTGATCCACTTTACCTTCAAGAGCCTTGTAACCTTCTGTCTGGTTATTTTCCATGCTCTCGATCTGGCTCTCCATACCTTTAAGCTGTCCTTGTGCGCCCTTAAGCTCCTGTTTCTTCTTATCTACCTCACTATAAAGTTTCTCCTTTTCTTCTTTTCTTGCTTTTTCTACCAATTCCTTTACTTGTGCTTCGGACATTCCACCGGGGGCGGTGGGCTGTACGATTACAGGAGTTCCTGCGGGAACGGTAGTCGCCACAGGGGTAGAGACAGTAACAGGGGCCTGGGTGCATTTTACGGGTTCAGTCATTTGATCCTCCATCTACATTTAAAATCAGTTTGATTTAGTATTCAGCAGTTGCCGTTAGGTCGGCGCTGGTATCTTGACTTGCCATCTAGGAACGTATGGCTTATTTCTAAGTATCTCCACTTGCAAGATATTTCCCATGATAAAACGGTGTGTCTGACTATGTGTCATGCAGTGTCCGTAAAAATAAAGTTCATCTCCTGTAAACTTAAATTCATACGGTTCCACGTTTCTATGAATAGTTTTATTATTGTCCGTTTTCTTCATGTACAGAAGGTGAACCAATACTCCCAATGAAGCTGCCCATTGGATAGCTTCACGGGAAGTAAGATTTCCACCTTTATTCAAGTTCTCCGCTAAAGTTCCTAGTGCGTATTCATTATACTCGAAGCCATGCGGTGTTAAGTCTAGTGCATCTTCTTTTTTAGCCATAGTTTAAATTCCTAGTGGTCTATACGAACTAATAAGGCTTTTGCCCGCATGAAACTCAGTAGTACGGACTGTACCTAAGTTAACTCCTGTATCTACTACGGGGCCACCTCCAGGACTTGCGGCTACTCCAGAGCTTACCCCGGAGCCTTTTGATCTACCTAAGACTGCCGGTTCAAGAGTTGCACTGCCTTCTGCTTGTGCAATTGTTCCAGTCGGACTTTCTCCTGCCGGAGCCACAGCTCTCATTTTAGGTATCCATTTTTCTATTTCTTCAAGAATTTTCTCAGGCTTTTCTTCCCCCATCATCTTCAACGCCATAGGCGGTGTAATAAGAGGGTAGGGCATTGCCATTCGTTGCATAATTTCCTGAAGCATCGTAAGTCTATCTTTAGGAAGAGTATCCCTAAAGTAGACTTTAGTATCATAAATATCGTCCTCTTCCTCGTCATAACCCTCTACTTGGGATTTAAGGTCTTTACCTGTTTTCATCTCCCATAATTTAAGGGCCATACGATGCACAGTGCTAAGACCATTACCATAAGTAAGGGTCTTGATAGCCTTCATTTCAATTAAAGGCTCATACTGCACTTCCAGTGCTACTGCCGATGTATTTGATATAGCTTGCTTGTCCCCCAAAGTACCTTCGGGAACATGTCCGATTTCGTGCAGGGCCTTCTTCAAAGTACCTAGGTAAGCCGTAGTACCTGCAAGATCAGTGGTCATGTTAAGGTTTTCAACCTTGGCATCTTTTGGAAGCCCTGACCAAACTTTGTTAGCCCCTTTTTCTAGGTTACTCGCTTTAGCGCCAAAAATAAGTGTTACCGGCGCTTGATGGTAGTTGATAATGTCCGAGATGTTAGTAATCTTTTCATTGAACTCCCGATTAATCGGCACAAGATCGCCGCAATCGCTTAATCCAAAGAAAGCTCCACTAACAGGAGTATTTTTAATGTGAACGATAGGAACAAAGCCGAGATTATGCTTAATCTCTTTCTCCGGCTTATCCCCGTCTTTAATTCTGATAGTATCCTTTGTTATTGTCTCGATGTACCTAACACGCTTGGGCTGTGTTTCCTTTGACGAACTTCTAGTACCAACTGCCTGATCGTATTCATAAAGTAGTTTAAATTCCTTCATTATATTTCTATCATGCTCATCCCATCTAGGAAAAGAATGAGAGCTATTCAAAACTATTAGTCTGACACGTCCTTTTTTGATACCGTTAAACTCGTTAGGCTCTTCCCAAGTGACCTTAATAAAAACATCTCCGGTCACCGAACCCATCTGAGCACATTCCCAACCCCAAAGGTCTTGATTATTTTCTTTCCAAATATTCCTGAGTACCGGCTCTACTACCGACCGGGTTTTATCAGGGATAATAAGATCGAAGCCTTTGCCCCACATGAAAATAATCATTTTATCGACAAAAGCCCTCACGTAATTAAGGGTTATTTGAGGCTCACCCTCTTCACGCTTCCAAGCCCAATGTCGTCCTAAGTAATACTGCCAATAGATCGTGTAGCGTAATAACCGTTGCCTGTCATTGTCAGACAATTCCTGTCCTAATGGATAGCGGTCAACGGCTTGGCTGGTTTTATTAAATAACATTTTTTAAAACTCCAGAAGCATTAACCTCAAGTTACGATGTAGGCGTAGGTGTAATAGTCGGCGTCCACGTTGGAGTAGCTGTAAACGTGGGCGTAACTGTAAACGTAGGCGTCCAAGTCGGCGTGACTGTAAAAGTAGGTGTCCACGTTGGAGTAGGAGTAGACGTTAGTGTGGCAGTAGGTGTCCAAGTAGGTGTAGCCGTAAACGTTGGGGTAGCCGTAAAAGTTGGTGTAACTGTAAATGTGGGTGTCCAAGTTCTAGTGGCTGTAAATGTCGGTGTCCACGTAAACGTTGGGGTTGCCGTAAAAGTAGGCGTCCAAGTCGGCGTATTTGTGGGCGTGGGCGTAAGCGTTGCTCCCCACTGAAAGAAGAAAGGAAAGTTTCCTCTAACCTTTGTCCACCCACCCGTATTTTTAAAGTACCAACCCGTTCCTGTCGTACTGTAATCCATCAAGCAAGTAAAACTATTGACAGTGCTGAGTGTGGCATCCTGAGTAACGACTAACCAATATTTCTGTCCGGTCAATGTCTTCGCTTCTGATCCCGCTGAATAGCCGGGAAAAGTAATTAAAGCCTGTGGACTACCGGGGTTCAAAGTAGGAACAGCCGTAGGAGCTATGTCTGCACTGGTAAGCTCTATCCCGGAAGGAAGTCCATTTCCATCGGAAGTCTGTATAGACAGTTTAAAGTTGCCTGTTGGAGAACCAATATCATTGCCGGGATAAAAACCAAAGCTAGCAATAAACGCTGCCCTATCCGCAGTAAAAGGCATAGCATAAATTTGACTAAACTGGTTACGTCCTAAAGGGCGCTGAAAAAATGCCGCTGAAGGCGTTATCGCCAGTGTTGGGTTAGCATTAGGCGTGACTGTAAACGTGGCCGCACTTGCACTTACCGCCAGTCCCACTAACGCTAACAATGAAAGTAAAAATTTCCTCATTGTCTATTTACCTCGTAGCTGTGTAAAAAACATTGCTACCTGTTTCCACATAGGGCAACTCGGTAGTAGTTTCCATCGCAGAATTAGCCAAGATCAATGACCAGCAGTAGTCATCGTGTGCGCCCTTCTCGTCCGGGTGCTCACAAACAAGATACTGCCCGTTATATATCTTCTCAAAGTCCAAAAACTGTTGCAAAAACCTACGCTGTGTAATTTGTTTCTTAGCTTCTGGTCCATTAGGATAACGAAGACGTTTCGCCTGAAATTCCATCGCAAGCGACTTAGCCATCTCAGAGTTAGCTTGCAGACTAAAGTGTATCGGCTCCACTTCAATATTACGAAGCGCACTGTACAGCCGATCACACACACCATCGCCTACGCCAGTAGCATCAGCGTAAATTCTCATTACGTTATAGTAGTTAAGAAAATCCACAATCTGATAGAACTGGCTTTCGTAATTATCTCCATATATCTCAAGCCAATTCAAAATTCTTTTACCGTAAAACCCGCCTTGCAGTACAGGGCCTTGCTCCAGAATAGTTACCACGGTACTATCACCGCTTTTCCCAAAGTCAATGCCTGCGGTTTGGAAACTATCTCTCTTGCCAAAATTAATTTCAAAAGGAACATTCTTATGTAATTCGATAGGAATGTCCGGGTCAATAAAGTCGTAACCCAAGTCCTCGAACAAATCGGGAGTAACGAACATCCCACGTTCAAGTATCCAGTGCAAGCGATAGCTCATCCTAAATTCGTCGCTGTCTTCCCCGAGCCTATATTTTTCTTTGTTAACGTATTTAGCGTAATTCTTATTGTAGTGGGCCGCTACTTGCCAATCAAACTGGAAGTGGCTTTTAACTGAACCCGCCTCAAACATCCTACGATTACGCTGAATGCTATCGTAAAAATCTCCCTTGTTAGTAGTAGGAGTTCCAATCTTAACCAAGGTGCCGTTTGTAGCGGCAGCCATTGGGTGAATAGACTTCCTAATCTTAGAATTGGAGATGCCCTGACACTCTTCAAGAATAATCAGGTGGTACGTTTGGCCTTCAATAGAAGATTGATCGGATGCCGACCTGCTTCTAATCAAACTGCCATTCGTTAATACGATAGTGGTTCCGTTATTACTATCGAAAGGATTATCAGGATCAAGTCCTAGGTTCGGATTTTTCATAATCTGTACAGCCGAATTAGTAGACAAACGTGCCCTTGTTCTTTCAAAGGGAATGTCTGCCTGCTCTTTAATCGGTGCAAAGATGCCGACCCAAAACCCACCCCGAAACCTTTGAAGCCTTTCGTCGTCTTTATACGCTCCTAACTTAGATAGAAACGGGAGGATTATCGCCAACCCTCCAACGACTGAGGCTACTGTTTCGGTCTTACCACTTTGCCTACAAAACAAAGCAGTAATTTCATCTCCATCGTTAAGTAATACCGATGTGATGAAACGTATTCCGAACACTCTTTGGTAGGGATAAAATTTCACTTCCGAGTAGGCTTCGCAGAATTGTAAAATCTGCGCCGATAACGTTTTTACATTCATTCGTCCCATTGTGTTCTACCTTACTTTTTTTTATGCTTAACGAGCTTTCCTTCTGTTTGAACTTCAGGCCCAAGCGCTTCACCCCTGTAAGTATGTCCATCTCTGTGGTACTCATCATCAGAGTAAGGCCATGCTTGCCAAGCTTTGTCTGCTTCCGCATAACGGTTATCAATTTGTTGGTCAGCCGGTACATAATTAGAAGTAGGATTACTCACTGCTCCCTGTCCGTACTGCGGAGTGACTTCAGCCTCACCTGAACCACGGTAAGGCTGACTGTCATTCCGTCCAGTGCTATAAAAACCGTCATGCTTTTTCTTCGGCCGAATTGGATAATCGTGTTCGGTCTTAGGTGCATGATAATCAGCCATTACGGCCTCCTTAGTTTTTACCTAAACGTTCCAGCAAGCTAATCAACTCGACAGGACGTTTAGCCGCTACATCAGAAATAATTCCGATGACTTCTTTTACTTGAGCAATATCTAACTCTTTAGCGCCACCTTCTTGAGCGCACACATATTCAGCTAAAGTATTGCCGTCTAACTTTTCAGGTATGCCAGCCATTTCTTTACTCCTTGTCTTTCTTGGTATCGTCGCCAAGATGTTTGTCAGATACTTCACCCGCCGCATCTTTGGCGGTTTTCTTCCCGAAAGTTTTCATTTCAGTAGTAGAACAACCCAACACAAAAATAAACGCCATTGCCAGTGCTACAGTAGTAACTTTGCTCATCGTGTTCTCCAATAGTTAGTTTGCCCGGCCTACCGGGTGATAACGGTGTTAAACAAAGGCTCGGAGAGGATCTTTAGCCCCTATTCCTTTCTGCATCAATACGTTTCAAGACAGAGTTTATAAGCTCTTCTTTAACGTCAGCTTCCCTTTAGGGAAACTACTCTCAAAAGAGGACGCTCCGGGTGTTTTAGCTAAACTACCAAGCCCCAAGAGCACTGCCATAAAGACTTTTCATGGTCTTCGTCACAGTGTCTCTTCTGCCCACTATCTCTAGTGGGAAGCTATTAAGTCCGACCGTTCTTCTTCAACCAGTCAGACGATTTCTGCCACTCAGGAGTATTTCTAGCTTCCCGAGTATCCGCATCACGATCAGCTTCCATACTTCTCTGCTTATCGTTAGTGTTAAGTCCAGTCTTCGGTGAACCCTGATCTGGACTGCCAGGCCACGGATGAGAACTGACCGCACGGCCTGTCTCAAAAGTAGGCGACATGGTTTGAGTATTAGCCACTTCCCGACGATGGAACTCTTTAGGACGAACTTCACTTTCCTTCGTCTTGACCTTAATGTGAGTTCCATGTTCATCAACAGTTTCCTGCAAGCCTGAATAATACTGGGGAGGCAATTCAGGAAGAGTGTCCACATTCCGAGCACCGTCGTACACAGCCCTGCGGCGTTCTTCCATGTTGTTACCATCAGCTTCAATACCATGCTCTTCACCCTGCGTAGGAAGACCAGGGCCATCGGTACGATGAAAGTCATTAGGAAAAACTTGCCGAGGAGACATCTTATGTTCCCACGGATTTTCTCCAGTTTTTATTTCGGGTAACTTTTGACCACGTTCATCAGCCGACTGACCCGGAATAGTGTAGTCATCATGTCCAGTACCAGTTACTTTCAAGTTCTCGCCATAGGAGAAGTTGTTGTTGCCTTCACCTTTGTTAGAACTATCTTCCTTGTAGTTGCTTTCAGCCATTACAGCCTCCTGTTAAGTTTTAAATCTTAGCACGTTTAAAAGCGCTATTTTTCTTACGTACAGGCCCATTGACAGTAGCTACATTTTTACCGACTACCTTGCCCATCTTGCGGCGTACAATGTCCTGACCAACTCGATTGCCCTCTGCGTCGTAACCCGGTTCCCGCAAAGGATCGACCTTAATACCTTCCATTACATCTTTGGGCATTTTCATCTCCTTACTGACCGACACCGCCAGGTGCCGTTGTACCGTTACCGGCACTACCATTAGGGCCTTCACCGTTCTGTCCACTAACGTCTGCACCACCAGCACCAGAAGTAGGAACTTCCTTCCCCATCTTCTGTTCGGGTGAGACAGCCGAGCTTGTAATAGCGTCAATCAACTCCTGCTCAGTTACTATGCCTTTAGCGATAAACACTTCAAGCAAGGCCGAGATAATTAACGTATTGGAGACTAACGGGCTAACAGATTTATCTCCATCTTCCGCATAGGGATCACCTTCATTGGCCTGTTGACCAGAAGCCCGTTCAGGACGGTCAACTTTATCTTGGCTCATAGACCGATTAAGATAATCCTGTTGATCTTGTTCTTTAGTTGCATTCATTCCGGGCATTTTAAACATCCTCCAACTTGTGTGTCATTCCATGTTCAATTCCTAACGTGGACTTCTTCTTACCGCCACCCATTTCTAATTCGTGGTGCATTTTTCCAGTAGATTGATGCGTCCGTTGATTGAATTTGGAGACACCGCCTTTAGTTAAGGCATGGCCTACAATATTACAAACCCTACTACATTCTTTTTCATACGTTTTGCTATAACGTTTACCAACAATATCCGCAAACCTATGTAAGCGGATATATGTTTGGCCAACGTCAAGTTGATCCTGATGATAACTACCGATGGCTTCCCGTATAGCTACCAAGTGACGAAGTTTTCCGTGAGTATCTCTCTCACTTGACTTACCGTAGAACATATTGCCTTCGGTAGAGGCTTCGCCGTTCTCGCCGTTTTCATCTACGTCTTCACCTTCTTCTAATTCTTCGTCCCGTTCATCAAGGTTTTCAGTTGTGTCCGTTATTTCTTTAGCATGTTTTTTTACTTTCTCAAAATCCTTTTCATCTTTTTTAAGATGCTCTTTATTTTCAGCGTTCCCATTACCGTTCTCTTTTCCGTTACCGTTCTCTTTTCCGTTACCGTTACCGTTATCATCACCGCCATTCTTTTTCTTAAGCCACGGCGGAGCTTTTTTACGATCAGCCATTACTTACTCCTTAAGAAACTTTGCCAGTGACCTGTACGCTTATTGTGACAGAGACCGAGGAGCTAGGATTAGAAAGTTTTATTGCCGTGAAATCTCCTGACACAATCGCAAGAGGATTAAACGTAACATTCTCCGTAGCCGCATTAAATTTCACATCGAAATCTTTGCCGTCACTCTCTAACAGAACAAACTTGCCCGTAACCACTTGGCAAAAATCCACTACGGTATCAACCGCACTAGGAGCCAATGTATATTCAACAATAGGTGTGAAGGCCTGCTGAGTAGCGTCTGTAATAGCAAAAGCCTTGTTAATAATTTGTCCAGAACCATCGGTAGTATCGTGACTGCCGGACAGCTTGTAGGTAATAGCAGTAGCCATCTCTTAACCTCCATTCATAAGTATATCTATAGCATTCACATCCAAGTGCTTAGACAAATATTCACCGTTGCTCGCCTTCTTACGAGCATCTTGACTGGTAATTCCTTCTACCTCTGTCTTGCGATTTTTAGCCGCAGGGTATCGGTAAGTACCTTCGCCAGCCAAGAACTTAGCCGCCGCATTATTAGCAGTAGGGCTAACTCTATTCATGCCAATATCAAGGGTGCTCTGTTTTTTCAGGACACCCAAGTTTAACTTAGTAGCCGGGGTTTCCATGTTCGCCCTTTACATGATGGGTGGACTTGGAAAAACTTTCTCGCAAGCCGCTACGGCTCTTCGTTTTCTTGGAGCCGATTACTTTTTTGTTTTCTTTCAGCGTATTTTTAATTTCTTTCAGCGTAGAGGCCCCATTACCATAGGAACCATCACCTTTATGTCCACCAGAAGTACCGCCCATAGGGGCTTTGTTCTGAGGAGCCTTATATACTTTCTTTCCAGAACCCTTGTACATGCTAGGGCCTTTGGAGTAAGTCTTATCTTTTTGTCCGTAACCGGGCATTGTAACCTCCTAATTAAATTTACCGTTGAAACGTTCTTTGTAACCAAGTCCGAACCAATCGTCATCTCGGCAACAAACAAACGTTCCTCTAAAGTAACCGCCACAAGTATCGTCTAGGTCGGCTTTATAAGCTATCCAACCGTTGTCAGCCAGTGTCTTCTGCCACCAATCGAAAGTCATCATAGATTGATGCGTGGCATCGTCTTCCCATTCTTTGTACCACTCCTCTTGCGAGACGTAGCTTGGCCTGATAGGTATTCTAAAAAGTAAATTGGGGAATTGTTTTTTAGCCGTCGTTAAGAACTTAACTATGTCCGACTTACTCAAATGCTCCAACGTGAAAAAAGAGACGAGGAGCTTAAGGCCCGAGTAGACCGGATCAGTCAAACTGCCTACATCTCCTACAGACAGTCGTTCCTTGACTATTGGATTGCTTTTGGTGTGAGCGTACTTTGAAAGATCAATGCCGTGACAGGTTAGTTTGAGACTATCCGCGTACTCGACCAAGAAGCCTTTACCACAACCGAAGTCTAAGAAAGGCTGCCTTGGAAAATAATGTTGAATGATGTCCCAGTTAAACTGGGTATCTTTAAAATAATTATTGAACGTGTAGTCCTTGAAGACTGTACCCTTACCGCCCTCGAAATACTTTTTATCATACTTCATTTGCTCTTGCCCTTTTAAACGGCCCTAGTAATGCGTGGTTTCGTAAGCGTCCTTGATACCAACTTTTCTCACAGCCTTCTGTGCAAGGTTACGCTGGAACTTAGGTTGCCGAAGCTTTTTTGTTCTATCCTTTTTCTTGAACGCTTTAGTAAGCTTGTGGTCCTTACCAATAGAGGCCTTGGCTGTTCCAAATGTACCTGTCTTGTTTCCCATTGTTCCCTCAAAAGAAAATGCCCCGGCAGTCAAAAACCCTAGAGGCGACGGCTAGGGGAAAAATCCTGCCGGGGTGACCTCCCAATACTCTACTCGAAACCGAGGAGCCGGGGGCGGGAGGTCTGACTATTGCTTGTTGTGAAATGAGTTGTTCTTTGGGTAACGTCCGTCATCGTAGTTAGAAACTTCTACTCCCTGACTAAAAGAAGGTTTTGAATTTTCTGCATTCCCAAAGACGCTTATACCGGCCGCAATGTTTCGGCTCGACTGCTTGCCACATTCGATACATGCCCTAACTGTCTTCCATGTTATTTCGGCCATCGGTATGTGGTCAGTAAACTTAGCTCCGCATTGTTCGTCGTCACACTTGAACTCGTAAATCGCCACTGCTACCCCTTGTGTCGTGATGCCCCATTAGTGAAGGCGTCTTTTTTCATTTGATCCATCTTTTTCATTTCAGACTTCCAATCACGGGTCATACTCTTCTGCACATTCACAAGCCGGGGTGTTGGTTCGCCTTTGAGTAATCTTTTAAACTCCGGCTTCTTGGCAAAATACTTTTCCCACTTATCATGGATTTTATTTTTCTGCTTCGGAGTTAACTCCTCTATTACTTCCCTCAAGCAATCGTACCCAAGACCGGCGACTGCTTTTTTGTCCGAGGAGATCGAGGCCAAATGTTTCATAAAGTAATCGTCTCCAACCCCTCCCTTTGGATGAGGCATTTTAAACCCCCTTCTTTTTCTTTTTCCGAAAACCAAACCAAATGCCAAAGATAGAAAGAAATCCTAGTATTAAATTAAGTGTGGAACTTCTCTTTTCTTCCGGCAATCTATCCGGGCGTATTGGCTTTTGGTTAGCGCCATAATTATAATCACCTTCACCTTCGCCGTAATCATATTCTTCTTCGGTCTCTACAACTTCCTCGGCGTGATGATCTGGTCCCGCACCTATGATGGCGTCCAGGAGTTGATGCCGGATACCGTGGTCAACAATTGCCCAACATAATATAATGAAGGAAACTCCCGTGATGAGCCATTTTCGGAGCGCCTCAGCAATAACCCCGTAAGCTTCCCATTTGGCCTTAAGATCAATCCAGCGCTTACCCTTTTTCTGTGGTTCGGCCTGCTGTTCTTGGGGTTCTTGCATAAAGCTCTCCTTAAACTTTGGGCTTGGTTACTTTAGCAATAGCCGAATACGGAACGATGATAGCCCCATCGGTTAAATCTGTACTTGAGCTGTCTAGACTGATCCTTACTTCGTCCGTATCGGAAGCAATTACGAAATACTCATCAAATTTTCTGCCGTTAGTAAGCTCAAAATTAAGCTTATTTCCGACTTCTGCCGTAAGCAGGGTATCAATAGCCATTGTGCTATTCTCCTTACTTGATTATTCTTATTTTAGGAATAATGAATATAAACGGTGGGCCAAACTAGGCATACTTATCCCTGCTATGGGATCTCCCATGCCTAGATTATACCATTTTTAGGAATAATAAATCCAGTAAAATCGCCATTATTAAACGTCTAATGTCAAGAAAAAATTCAAATGCTTAAAAAGGGCCGGTTTTGAAAAGGCCAAACAGGGGTGATTTCACGGAAAACCCTTGTAAAATAAGGCTTTTATAGGACAGATTTTTGGTGTATTTATGGGCGTTTTCGTGTAAAATACGTATATAATATGTAAGCGCTCATTTAGGGCGGTACTCTCACTAAGGGGTCAATCATGGTCAGAATTTTAACGATAGAAACAAAGGACAGTACCGGAACGATGAAAATAGTTAGTAATCATATCCGCACCTATACCGTGATGGACTACGCTTATAGGTTAGGGATCATTGTTATTTGTCTCAAGGGTGGACCAATAACTTCAATTCGCACTGAAAACCTGATAACCGAATTGACTGAAAACAATGTCAAGGTGCTGGATCACCGTTTCATTAACTGATAAGAGGTATGCCAATGAAATTGAAAATCATAAAAACCGTAAAGCCGGGGGAACAGTACGAGCACCCTGAATTTCCCCGCAAAGTTTCCTTTAGGGAATTAGCCTCTGAAAAGGAAACGGTAACTGCCAAGCATGGTAGTAGAAACATTCGCCTTAACGTAGGCGTGTTCCTCAAGGACGCAAAACTCTTGCGGCCCGGAAAAATATCCGAAGTTAACGAAAGCGCCGTAAGGCGGTGGGTGCTCCTAAGTGTCGGCTATAGTAGGATGCGCCGATGGAAAAGAGACAACGCCGCACTTGCTGGTAAAATCCGAAAACAGAAAGGTGTCCGGGGTTACTGCTGGTACTCCATTAACGATTACGAGTATCCGATAGTTAGCAGGGCCATACTCACAGAAGAGACCCTCGGATTTCCGAAGACTTACGCCGAACATTTAAGATACTGGAAAGCCAACACAGTTTCCTTAAACAAGAAAGTCCGAATTAAAATCACTCGAAAGGAGGCCGCTTAAAAATGTCCATCAATGTTTCCAACCTACCGATTAAACGCCTGCGTCAATTAGCCGGAATGACACAAGCAGAGGTATGCCAGGAAATAGGAATGCCGCAACAAGTATTTTCCAAAAAGTACGAGAACAAAACCTTGGCCGAATTACGCAAGCCCTTTGTGAAGGCCATCGAAGAAATTGATAACCTAGAAGCCGTGTTGTACAAACACATGAAAGACATAAGTTTTCCCCAATCCAAGGAGAAAGAAACCAATGGTAAAGTCCAAAGTGGAAAGAAAGCATGAAAATCCCTATGCCACCTGTGATTACTCAGCCCTTCTAAAAAATCTGGAAGAGCTTGCCGTCACTGCGAGGGATAGTCCTTCACATCACATGAAAACTATGGCCAATGAGGAAATTCTACGTATCTATCGCCTCATCAATGCCCGGATAAATAAGTGCAAGTCCCTTGCTGACGATCACGGTCTCCAGAAAGATATTAAGGCCGGGATTATCTATTCCGATAAAGAAATTAAAGTAGCCGATAAGTTAATTTCCAAGTACAACAAGTAAATCTTTCCACCAATCCGCAGGAGAACAGAATGTCCAAAGAAAATCCAAGTACGCTAAATTACGAATACATCCGTGACAAGAACAATCATCGAAAAGGCATCTTAGTCGCCGCAGTCCTTGAGGACAACAAA
>SDBT01006076.1_pt1 | contig 20155 bp, 26 predicted proteins | sample 2277101 | NCBI WGS metagenome assembly SDBT01 (sample SAMN10404973, study PRJNA504765) | marine sediment metagenome | isolation source: marine sediment core GS10_PC15, 103 cmbsf | place: Arctic Ocean: Southern Knipovich Ridge | collected 2010 | reverse complement strand
CTCCTGCCAGCCACCGAACGACTACCTCGTCGGGGCGCCGTGGGAAGAGCACGCCATCTCGACCTGTCGCCAGTACCTGCAGCCGATACTCGATGAGGTGCCAGAGAACGGCGTCGTCGTCCCGCTAGGCGCGACCGCGCTCGGCGCCATCCTCGGCCTCCGCGGGCAACAGGGCATCGCCGTGCGGGACTTCCACGGCACGGTGACGCGCTCGGTCGACGACCGCTACTGGGTCATCCCCACCTTCCACCCGTCGTTCCTGCAGCGCGGCGCCATGAACCTGACCGACGTGCTCACGCAGGATCTCAAGCTCGCGTCGAAGGTCACGCAGCGGGGCTTCCACCGCTCGCCGTGTCAGCTCATGGTCGACCCACATCCGGAGTGGTTCGCCCGGTGGTGTGCCGATCACCTCAAGAAGGTCGACCACGAGCCAGAGACGACGCACCTCGCCATCGACACGGAGTTCGTCGAGAAGGCCGGCGGCGTCGACGAGTCGGAGGTGATCATCGACGCCGGGAACCTCTCGCCGCTCACCCGGATCAACGGCGCGAACAGCCACAGCCTCGGCTGGACGGTGCCCTGGCGGGAGCCCTACATCACGATCGCGCGCACGCTCCTCACCGGCACCGCCCAGCGGCAGGGCTGGATCTGGATGTGGAACAAGTACGCCGACCTCATGCACCTCTGGGACGCCGGCGTGGAGCTGCCGAACGAGATCGTCATCGACGGCATGTGGCTCTGGCACTACCTGCAGTCCGACCTCCTCAAGGGGCTCGGCTTCGTCGCGGCCATGGCGTCGGACTTCGGACCCTGGAAGCACTGGGCGAAGATTCCTGAGAAGGAAGGCGAGTACGCGGCCGCGGACGGCGTGCAGACATGGCGCACGATCATCTGGCTGCTGAAGGCGGCGCACCCGACCGGCATCTGGGATCTGTACCTCCGCGACTGGCACGAGCGCGACTGCTTCGTCCTGCGTCCGGCGTTCGAGGTCGGCACGCCAATCAACAAGCCGGCGCTCGAGGCGTTCCACCAGGAGCTGCAGACGACGCTCGCGCGGATCCTCGTCGACCTGAAGACGACCACGGCCGAGGGCGTGCTCAAGCCGAAGGAGGGCTATCGGACGAAGCCGAAGGGGAAGGACTGCACGCCGTGCCACGGCCTCGGCTACCTGGACCCAGACTCCTTCGCTGATGACTACGAAGGCGACCTGACCTGTCACGACTGCGAGGGCACGGGAGAGGGGACGGTGATCCCACCGCCGTCGATCATGAACCCACCGAAGCAAGGTGGCGGCGAGGCCAAGCAGAGCTACATGACGGCGGGCGTCAGTCTGATCGAGAAGAAGGTCGAGCGGACCGTACTCGTCTGCATCACGTGTGGGGTAGACAGCATCACGACGACGCACCGATGCAAGCCGGTCTATGTGATGCAGACGGCGGAGGAGGCCGGCCTCACCAAAGCGGGCAAGCCGCGGAAGCCGAAGAGGCGCCGCAAGACGCAGCACCAGCCCCAGCTCGTCGAGCAGCTCATCCCCGTCACCCGCTGGTTCTGGCGCCTGCCGTTCAACCCCGACGCCCCCGCGCAGGTGCTCGCCTACCTCGAATCGCGGGGCATCGACGCCCCAGTCGATCGGAAGACGACCAAGAAGACGACGAACAAAAAGGCGCTCGCCGAGATCGCCAAGCAACACGCCGACGATCCGTTCTTCAAGCTGCAGCTCGACTGGAAAGCGGTGCAGAAGGTCGACTCCACGTACGCGGTCGGCTCGCTGCGGCGGCTCGACGACGATGATAGGCTGCACCCAGAGTTTCTGCCGAAGCCGTCGACGTTTCGCGACTCGGCACAGAACCCGAATATCCAGAACGTCGTCGCGGACAAGGCGGGTCCGGAGGGGCTCGCGAGTGGGTTCCGCCGGACGGTCGAAGCGCGCGACGGGCTGCCGCCTGGGGTCACGCCCGAACAGGTCGCAGCGTGGGAGGTACGATGGACCGGGTAACGCAAGCTGTCACGCTGGCACAGCAGATCCGTGGGAACGGCGCCGTGACGTGCTGCTGTCACATCTGCGTCGACGACCCCAACGAGAAGGATGGGCACGTGGCCTTCTGCATTCAGACCGCCGCGAAGCGCGGGCATCCCACGTGTCTCTGGCTCGCGCTCGTGCTCGCGCGGTGCTCCTACACACAACGACGCAAGGTGCGGAGGTTGGCATGGGCTACGAGCTAGGCGGCAAGTTCTTCATCAACCAGCTACAGAATCAGCAGGGCACCATCCTCATGCGCGGCCGTATCCTCGGGCCGGTCGCCGGCGACTTCTCGCCCTACTACCTCTGCGATCTGTTCCCGGGCAACGACAACCAGATCGGCATCACGTCGCAGACCATCCTCTCGCTCGACCAGCTCAGTGGCGTCTACCTCTATGAGGACAAGCCCACGCAAGACGCGGCATGGCTGGAGCTGCGCCGGCACCGGGCCGCGTGGGTCGCCCAGAAGAAAAAGGAAGAGGAGGCCGAGAAGGCGTCCCCTGTCCACGGACTCCCTTCTGGGGTGATGCTCGCGTCGCTGCCCGAGGCGATCGCGAAGCAGCTCGGGCTCAACAAGGCGTCCCACGAGGCCAAGGACGACGACCGGCCGGTCGAGTACCCCGACAAGGACACGGAGTGATCGACCCGACCCAACAGGCCGACGTCAGCTGCTCACTACTCGAGTTCGACTTCTCGGGCATCGAGGCGGTCCTCACCGGCCGCTGTCTCTGGCAGCACGGCTTCAACAGTGACGGCGCGCGGCAGTACATGCGCCTCGCGCGTCTCGGCATGCACGCCGCGGTCACCGCGCTCAAGCTCGGCCAGCCCATCGACCTCAGCCAGCCCGACGACGTCGTGAAGCCACAGCTCGACGCCATCAAAGAGGAGCACCCCCTCGTCTACGACACGAGCAAGCGGACGGTCCACGCCAACAACTTCGGCATGACCATCTGGGGGATGTGCGAGAAGTTTCCGGAGTTCTTCCCGACCCAGAAAGCCGCACAGGAGTTTCAGGAGTACTACTACGCGCTCGCCCCCGACCTGCCGAAGTGGCACCACGCGCTCCGGACACGCGCCCGTGGGAAGGGCTACCTCGGTGGCATTGCGACACGTGGCCAGGACCCCTCGATCTGGGACCACCCGTATGGCTATCGGCACTGGTTCTGGGACGTCCTCGGGTACAAGCCGGTCAACGAGTTCACGGCGCACAAGTGGCTGAGGGATCCGCTGCGCGCGCATCGCATCATCTACATGCACGGCCGCCCGTTCAAGGTGTCGCTGGGCGGCGACGGCAACCGCGTGGTGGCGTTCTATCCGCAGTCAACGTCCTCGGGTCGACTCAAGGAAGCAGAGCTGGATCTGTTCCTCAACCCCGACGACAGTGACTACATCGGCGACGCGTACTTCGGACTGACGCCCTTGCTCGGGCCGATTCACGACTCGCTGTTTTTGCATGTGCCGAACCGCGCGGTCGACCGAGTGACCGAGATCGTCGGACGCGTGATGCAGCGGCCGTCGGAGTATCTGCCAATCCCCGAGGAGTGGGGCTGGGGCACGCACCTGTCCATTGGTGTCGAAGCGAAGATCGGCAAGAACTGGGCGGACATGGAGAAGATCGCGCTGCCTGAGACGGTGACGATGTGGGCCGGGTCCGACCCGCAGGTCTTGCCGCGCGAGGGTGAAGGCGACGAGCTGGACTGGCGACAACTAGCACGGAGAGTGGCATGAGTGACGAGACAGACGAGCTGGCAGAGAACGCGCATGACATTCTCACTGAGGTCGAGGGGGAGATCTTTCGAGAGGACAAGGACCGAGAGACGGCGCTCAGCGACTCAGACCGCCGCGCGGAGATCACGAACCGAATCCTCGCGCGAATCCTGGCGGAGCTAGAGAGGAAGGATGTAACTGATGAGAGTCAAGCGTAATGAGCTGATCGAACTCGCACGGCTGAAGGCCGGGGAGCTGCGGATAGACGAGATCTCCGACGGCGCATTGGTCGTGCTCGGCGGCATCGAAGGCGGCGGCGTGATCACGCACGTCGAGGGAGAAGACGGCCACGTGCATACCATTGATCGGACAGACCCCGAGTACCTCCGAGGGCTAAGAGACGGAGCAGCACGATGACGAGTCTCACCACGAAGGCAGGACCGCAGATCTTCTATCGGACGGGCTTCAAGTATCAGCTCGCCGCGGAGTACCGGCATCAGCTCTCGTTCCGTGTGCCGGCGGAGTTCACATCGCATCTCTTCTACTGCACCGGAACTGGGCTCCTGATCATCCAAACCGACTACGCCTGGGACGGCGCGAGCGGCCCGACGCGCGACACGAAGAACAGCATGCGGGCGTCGCTCGTCCACGACGTGCTCTACCAAGCCATCCGCGAGAAGGTGCTACCCGAGAGCTTTCGTCCGATGGCGGACGCGGAGTTCTGGTTCATCACCCAGCAGGACGGCATGCGCTGGTGGCGCGCGATGGGGTGGTTCTTCGCCGTGCGTCGGTTCGGCGAGGAAGCGGCTACGAAGGTGCGCAAGGTACTGACCGCACCCTACTAAGAGATAGCGGGCGTGGGGGTGTAGCGCGGGGTGTACCCGCATGAGACGAATCCCACGGGCAACCCAGGATGGGCACTCTGATCCGAGAGAGCAAAACGTCAACGGAAGCGCCCAATCGGCAAGTGATGAGAAGTGGGTGTCGTCCGTGCAGTACTAAGAAAGCACAACAAGGATCTAGAGATTGCATCCGGCCCGCGCTATTCCACGGAGGTAGTTGACATGGGTGACCCGACTGATGTGCCGCAGCTCTACCGAGCCCCGCCACTACTACGCTTCCTGAAGGAACGAGAGATGACCAAACGCCACGACATCGCCATTCAGCATTCGTCGAAGCGGAGTGGTTGGCGCACGCCCCTCGACCTCTACGACGCGCTCCACCTGCAGTTCGACTTTCAGCTCGACGTCGCGGCCGACGATGACAACGCGCTGTGTGAGGAGTACCTGACCAAGGTCGAGGATGGGCTCACCTCAGTCTGGAGCAACGTCGTCGGGGCGTGCTTCATGAACCCGCCCTACTCGCGCGGCGACAGCAAAGCCGTCCCGCCGATCCCTGCCGAGCCCATCGAGCCGTGGATTGAGAAGGCGTTTACCGAGAGTATCCAAGGCTGCACCATCGTCGGCGTGCTGCCCTTCAGCCCGCAGACGAGCTGGTTCAGGCAGTACGTCTACGGACACGAGCCACGGCTACGGGGTATCCCGTTTACAGGCTTCCACGCCGCGATGGAAGTCCGCGTGCTCCCCTACCGTGTGACCTTTATCGACCCCGACACCAACGAGACGGCCGCCAACGCGCCGGGCAACACCTGCATTGTGATCTGGCAGCCGAACCCTGGCTACGTGGGGCCGTGGCAGCCGACCGTGCGCTACTGGGGGTACCGATGAAGACTGTCTATGTTGTACACGCGAGGGGGTTCGACATAATGGACACCTCGACGGGGCAGATCATCCTGTCGATCTGGAGCACGCAAGTCGCGGCCAAGCAGGAAGTGGAGCGGTTTCAGGGCGCGGACATTCTGGAGGTTCCCTTCGATATACCAAATACGGTGCCGCCGAGGGAGGATCGGTGATGGATCGGCGCATCTTCCTCAAGCTCCTCGGCATGACGACCGCCGGGCTCGTGATCGACCCTGGCAGCGTCTTCGCTAATCCGGTCGACGAGTTGGGGCACATCACCCCAATCGGGCCGCTGGTCACCAGCTTCGCCCGCGTCCCATCCGTCAGCATCGAAGCCCCGCTCCCGGGCCTTTACACCCTCATGCGGACACAGCTAGACCGCGCTCGCACCCCACTGCTGCAAATGCACCTCTACCCGGAGTCGATATTTTGGTGGCAGTCGAATTTGGGGTGTGAGTTGATCTTGCCCCCAGGCCATGGCCTTGAGCTAGTCGGACCGAAGGGCGTGCAGTCCTGGTCGGCGCCCTGGTTTGACGACAAGGGCATCGGCTACATCGTTGGAGCACAAGACGGCGTACGGTTCTCTGCGCCACTAGAGCTTCCGTGATGGGTACGATCGTACGAAGCTAGGGCTCGGGCTCGGGCTCGGGTGTCGTCGGCGCTGGCTGGTCTGGGATCCCCATCTCTTGGATGGTCGTACCGGCCGCGGTCGCGAGATCTCGAATGAGCAGCGACATCGCCCGGTCGGGGAGCGCGCCGTACAACCCCTTCAGCAACCGCTGGGTGTTCGCGTCGGAGTAGGCCGCCCACCGCAACAGGTCATCGCCACTCGCGCTCAGCGCCAGCCGGGTGATACTCAGGATGCCCCAGATCGACCCCACCCCGAGGCCGATCCCGCGGATGAAGTCGGCAATCGCCTGCTCGCGCGTCAGCATCTTCCCCGCCGACGATGCCTTGAACTCCGCGAGCACCTTTTTCTCGGCGTCGACGACAGCCTTCGCCTGCCCTTTGACGACGCGGACGTCCGCTGCCGTGGTCGCGCTGATCGCCTCGCGTCCGACGACCCGTGCTTCGACACGCCCCGCGAGGATTTCGTCAAAGCGTGTGCCGATACGGTCGAGGTTCGACATGATCCGTCGGCCGCTCTCGTCGTCATAGAGCGCGACAGCAAACTCCGAGTGCTCGGTGAGGAGTGTCTTGACGCGTGTCGCGAGCCCGTCGACGCCACCCGCGATGACCTTCTGATGTGTGAACGCCTCGCGTACGCCGTCCCATCCCGAGCGGCCGAGTGCCGGGTTCCCACCGGCGGTCGCTTGGTTGATCATGAGTTGTTTGAGTGCGAGCGCCTCTGCTGGGTCTCGGGTATAGAGCTGCCGCGCAATCTTCGCGGCGCCATCCGGTTGCTGCGCGAGCTTCAGGATCTGCGCACCGATCCCCTCACGGTAGAGCGGCACCATCGCCGAGTAGATCGCCGTCGCCTCGTCGTAGGGCTTGTAGCCCGCCATCGCCTCACGTAGTGTCGTCCGCACACCCTTGGTGATCCCTTCGAGATGCTTCTTCGCGACCTTGTCCCAGTTGACCGCCTCGTCGAGCAACCGCTTGATCTGATGCGCGTCGACAAAGCTGATCTCATCGGGGGCGCGCGCGATCTTGCCGAGTAACCCGGGAAGCTTCGGCGGCATGTTCTCGACAGGGATCCCGAGCGCCTCCGCGGCGATCTTCGCCATCTTCGGGTCGTTCGTTGGAGCGTTCGGACCCGCCGCTGCCTTGATGTTCGCGAGCCACCCCGCCCCCTCGTCAGCCCCCTCTTTCTGCGCGTAGATGACCGCGGGCCGCGCCTTCGCCGCCATCTCCTCCATCGCCTCTTTCACGCCGGTGATCACCACGTCCGGTCCGCCCTGAGCTGCATCCGCGACCCGTTGGCCGGCGACGTCGAGCGCGCGCTGTGCCGGACCACGCATCGTCGCGGCGACATTCGCACCGGTCTCCAAGAGATGAGGGGTCGCCGAGAGGAGGTCGTCGTATTGCCGAGTGAGCTGCATGACCTGCCCAGCAGCATCTAGCTCGTTCGCAACTACGCGTTCGAGCGCACGCGCCGCTTGGGGAGCCTGTGCGCCCCGGGCTGTGGTCGTCGCCACCTGCGCACCCACAGTCGCCCGCTCACGTGCGCCGATCGTCTCCGCCTCCCGGAGCATCCGGACGGTGCTGCTGACGCCCTCTGTCGCGCGCTGCGTGGCGTTGATGGCTACCTGTCCCGTCCTGTCCGCTTGGGCGACGCCCGCTTCGAGTGCCGCTTTCGCTGTCTTGCTCACCTTCTCCGCGACACTCCCCCCAGCCTTGGGGAAGGCGACGGTCCCGCGACGGAACGGCCACATGAACAGGCGACCGCCCGCTTCGTAGACGCCTTGCTTGACACCCTCCCACGCGGCGTTCACGTTCTCGGGCGCCGTCCCGAGAAGTTCCTCGGCCTTGGCCTCAGCACCTGCAGCACCGGCGGCCCCAGCGGGTGCTCTCAGCATGCGGGCGATCCAGGGAAGGACGCCCTTCTTGACCGCTTGCTGCACGCCGACCTGCGCGAGCTTCACCCCACCCCCAGTGAGGGCGCCGCCAACCGCCCCTGCCCAGTTCACACGCCCCTCGAATGTCCGTGGGTCCATCGCCTCGACCAGCGAGGTACCTACACCGACAGCGTGGCGTCCCACGGCGCCGAGGTTGCTCTCCCCTGGCTTCGCCCTGACGAGGCTCCGCACGGCCATGTGGAGGCGCCCTGGGCCGGCCCCTGCGGTCAAGCGGTCGGGCGGACCGGGCTCACCCCCCACACGGGCCACTGTGCCCTCCGGTCCCGACGAGCTGACACGTGGGGTACCGAACTCCTCGGTCTCCGACGAGAAGACGCTGGGCTGCGCGGCTGCCGACTGGCGGATGTTGGCGGAGAGGGACGCTAGGACGTTGGCGGCGTACGCCTGTGCGGCGGGGCTCACCGTCGCGGCGTCGACGTTCCCCATGCCGCCGTTGTACGCCTGGAGCATCTTCGTGACGTTGCCATCGTAGCGGTCGCGGAGCTGCCCAAGATACTGCACGCCGCCCGTGATGTTCTTGACAGGATCCGCGCGGTCCTCCACGGAGAGACCGACGTCGGCGGCCGCGCCTTCATGAAGTTGGAATAGGCCGAGCGCAGCGCCATCGTCCCCGACGGCATCGGGATCACCCGCCGACTCTTGCTGCATGACCGCGACAGCAAGGTCGGGATTCATCCCGTTGCGCGTGGCGAGTTCCCGGGTGAGTTCTTCGTAGGAGAGCGTCTGCTGCGGCGCGGCCATGCTACTGCCCAGGGCTGATGACGACGCCGTCCGCCCCTACCAAGCTGCCGTCGGGCTGGAGGGTCACGCCTGAATCACCACCACCGCCACCAGCACCCGCGTCGACCACCGGCTCCGGCTCGTCGTCCATCCCCACATCCGCGACGCCGAAGATGCGCGCGGGGTCGATGCCCTCGTCCGTGGCCCGTCCGCCGATGCGGTCGCGCTCCAAGTCGTTCCAGTGCTCCATGCCATCAACGAACGACTTGGCGGTCGCGACGAGTTCAACCAGTTGCGCTTCGGGGACGCCCGCGCCACCTCGATCGAGCCGCTCAAACATACCTTCGAGTCGTTGCACGAGTCCCAAGCCCTGCCCGATGCGCGCGTACTCGGCTTGGCGGACGACCGAGTCCGGGTCGAGGATCCGCTCGAAGGTCACGATGACGGCTTCTGAGCCACCAATCTTGTCGCCTTCACGGAACCGTGTGAGCCCTCGCTCCATCCGCATGAACTGCTGCGCCATGTCACGTCGCGGCGCCTCGACCGCCCGCCACTCTTCTGCGAGTTGCGTCGTGGCCGTGAACCGGGCGGGAGCGGAGAGGGGGATATCGGCGGCCGCCTCACCACGTCCAGTCGTTCCAGCCCCTGCCGCACTTTCTCGTAGCTCGTCCGCGATTGTCATGACCTCGTCGAACAGCCCTGCGTTATACGCCGACTGCGCCGTTGGGTGTTCGAGTACGCGCGCAGCCTGCTCGACGTAGGTCCCGAGTGACTGACTCCCGGTCGTCGTCTGTGGGCGGAAGCCGATGAGAGGCTCTCCCGTCTCTGGGTGGTTGTAGCCACCTCCCCGCGGATCGAAGATGCCCCACGCCGGTGTGCCGTCCGCCATCTCACCCTTGACGGACTGCTGGCCGCTGCCGTAGAACCGCTCCTGAATCCCGAAGGCCGCGAACGCCTCTTCGAGTGACGCGTAGACACCTTCAGCGTGGAGTTCCCGCGCGACCGCGATCTTGGCGTCGTACGACACACGCTGCGCCGCCATGGCCTCTGACCGCACCCGCGCTTGTCGCTTGTCGTAGCTCAGCCCCATGGGGAGGCCAAGGAAATCAGGGCCGGCGGTATCGGCGCGAGGCAGCGTGGTCCCTGGTCCCTCTGCAACGATCGGTGGCGTCCGCGCGGCGCCAAGGGACGCGGTAGGCGCCGCGCGGGGTCCGAGTGGTCCGGCGCTGGGGGCCGCGGGGGCCTCCGGTGGCGCACTCTCGACCGCGGCACTCCCACGCGCCTCCTCAGCTTGCTGAGCGAGGACTGGGCCGATCGCCGCGCCGATCCCCCCTTGCTTCTCAAGCAGCTTGGCGGCCTCGGGGTCGAGGATCTTGAACATCTCCTCGCTCATCGAGAAGTCCCCCGACTCCATGCCCTGCTCCAGCGCCGTCTGGAACATCGCGAGGCGGGTCGTGAAGTCGCGCGAGGCTTGCTCGCTCTCCTGCTGGACCCGTGTTTGACGCTGCGACGACAGGACGCCCGCGAGTCCTTTAGCGAAGCCTGCGCTCTGACCTGATGGCATCGTTTACAGCCCACCCTCGATGCTCATGGCGCCACCACCCCCACTGCTCCCTCGGTTGAAGACCCCACTGAGAATCTCACCCACCAAGCTACCAGTGGCCTCACCCTTTTGTAGACCCAACTCTTGCCCCGCGATCCCAACGCCTTCTCGCGCGAGGATGGCGCGGATCACCGAGTTCAGATCCGCCGACGCGAGCTGGTCGGCATTGAGTCCCAACGCCGTCAGTCGGACCCCCAGTTCTCCTGCGGCGGAGACCGCGTCGCGCCGTGCGCTCGACGTGATATCAGACAACGACTCGGCTTGCTGGAAGCGAGACTCGGCGAGCACCGACGTCGAGCCTCCACCGCGTGGACCGAAGTTCGCGATGGCACGACGCGCCGTATCGTACTGGTCGATGACGCGCCCACGTTCCTGCTTCGTCGCGTCGAGAATGGCGGCGGGGTTGCTACTCAGGACGTCCTGCAGGTAGTTGGCGGCGGGTGTGGCGACGGCCGTACCGGTCCGCTTCAGCCCTGTCGCGTCGTCGCGGAGATTCCCTGCGTTCAGCCGCAGGAGGTTCCGCATCTGATGTTCGGGATTGTCGACGCTGTAGCCTTCGGGGTCGTCGTCGCCGCCCCCGAAGAGGAAGCCGAGGGCACCGCCCGCGAGCGCGCCAGGGACACCGCCGATACTGAAACCCGTCGCGGCTCCACCTACTCCGCTCCGTGCGCGACCCCCTAGACTCACTCCTACGCCCTCCGTCGGCCATTCTATGTCACGAGGCCGACGCTCGACTAGTACTGCCTAAAACCTATCGCCGGGAGGCCGCAGCCCGACGACGCGTCCGCTGGTGGCGTCGCACGCGGCCACTTGATCCGGTGAGTGCCCGTCCCGCCGCGCGTCGAAGTCGGCGACCGACCTTCCGGACAGGCTTGGGGGTGGCGTCGATCACCTTCTCACCTAGTTTGGTGAGGGCTTCACCGACGGCAATCACCGGCGAGCTGCGCGCGACGTCGCGGACACCTTTCTTGATCGCGCGGACCGTGCCTTTGAGGTCGTCAGCCATGGGCGCATCTTATCTGATCGTCATACCGCGGCGTACCTGGGCGTGAAAGTGCTCGCGCGCTTTGCCCTCGGACTCAAGCCAGAAGAAGTAGTGCGCGGTGACGATCTTCGTGCCGTGCTCCCTCGTCTTGAGGATGGGGCCGTCCTGCATCGCGACGGCCCAGAGCTGGAGGAACGCACGCTTGGCGGCCGCGTCGCGGAAGACCCACGGTCGGGTACCACGCTTCGCGCTCCGCACGTCGACCGCATCGCAGCGCGGCATCGCGTGGCCGCCCGTCTTGTGGGCGTTCGAGCCGGCGCTGAGGAGGAGCTTCTTCGGCCACCCGTCGCCACCCTGTCGGCACACGGTGTCGAGCCCGAGGTGGAGCAGTATCAAGCCGCGCGAGTAGCCAGCTTGTCGGTAGCCTGGCTTCGTGACGAGGACGACTCGTGCTGTCAGCATTCTATAACCCAGGCAGCCAGCGCCAGAGCAGACTCCAGCGGCCGCGGCGTCTCAGTTCCGCGTTATCACCAGACCTTGGGGGTCCGCCGGGGTTGCCACGTTTGAGAAAGGGTTTGAGTCAGCGCTCCCTCCAGACACCAATGTCGGATCAGCCGTGCTCCGAGCTTTGGCCCTTCCGAAGTAGTCGCCGACCATCAGCGGGCGCACGGTCGCCGTGATGTCGAAGCTGCAGATGTCCAGGTCCCCGTCTTGGTCCCAGTCGTGCTCAAGGTGCGCGATGCCTGGGTTGACGACGTTTCCCGTTGGCACCTCCGGTAGCGTGGCGCCATCTACACAGTCGCTGTCGTCGCCCATGACCGAGCCCGTCATGAACGGGGCCGAGGCGCCCACGTTGAAGTAGTCCATCTCGTATTCGATGATCTGCGCAGCCGCGGGCGCTGCGATCAAGAAAAACATGAGTACGAGCAGGTAGCGCATGAGTCCTCCTAGGAGACGGCGCGTAGACGTGGCCGAGTACGTTCGTCGACCTTCGCCACGGCGCGGTCGATGATCTTCTTGGATGAGTTGAACACGCGGTGCCCGGCCTTCAGCTCCGCACGTAGCTCCTGCTCTTCGAGGGTCAGCCGCACGCGGGTGTCCTTGATGTCGTCGAGCCGCGTGACGATGCGCTCGCAGTGGACTTCCAGGTCGGCCAGGATCTGATCGAGCATCGTCTTAGAAGGGTGAGTCGAACCCGATGGAACTCATAATCTGCAACACGGCTCGCTCGCGCGTGACCCACGGTTGCCCGTCGTCGGGGACGTGCAACCCGTTCCTGAACCCGGGGCGCAGGACGTTGGCCTCGAAGAGGACGTTCAGCCCGATCCCGATGTTGAATGAGACCGGCGCCGACTCGAAGCGATTGGTCTCCGGGTTGAGCGCGGGCCGATTGAGTTCAAAGAGGATCCCCAGCCCGACCCCTTGCACCAGCTCGTCGGCGCCGGGCGTGATGGAGAGGTAGGGACCGATGGCGAGCCAGTTCTTCCAGGGGAAGGTGACGTGTGACTCGAACACCAAGCCAGCGTTCACGTTTTGCACCCGCGAGACCTGGAGTACGTCGTCCACGACCCGCACGTCTTCCGGTGCGACCAGGTCCGCGGTCAGGGAGTCGGTGAAGGCGAAGCCCACGCCGAAGCCGAGCCCGGCGAAGTCTGGCGGCACCTGCGCGGCCGCCGAGCTTGCATACATACATACTAGCAAGCAGGCAAGAAGCCGCTGCATCAGACGTCCGGCTCCTCGTTGGGCTCCGCGACGTTGATGATGAACTGCTCGCTGTCGAATACCTTGCTGTCGGTGCAACTCACGGTCGCGACCCATGGCGACTCCTTCGCGCTCGACGGCGAGACGTTACCGGTGATCAGATGCGTGTTCTCATCGATGACCAAGTTGCGTGGGGCGCCGTCGAGCGAACACGCGACGTCGTCGCCATCCGCGTCGGACACGCTGACGGGTAGAATGACGTCCTCCCCCACCTCGTAGAACTGCGTCCCCGGATTGCGAATCACCGGTGGGCTGTTCGCGTCGCCGCTGTCGCCTCCGTGGTTGTGGTCGCCCCCGACGTCGATGAAGGTGAAGATGTTAACCGTCTGAATCTGGTCATCGTCGGTATCGACGTTCGAGGGCTCTAGGGGCGTCTCGCAGGCCGCGACGACGAACACGAGGGTCAGTAGGGGCCAGAACTTCCGCATGAATCACTCCTCCTTGGGCGCGTGCGCCCTAGTGAACGCAGCGGTCCCACTGCACTCGCAGCGTCCCGTCCTTGTTCGTCTCGCAGTAGGAGCCGTTGACGTGGCACCAGCTCCATCCCGAGCAGCCGTCGTCGAAGCCGTAGTATACCTGGATCATGTCCTCGCGGCGCTCGCCCGTTTCCATGTTGGGGTCATCAGGATGCCTCTCAGCGGGGACGCAGCCCTGGGGCTCCGCGGCGATCAACGGCGCCACAAACTGGAAGATCGTGCCGTTGGTGCCGTCGGTGGCTGTGAACTCATCGAAGGTCACCCACTTGGCCGTCTGCATATCGGCACGGAAGATGCGCGTGCAGCGGTCGCTCGGGAAGTACTGCAGCGTGACCAGCCCCACGCCCTCGACCATGACCGACGCCTCGATCGGCGTCTCGTCGAAGTGCCGACGGTTCTCTTCCAAGGTGGTGTTGCTGAACTCGAACACCTCGTCCGCCCGCTGGTAGAGCGTGAGCGCGAAGCCACTAAGGAGGATGGCGTAGGCCACTGCGTGCACCCACCGTGGTCCGGCGTTCCCTTTGATCATCTCCGTGACGTTCATGTGTGCCTCTCTCTATTAGGGGTACGTTGCCCAGGCGCCTGCGAGGAAGAGCTTGAGCGTACTATCAGCTAGATTAACGGCCATCCAGCCATCCGATGGAATATCAAACTGCCACGCGGTGCCGTTCCACCACGTGATGAACGTATCGGCCCCAGCCCACGCGCCCGTCCCACCCGTCGCCACGATGTAGCGGTCCCCACACACCGGGGCTGCCGGCGGCGTCGCGAGAATCGAAATCACCGGCCGCTGCCACGGGAAGAACTCCTCGACGGGGATGCGGTGGATCCCTGGCGGCGGAATGAACGCCTGGCTCCCCAGGATCGCTTGACCAGCCCACCACCCAACCGCAGCCCTCGGGCGACGGCGGAGCAGATCGGGGTACACCGAGAGCCAGTCTGTCGTCTGGTCGGTGATCACGACCCCAGTGCTGGGGGTGCCCGTATCGAAGCCAACTGCCGCTCGCCGAGCCCCCAAGAGAGCGTCTGGGGCGACGACGAGGGTGAATGAGAACAGCCCATTAGGATCCGAGGGCGGCAGACTAGAGGTCGGATCGCCGACGTTGAAGCCGACCGCCGCGCGTGCCTTGCGATGGAGCTGGTAGTCGGGGTAGCTCGGCAGCCACTCTGTGGTGACGAGCGTGAATTCGAGGTCGCCAGCCCACCACCCCACGGCTGCGCGGCGACCGCGGTGCAGGGAGCTAGGCGCGACCACTAGGTGGAAGCTGAACTGCCCATCCGGATCCGGCGCTAGGGCAAGGTCGCCGTCAAACCACCCAACCGCCGCACGCGGCTTGCGCCGAAGCCGATCAGGATAGGACGGCAGCCAGTCAGTCGTCTCGTCTAGTGGTGCTATATCAGCGTCGAGGGCATCGGCAAACCACCCAACCGCGGCTCGTGGGGCGCGGAGGAGTCGATCAGGATAGACCGTGAACGCACCTACGGGGTCGGAGAGCGTCGGCGTATCGAGATCAGCCGCGAACCTCCCGATCGCCGCGCGCGCCTTCCGGTGAAGCACATGGGGGGCGGTGACGAGGTTGTGCGCAAACTGCCCATCCGGGTCGGTTGGACCACCAAGATCCTCCGCGTAGTACCCAAGCGACACGCGGCGGCCGCGATGAAGCACAGCGGGCGCGAACCCGAGGTCGACGTCGCTCCCGCCCAGATCGGGACGGACACCGAGATCCTCCGTAAACCATCCAACCGACGCGCGCCTGCCACGGTGAAGCGCATCGGGCGCCTCGGCGACGAGGTTGAAGCTGAGCAGCCCATCCGCATCGTCGGATTGGAGATCGGCGGCAAAGTGTCCGAGCGACGCGCGCCGACCACGATGCAGGGAGTCGGGGGCAGTGACGAGGTCGACGTCGCGTCCACCGAGATCAGACGGGCCGCCGAGATCTTCTGCGAACCACCCAGTGGCGCGAGGTATCGCGCGACGGCCGCGGTCTGGGTAGGTCGGCAGCCAGTCAGTCGACGTATCTGCTGGTGCTGCGAGGTCTTCGGGGTCGCCAGCGACCCATCCCTGCGCCGCCCGAGGTGCCCGCCGCAGTTGATCAGGGTAGGTCGTAAGCCCAAAGTTGTAGAGCCCTCGACAGTCGATAATGCCGCCGCCAAAGTCGTCCAAGCGAAGCGGGGTGCCTGAGACTTGGTTATCGGCCCATATTCCAATCTTGAGAGGGATGGTCAGATAAGTCGCGTCTGTCGCCGTCAGGAGTAATCGCCAGTTCCCACCTACAGGGCGATACCAACCCTCAAGCTGCGTCCCAACCCGACGCATCCCGATAGCGTCCCCGTCTTGGAAATCAACGACTGCGGAGTCAAGAGCGCCGCCGGCGGAGGTCGACCCGTTATCCCAGCGCCGCAGTTGAAACACGTCACCCGTAGAGTCGTTCCGGTCGAGTCGGGCGGTGTAGCCGTCATAGTCAACGGCGTCGTTTTGAACGATCTCGACAGAGAATCGGTCGAGATCATCGCATCTCGTGGCGCACGTGACGTAGACTTCCAGGTCGTTCAGCGCCGAGAAGGTGTTCCATAAGTTGGACCCATCTTGGGCAAACAACCCTGCGGCTTCATTGCTGAGAACCTCAAACCCAGACGTAAAGAACAAGCCGGCTTCCCAGTCGCTCGACGGCGGCGGGCCTTCATTCGGGCGGTTGAAGTCATCAAGGATGCCGGTGCGGAGTCCGATCTCTCCGCAGTCAGATACTAAGGTCGGCTGCCCGCTGAAGTAGCTCGGCAGCGACGTGTATCTGACGCGGCGAATCTGATCGGGATAGGTGCCAAACCAGTCCGTTGACGTGTCAGCTGCGACCACAGCTTCCAGATCGGTCGCAAACCACCCAGTGACGCGAGGCGGACTGCGACGGCCACGATCCGGGAACTCACCTATCCAGTCGGTCGAGGTGTCGGCAGGGGCCGTGAACTCAAGGTCAGCCGCGTAGAAGCCGACCGCAGCGCGAGGCGCACGGAGCAGCCGCTCAGGGGCGGTGACGAGGTTGTAGGTGAACTCGCCGGTCGGATCTGCGGCGCTGGTGATATCACCAGACGAGAACACCGTCGCAGCGATGACGGCAACGCCAACAGCCCGTCGAAGATGTGTAGGAGCAACGACGAGTCCGAAGGAGAACTCGCCGTCAGGATCCGAGGGAATGGGCTGAAAGTCGCCAGCGATTGATTGGTACTGGCGTGTACGGGAACCGGCCACTTAGGCCCCCAGCGCAGAACGACGGAGCCTATCTCGGGCTTCGATCTCCTCCATCTGCTTTTCCCAAACCTCGCAGCCGTAGCCCGCCTCAAGGCGGTTGGCGCAGCGTGGACACAGCGGCTTGTCGCACTGGAAGCACCACCCGTTGGCGCTGTTCAGGCCGATAGTCTTCCCTTGCTGCAGCGGGTGGAGATCGACGACGTACTGGTCGTGCCCACACGTGAAGGTGTCGTTCTCGTGCGTGCCCGTCTCGGGGTCAACGATGATCTGATACCCCACCGTCGACCCCCAGTCCCTAGACCTTGGCGACGGTCTTGATCTTCTTCAGCGGCCAGGTGCCGTCTGCCTGCTGCACAACCCCGGTGCGCTTGGCCGCAGACGGCGTGTTGCAATGTGACCGGACGCCGGCCTCGTCGTCGGCGTCCACGACGTACGTGGTGTTGTCATTGAACGTGACTTTGAATCGCGGCATGACACATCTCCCTCACTGACCTAGGTGGCTGGATGACCTGATACGCGTGCTACGCGCTCTACGCCGTCAGGCAGCCAAACGTCCCCGAGAAGTCGACGGTCGACACCGCTGCCAGACCCCCGCCGAATCCGTTGCTCGCGGTCGCGGGCCAGATCAACTCCTCACCTGGGTTGGCGACCCACCGCATCGACGCGCGCTGGTGTAAACCAAACCGCTTCATGATGACGCCGATCGTCGGGTCGACCGTGTAGGTGTCCGTGGCGTCCGCAATCGACGCCGTGTCGGCCACGTCGTTCGGGCTCGGGGTGACCGCGGCTCCGGTCCCAATGGTCGACACACGATAGATCTCGTGGTCGAAGGCCACGTCGGCTGGCGTGGGCGTCACTGCTCCCACTTCCCACTCGCTAATAGCACCGCGAATCAAGGTCGTCGCGTCTGCTCTGACAGCGCCGATCGTACGAACCGATGCAACACCTTTGTTACATGGGACACTATATTGTAAGGTCATTCTGGTCACCCTCCTTCAGCGGCCAAGCCTACCACATAATTACCAGTACGGGATCGCCCGACGGGGGCCGCCGACCCTATCAGGGAACACAGAAACCGGTTGCTCGGCCGCCGAGGTGTCCGCTGCCGGAACGATTCCCATGGGAAGTTCTTCCAGCCGAACCATGGCCCCTGGGTCGGTCGCCAACACGCCCATCTCTGTAGGTGTCAAGGCGCGGCCATAGGTCCACGCCGCGCCAACTTGACCAAACAGCTCGCCGTTCGTCGCCGTGAACGACCCAATTCTTAACGGCCACGTGCCCGCATAAGTGGGAGGCGTACCCGACCAGCCGAACGTCGATTGTGTCTGGTCGAGGTAATAAATGCCGTTGGCCCCATCCAACGTCAGCCCGACAAAATGCCACGCCCCGATGGGCACCACTTGCCCAGTGGCATCCGCCTCCACGTTGGCCGAGGAAAACCAGAGTTCCCGTGAGGTGCTGTTCAGCCCCAGAATATATTTGAGGTTGGGATTCTGGACAGCGAAGGCCGTTGACCGCGCGATGATGCCCACGAAGTTTCCGTTGGCGGAGAGTCGCACCCAGGCGGCGAGTGTGAGTTGACCCGCAAGATCGACGAAGTTCCCACAATCGACGTGGGAATTGGACCCACTAAAGTCCAGGGCATATCCAGGCAGCGCACGATTGTCTGAAACGACCCAATCTGCCGAAATATCCATCCCGGCATCGAGCGTGCCATGATGCCGGTATTGGCTGACATCGTAGAGCGTGGCCCCGGTCGGCCCCAACGAGGGAAGCCACGCCCCAAGCAGGCCCTTCCACAGCCCCGGCTTCTCAGACCGCCCCGCATACCGAGCAAATCCCTGTTTCCACGATGGACGACGCAGCATGGCTACTGCACCTCGAACACGTTGCCGGTCATCAGGATCGAGCTCTCGATATCATCAGTCGCGCACACCGTCTGGTCGGTGTTGTTGACGACGACCAACTGACCGTATTGCTCCTCGGGCTCGAAGGAGCCGATGTCGGCGATCTGCACCGCCTGCTTGGCGGTCACGACAAACGAGCCGATGTGAATCATCTGCTTCACGCTCTCGGCCACGGAGCCGGTGCCGTCACCGGCATAGTCGCCATCGACGCCATCGGGGTTCCCTGGGTTTCCGTTGGCAACGGCGGAGTTGCCCGACCCCGACCAGTAGAAGTCCACCGTGCCCCCGACCGTGGGGGCCGTGAAGAACTCCAGCGCCCCCTTTAGCTTGAGAGTCGCAGGACGGATCGCCCCCAGATTGACCTGGTCACTATTCATCGCCTCGGTCGCGGCCAGTCCACTACCTCCCGCCAGAGAGAGATCGATCACGGTCGGTGTCCCAGAGGAGAGATCGCTGATGCCCGTCGGCACGTAGGACGACGACTGGAACGAGTATTCGACCTTTGTCTTGCGTAAGATTTCGTTCGGCATCAGACCACTCCGGCGGCGATCAACGCATCAGCGGCCGCATCGACGTTGGTCTGGATTGAGGCGTCACTCGCCCCCGTGATTACCACCACGGTCGCGGAGCTGTTGGCCCCTAGCACATACAGCAGGAGCTTGGAGGCCATCACCATCGGCGAAGTCAGCACACTGTTCGCCCACGTCACCTGGTCCGTTGTGGGCGTCGTCCCGTCTAGGAGCGCCTGGGCCTTTTTGACAGCAGCAACCGCGACACGGTTACGCAGAGAGGAATTGCTTCTCAGGTCAAACAGTTCGTCATAGGTCGCCATCTAGTCTCCTGCCTCTCATAGTCGGTATCAGCAAAGGATGTGGGGTTGCGCCGTGGGGTCGAGCACGTACACCCCCAGCGTCTCGTTGAAGACCATGATGTTCTGCTTCGCGTCGAGCGCCGCTTGCAAGTCGAGCTGATTCGACAGCGTGCCCGTGATCGTCCCCCAGACCACCGTCGCCGCCGGCGTCGTCCCGTTGAGGATGTTCGTGACCTTGGTGTTGATGACCGACGTCCGACGCGCGAGGTCGCCGAGGCTCCCGACGGTCGTGGAGAGCTGTCGAAGCTGGGTGCTGACACCCCCTTGTTGGTCGACGATGACCTGCGTCTCGTTTTCGGTATCGTTGACCGCTTTGACGAGGTCGCGCAGGAGCTGCTCGATCTCGTAGGGGACTTTCCCGCTGATTGATCGAAGGGGGACGGGCATCGTCTATTGACCGGTGCGTGAACCCGTCACCGTCCCTGCACCCCCACAGGCGGCTGGATCCGTGTTCGCGTACGGCAACCCGTCAATGCGGAGCATGTCCACCTCGCCAGGGCAGACACTGGGGGTAATGATGGGACAGTCGCCGCTGTGGACGAC
>SDBT01006075.1_pt1 | contig 20156 bp, 28 predicted proteins | sample 2277101 | NCBI WGS metagenome assembly SDBT01 (sample SAMN10404973, study PRJNA504765) | marine sediment metagenome | isolation source: marine sediment core GS10_PC15, 103 cmbsf | place: Arctic Ocean: Southern Knipovich Ridge | collected 2010 | reverse complement strand
AGCGGGGGGAGGACCGGCTTGTCCGGTTTCTTTTCCCCTTTTGAATTGAATTGAATTGAATTGGATTGAATTGAATTGAATTGAATTGAATTGGAGGTGGCTACGCCGGCTTTGGTTGGGCTAGCCGTTGGGCTCTCGTTCGGGTCCCGTTTGGCTTTCCACTTGGCTCTCATTGCCTCTCCCCCCTTTCTTGATACTTCCTTCCATTTCTTTAATTTTTCTACGTGCTTATCATTCCCATGAATCCGATAAAAGGCTCCAAAAGGTTTATCGTTCCGGCCCGGTATGTCACGTTCGTAGGAAATAAATCCGGCCTCTTCGAGTGCATTCATAATCGGCTCAACGTCCTTTTGCTCGTAATCTTCGTTGAACCAGAAGCAGATCTGAGGGGTAGTGGCCTCGATCAAGAGCTCCTCCTGAGACCAATGCCATAAAAAAATAAGCCGCCCGAGAGCCTCATGATGGGTAATACCAAGCCGCCGGGCTAGCAGTTTGGCTCTCTGTAAAGCCGTAGTTTCGATATTGACCCGCATCTATTCCCCCTAAATTAAGGCTTCCAAAAAGAGGATTCATGCGATACGACATGCTCCTTCTCTCATAGTGGTTTTTGGTAGCTCTAAAACCTTTACCCCCGATGGGTCTTTTTTTAAAGTAAGATTTGTCGGGGGCCTTTTTTTTCACCCCTCAGCTCGATTCTGGAGGAAAATTTTCCTCCGCAGCCCGCTGGCCAGTCTCCATAATCTTTTTGCACAATAGATCGTATTGGACCCGCGTTAATTTCTTTGACGAGTCGCAATTAAATTCCTGAAGCATGAAGTCTTTGACGTGTTCCTCTTCCCATCTGTTCGCTTGACTAATAGCGTAAAGCCTTTTCCGTTGAGACTCTGAAATCTGCCATTTGCTATTTTTAGGAGCGTAGGGTTGCCGTTGCCCGTTTTGTCGCTGCGCTGGGGGTCCTGCGAAGGTCTGCCCGGTCTGACGAGGGGGATGGGAATTCTTTTGGGGTTGCTTATATGCACTTTGAGCCGCCTGCCCATCATCATCTTCATCTGCGGCAATTCCAAGAATGGCAGCTAACTGGTACCGCCGATAATAAGTAATGGCCGACCCCAGTTGTTGGGGAGTTAGTTTAGTATTAATAGGAATCCAAGACCGCTGGAACTGACCACTGGAATGGGCTATTTTGGTTTCAACCGCCCAACCGCCCATCATGGGTACAATTGGCTGCGTTACAAAAAGCTGGTTATCTGCCAGAGCTTTTCGGGTTGCTTCAATTACCGCCGGCAAAGTTGCGTAGGAATAACTGTAAGATCCAACGTCTGCTGTTGAGTCTTTTTTTATGTCCCCGAAGTCGGTTTGGGCTTTGGCGAGGGCGGTGAATAATTTATCGGTATTCTTGCTACACGAGAGACCCTCTTGCGCCTCATTTTCTCGATGAACGCCTGCTTTTCCTTCGGTGTTTTTTTCTTCCATTCTTCCCCTACTTTCTTAAGATCCTCAATCCCCTTGAGGAATAGTTCTTTAACGTCAATTTTGGGCCTTTCTTTGGCCCGTAAACGGCCATAATTTTCAGTAGTAAACCCTCTACCTCTACAAACTACACAGGAGGTTAATTCGTAATACGGGCGGTCATCTGTACCTGAATTAATTTGAACTTCCCCATAGCCACCACATGAACTGCAAACTTCGACATCCATTTTTCCTCCAAAAAATAACCTGGAGACCCCCATACGTTGTAGGGTTAGATGCTTGATTAAGAGATCCCCAGGTGAACCGTGCTTTCCACGATTCTCACTTGTTAAAATTTACTAACCCACTGCGTGAACTACCCCTTCTATATCCGAATAATTCATTTTAAAAGTGTTTTTTTAAATAGTTTATGGCTCATAAATACCCGTTATCAGAGGAGATATATTTTAGCAATAACCTCCTATTTTACTTTACTATTAATATGACTCATAGTATTATATATATATGAGCTACAAAAAAGGAGCAAATCAAATGGCGAAATGGGAGAAAAAGAACGGACAGTACACGGTTAAGATGACGGACGATACCCCAGTTGTGGCCCGTTACTGGATGATTGTTGAAGATAAAAAACAGTTCACAGTTCTTCATAGTGATTGGCCCGGCTATAAACCTCTACAAAGGGTTGCTAAATTTAAGAAGTTAGTGGACGCAAAAAAGTTTGTAATGTTGCACATTCCAAAAAGGAGTTGAAGTCGAATGAAAAAACTCACCGAAACTGATGCCTATATAACCATTCGGTTTTCAAATCGAGAGCAACGTTTTTTAAGATATATCCTTGTTGTATTTAGAGAATTTTATAGCTCATATATTCTGCGCGAAGAAAGGGCATTTGCAACCGCGTTATTTAATTGTATGAATAAAAAACCGAAGCCAATCAAAAAAAAGAAAAGGAAGCTAATAAGATGAACCTTGATAATGACTTTAAGGGTCATGGTACTGCGAATCTTGCAAATTGGATGGACCAGCTAGCGCCAGAGGCCAAAGAAAAAGTAGCTCTTATGATTCAGGATGCCTGGCGAGATCTTAAGAAGAGACCGGCAGGGCCAGCTCGAGCGCGCTTTATCTACGAAAAAGTCGATAAGGAAATAGAGGAAACTTTTAGCGAAGAGGGCGTAAAAGTTTCATGCAGAAAATACTGTATCCATTGCTGCTATCACGAGGTAATGATCTCAGATGACGAGGGGCAGCTGCTGGCCGAAAAGGCAATCGAAATTTTAAATCCATCCGAAATAACTAAGCTCATAGAGCAATCCAAATGGGAGCAAGGAATAGAGGGCTGGGAATCTCACAAAAAGCGCGAGAAGCGGTGCGCATTTTTAGATATAGAAACTAAGAAGTGCCGGATCTATAAAGACCGCCCAGCGAGCTGCAGGAAATATTTTGTACAGAGTCCCCCAGAATTATGCGCGATTAAAAATGGGAGGAACATAACGCTTACTGTTAATAAAACTGAAATTCTAGTTAGTGCAGCATTTAATTTGACCGGGGGAATTGGATCGATACCTAAAATGACCGCTAAACACTTGAAACGAAAGGAAGAAAAATGAAAAAAAGAAAAAGAAAAAAAATAATTAAAAACCTATTTATTAAGAAACTAGGTCTTAAACCTACAGCCGAGCGAACGCCTAAAGTACTTAGGGAAAGGATTAAAATACTCAAGAATAATATTAAGAATGAGAAATACTCCGGAAAGTTGGCTATTAGGGCCGAGTATTATTTATCAGAACATCAACGAAAATTACGGGAAGCTTAGATAATTCTAAATTTAAACCTCGGGCTATGTTTTGATGGTCCGAGGTTAGGTCTTTTTAGTAAGTTCCATACCATAGTTATTAACTCCATCTTTAATTTTAATCCCCTTTTTTTTAATTAACGCCCTGTTTTTAAATGGTTTATAATTTACCGTATGATGCCATCGGCCCCATTTATAAGTTATCTTCGCAACGTCCGGATGCATTTTAACTATCATTTTAGACTTAGGAAGAGTTCCTTCTTTGGCATAAAACTCTGTTGTATTCCCACCCTTTAAAGCCTGAGTTGTAATTTTATATTGCAGGAAGGCATTAAACTGAATCGTGCACCAGGAGCCTTTTAATATTCTTAGGGATAAATCAAGATCCTCATTATAGCGCCCCCGCCAGCGAAAGGGGATGTCGTTTCGAATAAGATTACATGAATAAATTCGCGTATTTTTAACGAAGGGCGGCTGTTTCGTTTTTCTCGGAGCAAACATATGATAATTAGGCCCAGCCATTGCTACGTTCTCATATCGAAGAACGAAATCCTCCATGCAGCGGAAGATAGTTCCATCTTTTACGGGAACCTTAAGGTTATGATTTAATCGATAAAACCCATTGATATTATCATCCATGACCCAGTGCCACTTATCCCCATTTTTTATAGAACGATCCCAAATAAAATTCCGTACTGCGCCCGCGCCTTTACCTTTTGTCATTCCTAAATTATCGAAAGCATCGTATTCTTCTTGATATTTTTTATCGAGTATTAGGACTTTTTCCTTACTAATTACCGAACAATATTTATCATATTCGCTCTCCTCTACTACGATAGTATAGGGAACGCGCATATACTCTAGCGCTTTACTTGTATATCTACTATCATACCGACCTTTTGAAACAATATAGAGCGGAAAGTTAGGATTCTGAGCCATATCTTTTATCCGCGGCTCGCTCAATAGTTTGCGCAGGAAACCAGATCGTACGTGTTTTTTCCGTAATGGGTTGTTGAATCAATTTCATAAACTCAATCACCGCCTCCTTGTCGTAAAGATGCAACTGGACGGTCTGGTAAGCTGTCTTATCTTTTTGCTCAAACTCCGGCATCCCCTCCCACTCTTTATCGTGATCGATCTCAGATAAATCTAAACGGAAGTCTAATATTCCTAGGTTATCTAAATCGAAATCTGGCCCTAGGTCTATGATATCTTTATCAATCATACTCTTGTTGAGCTCAGCCCATTCAGAGATCGCATTATCGGCGACCATGTGCGCATACTCTTGCTCTTCAGAATCAAAATCCTGATAGTCTACTGGGAACTTTTGCATCCCAGCTTTTAAAGCAGCCTGTAAGCGACCGTGACCAGCCACGATATACCCAGTTTGATTCGAAACGACAATAGGGTGGCGGATTCCCTGATACTCAAAGAGCTTTACAAGCCGTTCGATTTGAAAGCTAGAATGAGTATTTGGGTTTTTTGGATTTCCTTTAAACTCATCGAGCGAAACGAGGTCGAATTTTTTGGTTTTGATCTGGATCTTCTTGTCCATTTAGATTCCTTCTATTTTTAAATTATACGGGCTGAGCCACCACGTCATAAATTATTGTATCTTCCGTTGGTAAATCCTCAGCACCAATTCGAATAAGTAGGTCAGCCTTTTGATCATCCCTTACTTTTAAAGGGGTGGCCTCTGCCTCAGAACCTTCAACCAAAAGCTCTCCGCAAACTGCATTAACTACAGTTATTCCGTTAGCTCCAACGCCTTCAGTCGTAGCTGCGGGTACTGGGACTACAGCATTGGCACCGTCAGTCAAGGTATTATCTGTGACCACGAGTAAGTCCTGATCTCTTCCGCCGTCGTTTCCGCCATAAGTAATAACTAAACCGCCACCAGAGGTCTGATCCCCGGCTACCGTTACCGAAGAAAATACACCTAAGGCCTGAAGGTACCCTTCAATCGTTGCCGCGGTATCGCCGAAAAGAATAAGAGGGGTTTTCTCAAGAGAGGTCGGGTGCTGAAGCTTATAGCTTCCTACAGTAGGGGTAACGGGAAAGGAGATTGATTGAACCTCGTTTACGGCCGCGGTTAAGGGCTCTAGAAGAGTCAGTATAGATCCATCGGCATTTTTCTTCCTAACCCTAACGAAACTAAAACCCGTTAAATCCTTAGGACTTCCATCAGAATTTTGAACAAACAGAGTATATTTAAAATCCCTACCGTGTTTGATTAATATATTTTCGGTATCCGATTCATGGCTCATTACGCGCACTCCTTTACTTTTACTTTTAATTTATCAGATCTAACTTTTATTTTAACAAGACTCTGTGGAATAACCTTAACCTTTACTACACCTTGAGACCCAGAGAAATCGTCATTCAAGCTCTTTAAGAAAAAATCGATCGGTTCATTGAAGAGATCTGTCGGATTTAAAATTACAGCAACCTGGCCCCCATACTGTCCTGGACCATGCAGTGCGGTAAACGACGCTGGTATATCGAAGAAATACTGCGCGGTTACGCCCACCTCCGTAACCGTGGGTGCTGCCAGAGTGGCCGTGTTCTGAGGATTCCGAATATTAATAGAAAAATTAGCTGTCACTAAACCAGTACGCGGTGCTCCGGTTTTTGTCTTAGCAGAGAAGAAAAATCTAAATTTCTCGTTTACTTTTCCAATCATTTAACAACCTTCTCCTGGTGGCTTACCCTTTTTTAAAAGCTCATCTGTTATTTTTTCCGGTTGTTTAGGTGGATCGGGTGGGATCAAATTATTACTCCTTACCCCTTGTAGGTGCATGACGAGCTGTATCGTTTTTCTGCTGGGAGTCAGACACCTGTCGTCATCAAATAAGTTAAGAATTTCATGGAGAACCGATTCTGGAAGTTTATACATTGGCTCAATCATACAATTGTACCTTCATAATGCCCTTTGTTAATTAACCACTCATATAAAGATCTAGCCACTTCTGTGTAAAGTGGAGCGCTTTCAGCGGAAGCTACGGCAGCTATCATGAGATTATTATAAATGGGATCTGCTGGAATATTATTTATCGTATCCTCTTCTTTATTTTTGATCCACATAACACGTTGGTGTGTTCTGCCTTTCGTAAAAACTCCATCAATATTGGTACCATAGTTAATTATAAGTTCAATTGCTTGTGCGTCAGGTATCATTCTAAAAGATGTAATTTTTATGTGAGTATAAATCGCATTTGGGATATCGTGGCCAGCTTTATGATCGAGCGGGGTTGTTAACTGTATGGGCATTTTTTTCTCCTTCTATGGTGTTGTTGCATCCACTATCCAACCTAAGTTTGCATGAGCAGTCAAGAAAGAAGCCAGTGCTACGTTGCCTCCACGAGACCCAGTTACAGTTTGCTGACCTACGGGCGTTGCTGTAAAGATACCCCAAAGCCCAGAACCGCCTTCATATTGAATTCCGGGTGCAGCTATTTTATTATCAACCCCTTTGGGCGCGTTTGTGCTTTGGCCAGTCAAATTCTCTATATTTAAAGCCGTGCAGTCTGTCAGCGTTCCAGTCATAAGGCTTAAAAGACCGGCATCAAATACTGTTCTTTTTGTAAGGGTAGCTCCAGTTAGAATTTGTCCCGACCCAATAAACTGCCGCCATATGCTTGTCATGGTGTACACACCGCCATTAATACCTCTGTACCTGGGCTGAGATAGAAAATCTCGACCTTGGGTATGATTGACACTGTTTCCAGCACCATCGGCCTCAAAGGTAGGTTGGTGTACGAAAGTAAAAATTGGGCCGATACCTCGAACACCCGAAACGCTCGGATCGTTCTTGTAAGTAGTTGCGTGATTCATTAAAAGGCCGGAACCAAATATATTGCCATCTTGTCTATACATGACAGTATTAGTAAGGCCAAACATTGCTGAAAATGTGGCGTTTACGAAATCAACAGTGTAGGTGGATTCGATTGAAAATTTATTAAAGCCGGATGTGAAAGTCCGATCGCCTCTTAAGAAAACAAGTTTATCGAGCTCAACTGAGATAATTCCCCTGCCTGGGAATAAATCAGGCTCCAGGTCGAGTCCTAACGCATCTGTTCGAATTGCGGCCCTCCCGGTCGCCGTGCTATAAAGTGTTTTGATAATATCAATCGCACCTCTGCGGACATTCAAATACATCTGCTCACCCGTAGGCAGCAGAGCCCCATTAATATCAATCCCACCTGTGTCAGGGTAGAGAGTGAAGTCCATGTCGGCCGCTCGCATGGATCTCTGACGACGCTTTGCGGTATCGGCCGGGTAAGTATTTAAATTAGGATCGTGCGCCAGGCCGTTTAAAACAAAATCACAACTCGTAATGGAGATAATTCCAAAGTCATCAGTCGACCCAGAATAAAGATTAATGCCGTGGAGCTCTACAAGGCTAGATGCGAGATCCGGAGCTGAGGAATCAATCGATTCCCCTGAGCCGTTACGATCCATGGAACTGATATTTCTCAGAATAACCGCACCCGCGGTATGGGTCACGAAAGGATGGCTGGGGCACTCGACTGAAAATAATGTATAATTCGCATGGCTGACGCGGATCTCACCGCCATTTGTACAATCGCGTAGCGTTAAAGAGACTCCAGACCCCGGAGTCCCATTCATATCGACAACCCCCCCTAGAGTGCATTTCTCCAGGACATAAAACCCTGTTGCTGTATTGAACTCCAGAAACTTTGTAGTGGCAGAAACATTGGCGGAAACATTCTTAAAGAAGTACGATCCTACTGAGCCAGTGAGATTAAAAATTACATCGCCAGGGGCGGTCTCGGCCATTTGAATATCTTCAATACGGACGCGCTGCACACCGTCGGCCGTGTGTTGTCCAATAATTTTCACCAGGGCGGAGTCGGTTGGCCCCCATCCCTTCATGTGGATATTGTTAGGACCGAGTGAGAAATCAATATTCTCTGTATAATCTGTAGGGGTAATCCAAAAAAGTGTATCCGAAGAGGCAGAATTAAGGGCGGCTTGGATCGTCTTATAAGGAAAATTCATCGAGCCGTCGGCGGTAGCGTTATCCCCACCTAGACCGTCAACAAAGCGGACCTGCGTTAATTTAGCTAATGACGGTTCCCCTAATGTGCCCAAAAAAAACTCCTATTTTACCAGGTTAAACTATACCGCGGTTTTACAATAGCGATTAGATCTGTCCTGATTTTAATTGGCCTGATTCGCACAAAAGCATCATGTTTAATCGCATCCTGGATTGTTTTTATATGAGAGCCCCCATTCCCTGCTTCAAGCATTCTCTTTTTGTCAAGCATGAAACCGATATGGGTTATTTTTGAAGCCGATTTTCCAAAAAAAGCCAATGATCCAAACCCAATTGAATTAATAACTCCTTCAGATAAAAATTTATTATAGAGGCCTTGAGATGTCATATCCCCTTTGTTAGGAAACATGTCGCAGCTTTGTAATAATTCGATCACAAGCCCCGAACAATCAAAGCCATAGGGGTTGCTGCCGCCCCATATATATGGCTTACCTACATATCTCATTGCTAAATCTCTAAGAATCTGCACGGGTTTCCCTTTACAAAAAAGCGCTCCTGGGGCATCTATATTTTCTAACGGTAACATGCTCTGGCTTTGTGTTGAACCCGATAAAATCCCATTGATAAATCCCCATATTATTACGGTGGTAAGAAGAATTTTTGCAAGCATGGGTGGTTACCCGATTACTTTTTTGCCCCATATCGATCTTGCATTTTTCCTCCCTTTTTATTTGTAATTATTTTAAAGCCTTGTGCTTAAAGGTTTTGAACTCTTGCTGGATAAAAGAAACGTCAACATCATAACACCACGCAACGAATTTCTTCGCTTCACCTTGGCTTGGAATAACCCAAGAATTTTGTAACTCTTCCCTGTTCCACGATCTTACTTTTCCTCGGGCGTCTGTTCCATCGCAACCTCCCTGGCCGTCTCCCTGACAAAGCGAAAATTTCGGTGGGGTGCTTGTTCGACACGACAGCGAGCTAGCGATAACGAGGGCGAGCAAGAACTTCATTCCATTTTTTAATTGCATTTATTCTGTCCTCCTTTGTTTTTGCTTCATCCGCAGACGCGGCGGCCTCTGAAATCTTTTTAAACGTTTCTTTATTTTGTCTAGATATCCACCAGCCAGCTATCTGAGATGCCCACTTATCAATGGTTGCTACCATCGCAGGGATAGAGACCAGAAAATCTAAAATCTTTATAATCATTTAATTGATTAGTTTGATTTTATCTTTAGTGAAGAACCTGATAACAACGGCCAGCCCACCCCAAACTATTCCAACAAGCTCAAGATTTGCTGCCACAAATTCTCCAATAACAGGAAACAACGGCGCAAGCGCAGTCACGAGTCCTAGATAAAACGTTTTTGATTTTAATACTGATTTTTCCATTTTACTCTCCTCTTGGTTTATACACTGCCCCAGAAAGATCTAGGACCATTTTTATCATTTGCCTATTAGTATCATCTACTGTGATAATTGTCGTCTTCATATCTAGTACCGTGTTGTTCATTATTTTCATAGCCGTGATAATGTCTCTCTGGTTTTTAGTGAGCTGCTCTATTTGTCTATTGTTATCAATAACATAAACAACACTGGCATATGCAACACTACCACCGACAAGGGCTAATGTAAGCCCTAACAATGCTCCCCATTTTTTCTTCTTCGTCAGGCTCCAAAACTCTACTATTAGGCTCCATAATGTCAACATATGCAAACCCTCCTGGGGGGCGGACTATTCTCGCAGGTGTCGTCTTACAAGGTGCTTTAAAATTTCTTTTTCTTCGGCTTGGGTCCAGTTTGGCCAGTTCTGCAGGAGTTCTCTCAACCTTGTTTTCGCTGTGGAGAGTTGAGTTTTTTTTACATCACGCGCAGAATCCTCTCCATCTGCAACGGCGACCATGACGGAATCTAATACCCACTTTCTGACTAATTTCTGATCAAAACCTACTACCTTTTCACACCATAAAAACCAAGGGTCAGCGGGGTTTAGAGAAGTGGCGCCCGGAATATTTGGCCAGTTATCTTTTAAATCCCAACGAACTACGACGCCTTGCTCAGAGCAGACAAGTCCAACCCCCATACAGCCAATAGAGCCGGTACAATCGGCAAGGTCTGGGCTCAGCTCTGGTGATCGATAGATGGGCTTTGCTAGATCGTCCTCCGGTATATTTTTGACTAGGTGCCTTCTGGGGTCATAGTCTTTAGCGGAGAAACATAAAGGTTCTCCACTGCGAGTTTCACACTTTCCTTTTGAGCCACGGTAAATAGTCGCCCCGTCTTGACCCATCTGACTCTCAGGAATCCAATTCCCTGCGTTAACATCAAAACAGAGTAAACCAACAACAAGTAAATAGAGTATTTTCATAACTTCTCCCTTATTTCTGCATCTCGCATCGAATTATCATTCCCTCTCCCCCTGTAGCAGGGTCGACAGTGGTACCAGTTGAACTAGCCCAAAACCTAAATCTTGAAGATCCAACAACTGGTGGCGTAGTTAGTGTATTGCAGAAATTAGAAATATTATCCCTAGCGCTACACCCGCACTGTGGTGGATTTACCCAAGTACCGGCAACGAAATTTACCGTTACATCCCCTACTCCTTCATCGACAAGAGTGTCTACAATTGAACCTGCGTCTTCTCCAACAATTGGCACGCCAGTTCCCTGCCAATCGAGTGTAAAAGTAGCGACCTTTTCACCAGCCTTATTCGCGGTTTCAGGCAAGTTATCAAAACGAATCCCACCTTTAAATTGAGTGATCGGTCTGACAGTGATTTTCATATCCCGCTGACCATTAAGCGCCTCTCTGTCTAAAAAAATTGTGCTAGCTGTCGGTCCAGTTCCAGATACTGATTGCTCATACATTAGTCTTAATGTTTTTTGTTGAACATTACTGAATGTAAAAGTTCCACAATTTTGATTCGGTGTCGTTATATCTGAATCTGAAACTTGAATACCCCCTCCTGTTCTATCTCCCCCTTCTTGCAAAATTGTTTGCGCATTATTAGGCGTTTCTATCCATTGAAATGTATGGAAACCACAATTTGCGGCACCATTGCAATTAATATGGTCTTTAAAAGACCCGCAAACTTCAAACTTTCCGGCAAATGGAGGCGTAAAGACCGCACCCACTGATTCACTACCAGCAGAACAAGTTAGTCCGGTTGAGGGGTTTGTTCCTGAACAAGGTATTTCAGCTGCATGAGAGCCAGTATTCAAAACCATATCTAAACCAGCATCAATAATTTCGGTATATGTAGAAACCGCAGCCGAACCTAAAGACGGATTTCCACCACCAATATTTAAATCGATATGCCAATCAGCCTGACTAAAGGAAATGACATTTGTGGTGGCAATGTCAGTAAACTCTACGATTGGGACACGATAAGTTATTGTAAGTGCATCACTTGCTCCGAATGTAATCGGTGTGGTCTGGTTCACTGACTGTGTCGTTACACTCGCAGTATCTTGATCTACGATAGAAACAGATGTGGTCGCTGCGGAATCAATCTGTACTTTACCAGTATTTGTAGAAACACCGTCATCTCGAATATTTACTGTTCCATCTAAGTGAGAAATGGTGTCATTATCAAAATTAATTTTAGAATTATCAATCGTGTGGCCAGCTGGAAGATTAATTGTTAAAGCAACTGCATCAGGAGCACCCGCAAGGTCAACTAAAATATTAGCTACTAAGAAATCTTTATCCCTCCAATAAACAGCCGCATATGTGGTGTTTGTAGACCAAGAACCGGTAGTAGTTAAACTTCCAAGAAAAGTATATTCCTCTGCATTAACCTGTACTTCTCGGATATTTGACCCTAAGTGTTGACGGTCAATTATTAGGGCCGCTGCGTCCGCTGTACTTTCATATCGGACCTGTAAAGTGCCAGAGGTAGGACAGGTAAAAACAAGAAAAGACTCTTTAGTTATTCCTCCACTTGTGACTAATAGGTCCTGTTCAATAAGAACATTGGTGCCATCAAAGGCTTGAATTTTTATATGACCTGCTGAACCAGCGTCCCAAGAATAGAAGGATTGAACAACGCAAATATTTCCATGAAGACCGGTCGGTATAGTTATGACATCAGAACTAAGAAATTCCCCGCTTGCCGATGCATCCCAGGTACCTGATTGTGATCCAAAAAGAGAACCCCCAACCACAAAGGTAGATCCCCCGGTAGGAGTCCAATCATTTACTCCAGATTCGAAATCAGGGTTGGCAAGGATATTAACTCCACCGCCACCAGCACCTGACCCGATTCCTTCAAATATTAAACCATCGTCTGATCTTTGCCATTTGCTTGTTGACGCGTTGTATCGAAGCTGCGGAGGGTTAGCGTCTCCATTATCCGCCTCGATAATTTTATTGGTATCAGTGCCATCACCGACCTTCAGTTTATCAGCCGTGATAGAGAGATCTTGATTTGCGTCGTCGACTACGATTTTCGTATTTCCGGCACCGTCTCCAGTGTTGAAAAGAATGTCTTTATCGTCAGTCGAGGTGGGCCTTCCTAATTCAATCGAGTCACTGGTGAGCTTATGAGGGACACCCGCGCCAGAGGCTAAGGTTGCCATTCCTAACGTTGCAAGAATTAATAAAAGTGTTTTTATTTTATACATTTAAGGCACCTCAGTAATTACATTTAACAGGTTATTTGATCCAAGATCATCAACATCCGTATCGTTTAGGAAAAATCTACATCCATTTAAATGACAATTTTTTGCAGCGGCAGTCAATCTTAGAGCGATATCCGTACCGGTGTCAAAATTAATGAATCTTCCTCCCTGGAAAGTAACACGTTCCCCACTGATATTGATACCCAAAGCTAGAGAGGCACCCTGAGAGATCACAGCTTGTGGCTTAAAAACAAAATGGAGATCATTAACGGTCAAATTTTGGGTCGCAGCAATAGTTAAAGGATCAACTACAAGGACTCGTTTTAATGTTGAATCAAGGATAGCTGCTGCGTTAAAAGCATTGAAATCGGCATGAGTGCCCGTTACCCCAATGACTGCGTCATAATTCAAACCTTGGGCAACAAAGGTATCTGTAACCTCTTCGAAATATTTTGACCATAAATCAAGAACAAATAACACAAAGTTCATTGTTTTGAATGGCGGACGCTCAGAGGCTACCCACCCCAGAAGCTTTTTAGCGGCACCAGGGTCTAATACTTTCGCAGCATCCCCGTCTGTCCAATCAATCTGTCCTTGCGTTGGTTTTACAGCCATAATCTTATCTCCTTATTCTAAACAAAGGTTCCGCCTTTGTCATGCCACGAATACTCCGCCCACGAAAGGATCGGCGGCACCTGCACCGAATCCACCTGTTTCAGTATCAACACCGTCGAAAGCGAAAGGCAATTGTTTTGTATATTCAATAGCAAGCTTTCCACCGAGCGTACCAGTTCCATCATCAAAACCCAAGGCCGCAGGGCCTGGTCCGGCAAATGCAAAAGCCTCGGTCTCGTCCGCACAAACAAAAAATGGCATTCTAACGCCTGCAGCCAGGACGGCATCCATATCATTAAATAAATCATTGATGAGATCCTGATCCGTAAAAAAAGCGGTGCCGGTTAGGCTGATATTCCCATTAAACATATCGATAAAATGAACAAATTCAGACTGGGTTAATATTTTAAAAACGGCGATCGCTTGCTCTGGAAGCCCTTCGGAAGTATTCGTTCCGATTTTAGCTTTAAGGAGCTGCCTATATCGGGCGTCTGTCGTACCCGAGACTCTAGTTAACCCTACGATTTCACCAATGAAATCTAGAAACGCCCCTACCTGAGTATCAATATTTAGAGCATCGAGTAACTTAAAAACCTCATCTTCAAGCTCTTGGATGAACGGTAGATAAATATTTAAAATTTTAATCAGATTAGGAGCCTTCTCTCCTTTGAACTGCTGCATCAATCGCTTTAACGCGTCGGATTGGTGGGTAGTTATTTTACTGATCATGAATTCACCGTAATTCTCGAGGTATCAAAATCAGCGATCTCCCTAGCTGCGATTGGAATATTGGCTGAAAGCGTTGGAACCGGAGCTAAGCCCACTAAAATAGTAAAGCTTGTCATTCCAGGAACCTCTTGAAAAGAGCAAGCGAGTGAAGGGTCGGAACCTAAAACGATTACGTCATCACCCACGCTGAGAACAGCTTCATAATTATCGAGAATTGCTTGCTTAATAAGAGCATCCCCATCTAAAGGGTAACTTGCATCTTTTACCACATTTACAATTACAAAAATAGGTACGGCAGTGGGTCTAGAGAATCGTACAGTTTGAATAAAGCCCTGAGAGTCTGTGACGTTTTGACTAATATCCCCCACCATTCCAATTCCGGCCGCTCGTGTACCAAAAAGGGCGTCGCCGAGTTCTTGGTTATCCCCACCCTGGATGACAACATCAATTGAATGAGGAGGCCTGAGCTCAGAATCCACAATGTCAGTATCATTTTCAAAAAGCACCACAGCGGTCACCGCATCTACGGCCAGCATGTCTGCTCGGATTGCATCCGGAGTGGCTGCACCAGAAATCTGAACCGATTGTTCCCGTCTGAGTTTTGCTTGTGCGTCAGTTTCTTCAAGCCTTCCTAAAATAGCATCGGTCTCATTGGTAAAAGAATCCATTCCAGTAACGGCGGTTTCAATTACAGTCAGAGAGCCAGCCGGGGCGGCAATGGGGCCGGGGTTTTCGGCCTCCATTGGAATTAGATCAGATTTTGGAACATCACCCATTACATCTTCGGCAGGAGTAACCAAAAACGCAGTAGTATCAAACACTAGGGTATTGGTGGGAATCGTAATAAGACTTTGGTCAGCACCTGCGAGAGCGCCAATAAAAGTAATTTTTAAAGTACTCGCAGCTCCGGCCACCGATTCAGCTGGAGTTATGACAGTAGCCGTCACGCCTTCGGCCAAAGTATTTGAGGCGATCGTCGGCAAGGCCCGATCTATTCCACCAAGAAGCCCTTTATACGTAACCGTAAGGCCTGTTGCTAAATCAATTACGCCAGTAACGACAACCGTATCCACTCCTAGAACGGCTTCAATCTTAGTTTTAACCGTACCCGCTGAGTCGCCAAAATTAATTGCTGCCGTCGTGCCTTCGGTAAAAACTAACTGAAACGATCCGCCATCTGGGTCATTGCTAAAACCAATGGTCTGAACTTCATTGACGGCCGGTACTCCTGCAACCGTGACATTACCTACACCTATATTAGATAAAGCCTCAAGAGCCGTTTCAATTGCAGCCGCAGCTAAAGGAGAAGAAATACTGCCTGTCGTTTCACCGTCAAAATCAATCGTAATTGCTCCAGCATCGGACTGCCCTTTATCGCCAATGCTTTGAATCTCGTCGACAGCGGCGTTTGAAATATTCCCTGCAGCCGTGGTGACGAATCGCGCTAAAGTATTTCCTAAAACAGAAATAATTCTTCCGATAGGAATAGGTGTACCAAAAACACCCCTGGCTCGACCCGAAGTTATAATTGACTTAATTTCACCCTGACGCACTAATCCATTAAGCGACAATACATTATCCAGCTGGGCGTCAATGGCAAATTGTGGGATATAACCTTGAGAAACAGCGTCAGCTAATTCCCAGACAAGGGAAATCCTCTCGTCTAAAATTCCTTTTATTTGACCTTCTGGTGAGTTATCGGGTATTGCAAATCCATCCCCAAATTGCTGGCGCCACTGGGTTAAGGTCTCACCTTGAACATCTTCAAGCCGTTTTGCTATAAACCCTTCTGGAGTTACTCCGAAAGCCATTATGGTACTCCCTGTCTGATTACTATTGGATCTCCACCGTGAATGGTTCGGACCGAGAAGTCAACGTTGAGCTGTCTGAGGCCTACATCAATATCTAATGCTTCGTAAGTTTTTAGTTCAGTGACACCGGGCACACCTAAAATCTTATCTTTAAAAATTGCGTCAATTACAGATGGTGGCGTACCTTTTTCAAAAATAAGCTGGATATATGGAATTCCTAAAGTTAGATCTAAAAACCATTCCTGAAAAAAACTTCTGAGCTCATTAAGGAGCCTTTGACGAACCTCGGTATTTTTATCCACGATGGCGAAGGTATTATTCGCAATCGCGATATCTCCGGTACTCGTTTGTTCAAGCATACTCATGCAGAGATACCTCCTGATCCTGTCCCCGGTAAAGCTGTGATAGGCAACGGGCCGCCCGGTGGCCCTATAGCCGTAGCCCCTGTAGAGCTAGTGCTTGTCGTAATTACGGCGAGGGCAATATAGTGAGATTGAAACTCCTCTGTGATTTTTTTGATTTCTGCTTTCATGTCTGCCTCATCCGTGCCACTAAGCGTTAAACCTACTTTCAATTTCTCTTTAATCGATTCTGCTAGGGCGTCCGCGTCTAAAGCCATGTTACCCTTTTAGTGTCCTAAGTTTTGTTTGAATCACAGTATATAACCCCTTCTGAAAAATCATAGGCTCAGCTAGTAAGCCTGTGAGTAATTGATCAACGAGATCCAAAAACTCAGCCGTATTATTCTTAATTTTTATTTTACCAGAAGGAAACATTTCTATCACCATCTGGTCGTTCACAAGTTCAAGATTTTCTGGCGCCCCTTTTGAATCGATCTTTTTTAGCTGTGACGTGGCACCAATTTGAAATACCGCATCAGAATAATCAAAACGACGGTTGTCTCCTGGGTCTACTAGACCCCCTTGTGAGATCCATTGATCAATAGACCTCATAGACCACTGAATCATTCCTTCGTCCCCAGGCTTAACAGGGAACCTTAAATGTGCCTTTCCCATTTGTGGGAATTTCACTGGTACATTTGAAATTAGAGGACGATTTTTTGCTGTAGCTTCATCTACGTATTTAACTTGAAGCCCAGGTTGAACTACCGCTAATTTTGTTACAGGATCATAAGACGAAATAGTGCCCGGCATTGCGGTAAAGACATCCAACATTTCTTGTTCAAAAATAAGACGTATTGCATCATATAATTCTAGAGTGACTTGTCTTTTATCGTTCCCGGTTGCCATTAAGCGACCACCTCTAATACAGGTATGGCCGTAACAGTTGTAATTTCTGCTGGCTCGCCAGAGGTTACGCCTTCAACTATGGTTTCCCAGGCCCCATCTTGCGAGTCCCCATTCATTGTGACTTTTTTTGCTGTTACTTCTAGGCCCGAGCCAATCAAACTTTGAGACGCTTTTACATCCGCACTGGCCCCAAGGGCTCCTTGAAATTGTTTTGATTCTAACGCAATGGCCCTGCCGACTCGAATTTCTGGATTTAGAAGTGCTTTAAATTTCGCGCCACGTTGTGTCTTAGTTGGAAACCCTATAAGCCCTGTATCTGGAGTGACCAATACGGCTTCTTGCTCATCGTTAGAATTCTCTCCTAAAATTTGAATCTCTCCATCTTGAACTGAAAATGTAAACCCGATTTCCTTGACTAGCTTTTCCATTAGCTTTTGTGCGGTCCCAGTAAACGAGAAGCCATTCACAAATTGCTTTACCGTGATAAGGGCTTTTTGACGCGACGGGATGGTTAAGCCCATAGCGGACTCGGCCGCCTCGAAGGCTTGGATATTGGTGGCGCCAGCCCCTAGGCCTATTTGAACGTTAGCTGTTTGAAGAATCTTCTCCTGATCGGCACAATCGAGAATAGTGATAATATCCGGCCCCTGCCTGCTAGTTTCCCTCTCGCTGAGGTCTCCAAAAAAGATCGTCGATATCCGCCCGACATACCCGGCCTTTAAAAATACGATTAACTTCTCATCTTCAAGAAAATTTCGGCTCGCTTGGCTGAGATTATAGAGAGTGATTTTTGCTTTATTCGGCTTACCCTGTTGATCCTTAGATAGACCGAAAGCAATTCTGAACCCACTCGTAAAGCTCGACGGGTCCGACGCATCTTGTACTAAATTCGACTTAAAGCTTTTGGCGCCTGGGGGCTCCTGGGGAGCATTCTGACCTGATATCCTAGGCCCGATAATCACCTCTGCGGCGCGTAAGAATTGTTCATCCGACTGGGCCATTTAACTTACCTCTTCGTAGACCACTTTGACGTCATTTCCTAGATCGTCGCTTCCGGCATCTCTATTTGCGCCCGTCTCATCGATCGGAATGAACCGACCTGGTGGAATATCTGGATCTGATAAATACTGATCACTCAGTGGGACGTCTGTATAAATTGCTAACCCGCCTAAAAGAATGACCCCAACAGCGTCGGCAATATCCATCACCCATATATTTAGTCTAGTATTAAATCTGAAATTGAGGGTATAGGTTTTCCCGTCTAAATCGATTTGAAAATTGTACGCCTTAAAATCTGCCCTAAGCGGTAGTTCTTGAACACTCACGTCGCAAAGACCCCCTGTTTTTGGAACCCTTGAAGCAACAGGGAGGCATTACTACTGGTCTCTTCCCCGGCCGCCTTTGATGCCTGCTTGCCTAAAATGGCTTTCGATTGAGCCGAGGCGTTGCCACCTACTTTAAATGAAGGAATTGTCACGATTTGAGACTTCACAATCCGGACCTGCTCAAATTTTACATTAAATCTAAATGACTTCCCGTTTGATGCGGAGCGTGGCGTCGTTAAATTGGCGATTACCATTTTCTCATAGCGCTTGAGCGCGGTCACAACCGTAAAGGGTTGCCTGGCTCGCCAGAGTTCTTCCATAAACCTAAACCCATCTGCCGGATCTCTGGGCGTCCCAGTAAGGAGTCCAGCTATAGACCCAAGCCCAAGGCCTGCTACCTGCTCTACGATCCCCCCACCGATACCCCCAAGGGCGCCAGCAGCTAATTGTGAAGCCGATGAGATCGACGTGCCTAAAATACTTTGAAACAAACTAACCGGGGTATCCGAAATCATAGCCTCCATTGTCAATGACTCGGGTGCTAAATTAATATGATCCGCTACATTGGATCCATCCTCAATCGGGTTCTGAGAGATCGTCGCGCTACGCTCGTGGCTCTCTGATATGGAAACATCCATAGGTACGATGATTTTTTCGGCACCGTCTACAGTGGTTTCAATACTGGCCCTGACTGGCCGATCGAAAATAAGCGCTAATAGTGACATACTATCTCTCCATAGCCGGCCGCGCCGACCGTGCGGTATCTCTTAAAATTTGACCCAAGGATTCTGTAATACTGGCCTGGGCAACTTCTTTGGCTGCTTCCGGGGGTAAGCCTAGGACGTTTACATTTAACTCGGCGCTCTGGGATATCTGTTGAGCTGCAGAAACCGCTTGATTCGCCCGCGCTGTATCGGCCAAGCCACTAAGAGGGCTTGCTCCTCCGCCCCCAAAACCAAGGGCCCCACCAAAAGAACTAGTTGTCTGAGACGGGTCAAAGGTATTCCTAAGATTCTCCTTCGCTGCGCCAAAGAATTCAGAGAAAGTCGCATTCCCACTGAGAACATCGAAAAGGGCTACGCCAGTTTTAATAATATTAATCATGGCCCTAAGCGGCGCAAGTAAACCAGCTATAACAGACCGAGCCACTAATCCAAATCCTTGAAACTTTTCGGCCAACGAGCCGAAGGCGGCTTCTAGGCCAACTATTAAACGGCCAAATACAGAATCTCTACCCTCGAGGAAAGCGTTAATATCATCAGCGATGAGCGCGATCGCACCGATGACGGCCAAAATTGCCAACGGGATAAGTAATAACTGAGCCTGGGCGACAAGAGCTGTGATTCCCATGGCCTTAATAGCTAAAGCCATTTTTATTAAGACAGCGATCGCCGGTCCCCCGACCGTAATGAATAAACCAAAAGCTAATAATAATGGACCCAAAGCAGCCACTAAGCCTAGCACAACCAGAATCGTAGTCTTTACGGGCTGCGGAAGCTCAGTAAAGAAATTCACCGCGCGC
>SDBT01006073.1_pt1 | contig 20162 bp, 15 predicted proteins | sample 2277101 | NCBI WGS metagenome assembly SDBT01 (sample SAMN10404973, study PRJNA504765) | marine sediment metagenome | isolation source: marine sediment core GS10_PC15, 103 cmbsf | place: Arctic Ocean: Southern Knipovich Ridge | collected 2010 | reverse complement strand
AGGCGCCGAAAAGAATGCCAAACCCGAAGCCCAGTAACAGCGACAGGTCCAACAGCCAAAAAGCGGCGGCTCCAACAAGTATGCTTTGGGCGAAGAGAATCGCAGCTAGAAAGTGTGGTGACATCCTTCTAACCTGCGCGAAGTTCGTTTAAACACCCGCTTCCAGTGTATAGCAGGTCGAGGAACAGGAGATGGGTGGCGAAGGGACGTGCTGCCGGAGTCAGGAATTGGAAAATTGTGAGCGCCCCACTCGAACTAAGGTCAAGGGCTGCCCCGATTTCGCCGCGGCGGCCGCTCTCGATGATTCACTACTCCCTTTGGCTACGCCCGCGCGAAAAGTTTCGCAGTAGGCCCATGACGATACCAAGTGCAGTACCAGCACAGAAGAGGAGTAGCACCTGGGGCGCAGAAGGGTTCCCTATCAGGGTGACAGCGACAGCGAAAGCGATTGCTGCCGCAACCGTCGATGCAGTGTCTCGGACAACAGATACACCGCCGCTGACTGCTGGCTCAGCAGCAGGGAAGGCACCGCGGCGGTGCATAAGAAAGACGAATGCAAGCGCGTACGCCGCTCCCACAACACCTCCTAGGAGAAGCCACAACGATATGGACTCTAACGAATCCCCACCAGTAACAACGACTCCTAACAGTCCCCCAGCAACGCCGGATGTAAGCAACCCTACAACGACCAACTTGGTGTTCATTTCGCAGTGACGATCAGGGCTTTGTGTACGACTCACGGCCCACCATTCAAGGGATTCGCCGGAGGGAACACTGAACCTCCCCAGATACACGAGGCCATGTTGTACATGACACCAGTATAGCCGGCCCAAAAGCCTAGCCCCTGGAGCAGAGCCGAACTCGTAAATCCGAATGCAGACCAGCCTTGCGCGCCCACCGCCGCATTGGCGGGTACCGCGCCGACATCATGTGATGAAGCCGCCAAGACGAGGGCGAATGACAGTAGCAGAGGTGCCCCGAATAAACCGATCCAAGGGTTAATCAAAGAGAGACCAAGGAGTGCTGCACTTAAGGCGAAATTTAGGCACTCAAGTGACAGATAGTGGTTTAGCCCAAAGGATTCGCTCGCCAACCCCCACGGGTCCACCCGGTTCACCGGATTGTTCAGCGCGTACGCGTACTGATTCTGAGTCTGCGGACTGATTGCAGCTCCCTGGATCGGGTCCTTTGTCAGGAACCGGCCCAGCGCTGGATCGTAGTATCGGGCACGGAGGTAGTATAGTCCGCCATTCCCTACGCCGAAGGCGTTCTCGTCGAATTGCTGCCCGGTGAACAGGAACTTCTCCGATTGAGTGTCACCACTGCCACGAAGGTTGCCAAAGGGGTCATACGTGAATTCCTGACCGACGGGGTTACCCGAACCGTCCGCCCTCCACATCGTCGACCCCAAGGCGTCGGTGAAGTAGTACTGTTGCGCTCCGGCCCCATCAGTCGCGGAGACGAGACCGAGACCGTAAACGTAAGTCGCGTCAGAACGCACAATCGAAGAAACGTCCTCCGGGATGTTTCCGTCGTTGTGTAACTCCAGCGTAGCCTCCTGGAGCACGACCGGCAGCGACGCCGCCACGTCCCACTGATACGAAGTGTACAGCTTGCCAGACCAATGAGCCGTCCGCAGTCCGTCGCCGTTGTAGGAGTTGTAGGTGCCGCACTTAGCCCCGAACTGCGGCTTGAGCCCTAACACGTCGAGTATGTTGATTTTCTGCTGCGCGGTCTCTTCCGGCTGAGTAACAGAAAGGTTAAACCAGGCGGAGGTCGGGTCAGGCACGTTCGTGTTGAAGACGGGCTTGAGCTTTAGGACAGCGATGATATTGATATCGCCACCCCCAGCGAGGTCATGACAAGCCTTGGGTGTGGGATCGAACCCTGCGTGGAGGATCTTGGTCAGGCGATTCTCGTGGTCGTAGACATATGTTTGGGCCAGCCGCGCGTTCCAGTTTCCGTTGTTGTCGTAACCGAGTGATGAGCCGCCGGCGAGCGGGCCTATGTGATACAGCTGGCTCGCATCATCGTAGTGATACTCCGTTGTCGTCGTGCTAGTCTGGATCTCCGTTCTGTTCCCGAGTGAATCGTAAAGGTACGACTCGTGGGTCAGGTCGGAGTAATCGACCCGTTCCAGCCGATTGAGGGCATCGTATGTGTACGTGTCCGTCGCGGGGTTATCGGCTGGCGTACACGCCTGGGTTGATGAACAGCGGCTGAGAGTCTCGCGGTTGCCGGAGGCGTCATACGTATACGTGTAGCTCTCGAACGCGAAAGATGACTGGTGTGCGACCACGGTCTGTCGGCCGGCCGAATCGTGCTGGTAGGACATCGCTCCGACACCCGGGGGATACGAAGCCTGCTGTAGGCGACCGGCGTTGTCGTAGTTGTAAGTCGTGGTCTTGTCGAGCCAGTCCTTGACGGTCTTCATTCGGCCGTCGGCCTCGTACGCGTAATCAACGTCCTTCGTCGGGTCAGGGTACGTGATCTTCGTCCTCTGTCCTGGATATTCTGCCCCGCCAGGGACCTCATCGTCGTCGTATTTGTAACCAGTGTTCCCGCTCGGACAAGATCCCGAAATGGCATTGGGACCGAAGCACGTCATCCGATTGAGCGCGTCATACGAGTAGTTTGTTGTGCCAGTCGGGTCCTGCATCGTCAGGCGGTTACCGACAGCGTCATACGTGAATACGAACTCATCCGCGAGCGTCGGGCCATCCCAGTGCTGAATCCGCTCGATCCTGTTGAGCGGATCGTAGATACGGGTTGTCGCTGGACATCCGTCGTCGATCGTGTCATCGCTGTCGTTGTCATTACCATCGCCGGTGCCCGCTCCGCATCCATCGATGTCCTCTTCAGACAGCCCGACGGGAGAGTGGTTCCCGTCGATGAGGGCGATCGCGTTTCCGACTGCGTCGTACCTGTGAGTCGTCACCCGGCCGAGCGCGTCAGTTATGGTCGAGAGGCGATCGACCTCGTCGAATGTGAAGAGAGTCGAGGGGCAGCCGTCGTCGGCTATACCGTCTGGGATTGGGTCTTCTTCGTGGTCAGCTTGATCGCCCGTCCCGGACAGACCGCAGCCCACACCGAGTTCGGATACTCCAACCGGTTGGCGGTTGGCGTTGGTGATTGAGGTGCGGTTCGAGTTAAAATCGTATCCGTAGGTTGTTGTGTTGCCCAGCGCGTCAAGCACACTGACGAGGCGATCGGCACTGTCATAGGTGTACTTCGCCGATGGGCAGCCGTCGTCGGCTACCTCGTCGGCCGGGGTGTCCTCGCCATGGTCGGCATCATCACCGGTTCCTGCGCCGCAGCCCCCCACGCCAAGCTCGGAGATATCGACCGGTTGCCGGTTCGGCTCCGTGAGAGTCGTGAGGTTGCCCTTGGCATCGTACTCGTAGGTCGTCGTATTACCGAGATCGTCGGCAACGGAGACGGGGTTGTCGCTGTGGTCGTACTCAAACGTTGTGACGTGTCCTAGTTCGTCGGTGACCGACCGAAGACGTCCGCCGAGGTCATAGGAGAAGGTCGATCGCTGCGAAATCTGATCGCAGTCAAGCGTCGGTGAGGAGAAGCGTGCTCCAACCAAGCAGGTCTGGTTGCCAGCCGCATCGTAGCCGAACTGCGTTCTGTTTCCCGTGCAGGAGTCGGTGGCACCGGCAGGAAGGATCAAATCAGTGGACTCGACTTGAGCTAGCGTGAGCCCAGCCGAATCGAGCTCGAAGCACGTGAGTGCGACGATGCTACCCGCTGGGGCGTCGCGGCGAACTATCCGAGACAGATTCCCGTTGTTGGCGGGAATCCCTTCGTCGTCATAGATAAACTCGGTCTCTCGATCCAGGGGATCGGTCTCGGTCTTGGGGTCGTTCCGTGAGTTGTACGTGTACTCCCAGTCGACTCCCGAGGGGGTCAGTAGATCGCAGTTGGCATCGGTGTTCAGGGCGTCGATCATCTGCGTGACGTGCCCCATCGCATCGTAGGCGAAGCCGGTCTGGTTCCCGAGAGGATCGGCGACGCACGTACGATTACTGCTCGAATCGTACTCGAAACTAGTCTCCCCGAGTAGCGGATCTTGAATGTCGGTTATTCTGAACAGATTGTCGAATGAGTAGACGGTGTCCAGATCCCGCGGGTCGGTCAGAGTCGTCTGGCCACCAGCAGGGGTGTTGTAGAAGAATTCCGTGAGTCGCAGACCCGCTGTCTCGGCCTGCGCTCTGGTCAGGTTGCAGTCTTGAGCCTGCTCAAGCGGAATCGGCGGGCCATACTGCCTCTCGACTCTGTCGGTCGTAGCCGAGTAGCAGTTCTGTACAGCTAAGTTCCCGTTGGAATCGACGATAGTCTCAAGGAGGTGGTTGGTGTATGAGTATGTGGTGGTTCCGCCCTTGACATCCTGAACTGTCTCTAGATCGTCGTCAACGTTGTAGCCGAGCGTAACCGTTCGCGGTCCGCCGTCCGCGGGATCAAGAGAATCCGTGACCGTGGCTATCCTGCCAGATTGATACGTGAAGGTTAGGACGCGCGCGCCGGGATCGGTTACGGTTTCGAGCCGACCCATGTCCGGGCCTGAGCTGAAGTATGAGAGCGTCGTCGTGTTGTCGTTACGATCCGCGATCGTCTCCAGCTTGCCCGTCGAGTCGAAGGTGAACTCGATCTGCTCTGGGGTCGTCAGGAAGTACTGCCCGCCGGAGTCCGTGAGCGTGTCGAAGACATCGGGAGGTCCCTGCCAGTTGCCGCCACCGAGTGATAGGTATCGATCCTGTCTACCATCTGCATGATGGATGATGAGAGACGTCGAACTCTCGAACTCCAACTCCATGTTGTAGTTGTGAGTCCACCCGAAGCCCAAGACGCCGTCGATCGGATTCGCCGAGTTGTAGGTACGAGCGAATTCAAGTGGCATCCCGAGGGCAGGGATGCTGATGTCGGTGTTCTGATGCACGAAGTTACCGAAGACAACGTTGACCGGGTCGTCCGAGAACTCAGTCGCCGTTGATGACGCATTCCCGTAGTGGTCTTCGTCATACCCGCTCGACACGCAGGGGATCTCAAAAGCAGCAATGCGCGACGTGTATTCGAAGGGGGGTGAGGCTTCGTAGATACTCGTCACCCATGCCGCGCACAGTGGTGCGAACGTCACGGGATCGAAGTCCATGTCCGCGTAGTATCTACACACGGTCACCGGGCTCCCGATCGGTGTGCCATCCAGCTCTAACTCCTGGAACCTTCGAGTCGCCCAACCGCAATTGATCGGAGCCGGATCAGACTTGTCAACCAGAAACGCCCAAATCGTCTCGCCGTTAGTCGAGAGACCAGTGACACAGTCATCGGTGCTGATATCGAAGCTACGAATGAATGATCCAGTCGTGGTTACGTTGTAGACGGTACGGGAACCACCTGCGCTGACCCACAGAGTGCCTGTGGACAGGTCGTAGGTAAGCCCATCAAGGGTCTCACCCGTTTCACAAGCCGCCAGTGCTCCAGTGAGGTCGATCGAAAACTCGAACGTCGTCGTTCCGCTGGCTCGATCGACTGTGTAGAAGTTCTTGGCGCTGGCAGCTGACTCGTCTGTTGCCCAGAGTTTTTCCCCGTCCCAAGCGAGCGACTGCAGTTCCGTGGCAGGACTGGTGGAAATGGTCTCTACTAGAGTGCCACTTGCCGTGACTTTGTAAATGTCTGTGGTGGCTGCCGGCGGGCCGGTTGGATCGTTCGCCGTGTAGTAGAGGTGATCTCCATCGAACGCCAGCCCGCGGCCTGAGTCAAGCCCTGGAGAATCCGGCGCGGGAAAGCTAGCCAGGCCATCACCCGTTGCGGCGCTTGACGGGGACGGGCTGAGTGCCAGGATTCCCAACGCAAGTAGCGCAATAAGGGCGACGTTCATCCGCATGGGTCCCCTCCAGTCTGGCAGGAGATTGGACAGGAGCCGAATCGGCCCGGCGCGCCGACGAGAATGGCGCTCTGCCGTTGGCCTCGGAAACAGTGAACTCATGGGACACCCCCTCTGTATCCGCCCTAGCTGCTCGCGGGCGGACCTCTAGTGATTCAGGCTGCCAGCGGCGCCATGCTAGGCAGCACGGAATCGCACCGTCTATGGGGCAATGCCGCACCGGCTGTGGGGCATTGCCCCAGCGGGAATTCGTCCCGTGCTGGGTGGACGGTGAGCCTTGCTGACGCGACCGACTCCGAAGTGTTGTCAGCATTTCGCTCCGGGGGCGGCTCGTGGCATCACATGGGAGCATAGCGGTAGAGGCGAGGGCCGGAATTGTGCGATCCGCTCGCCCTGTACGTGTCAGCGCTGAAGCATTGAAGAGCCTAGCGCCTGCGCCCAATCGCAGTACTCACAGCCTGGCGTTGGCTTCGGCGGCTCACTCTGATCCAGAACTGATCGAGCCTGCAACAGCCACTCCTTGGCCCGCTCCACCTTCGTCTCTGCTTCAAGAACAACGACTTTCAGGCTGAGGCCCGAGTCCAGCCTGCCCGATGGAATGTAGAAGTCTAGATACCCGACGCCGGCCGGCGGGTAGCCGTTCCTTTCAAGGAGCAGGTCATACGTGTCCAACTGCAGAAGATAACTATCCTCTACGAAGCTGGGTTCAGTGGATCTGTCAGAACTCAGGGCTCGAGCGCTATCGTGGCAGTCTGAAGGGCGAGAGTCCGACCCACTTCGTATCTGTGGGTGGGCCTCGTGAGGCCAGGATCAGGGCCTTAGCGGCGCCAGAGCCCTGAGTTCTGACAGATCCTCCCGTTCGCGGGACGGGGCGTCCGGCGCTCTCCACAATCCGCACGCGGGGCGGCGACCAACTGACAGGGATTACGCGTCGCGCAGCTTCTCGATCAACAGCCTTGCGATTTCCTCTACAGTCCGCTCTTTCATGCTCATGTGCCCAAGGGTCGGAGCGACGCCGGGCAACTCACTGTCGTCCACTTTAATCGGCAGAATATATTCGCTCCGTTCCTCCAACTGCCGGGCGACTGCGCTCTTCCGCTCGTGATCCGTCCACATTCGCTGCAAGTACTCCGCCGAGACGAAGATGACGCAGAATCGTGAGCGATTGCGATATATCTCATCGAAGAACACAGGCAGGTCTTTGCCCCAAAGCATCTCCGGATAAAAGTCGTCATAGAACACTCGGTAGCCAGCTGCCTGTACGATTTCTGCAAGCGCCTCAGCGAGTTCGCGCTCCGAACCAGCAAAGGATATCGCTACATCGAATTCATACTCTCCGGGTGTCGTGCTTGCAGCGGCCTGAGTAGAAGGTTCGACGGTACGCGCCTCAATATCGCGGTTCAATCTGTCTCGTGGCCTTCCCATTTGCGGGAGGAGCACAAACCCAAAGGGCTCGACAGCCGTGTGCGCTTCAATCAACTTCTGGAGGCCGAGTGAGAAGTGTTCAGCGTGAGCGCCAAACCATTTATGCGCCACCTCAGCGTTTGAGTCGAAGAAGCTGCCGGAGGGCTTGTTCTCGAACTGAGTGAATCTCCAATAGCATCGCTCGAAGTCAAACCACGGACATTCAGCAAAGCCATTGAGGCCCAAGAAGTCAAATGCCGCCTGCAATTCTGCGGACATTGGCTCGTGCTTGAGTCCATAGTGGGTCACCCAACCTTTGTCTTCGCCGCCCTCAATCCAAGAGAAGACGTAGCTGAAGTTGTCGTCTTCAGACGCGTTCATCTCTTTGGACTCCGGCGATCTGTGGCCGTCCCCCCGAGTTGCGTCAGAAACGCGCGCGTATCTCTTGCCGCCCTCAAGCGCCGGGTGGAATATGCCGCAGGCCGCTAGGTGCTTCTCGGCTTCTCGAAGCGCCTCGATGTATCCGCCGAAGGCGTCCGCGAATTTCGACAGCTCGATCTGTCCGTCCACTTGCGTGCAGTATCCGTCGTTGTGACTCCACGGGCAGCTGTACTGGACGAACTCTAGTATTTGCAGACCGTCGGTAGTCTGGACACCAGCGCTGGTCCAAGTAGACGAGTGGGCGTGTAAGGAATGGCGAACATCGTCCTTCCCATCGCGCAACTTGACGAGAGTGAACTCAACTCCACCCGCCGTCTGCTTGTCTACGACTTCGGTTTGTAGCGCGGAATGCAAATCTCCAGACACGATAGCCTCATGCTAGCATCGAAGGATCTGTCAGATCTCAGGGCGCGAGCGCTATCGTTGCTGTCTGAAGGGCGAGAAACCGACCCATTTCGTATCTGAGGGTGGGCATCGTGAGGCCAGGATCAGGGCCTTGGCGGCACCAGAGCCCTGAGTTCTGACAGATCCACCCGCGGTCGGTCATGTTGCCGTTTTCGTCGTAGACCGGCTGTGGGGCATTGCCCCAGCGGGAATTCGTCCCGTGCTGGGTGGACGGTGAGCCTTGCTGACGCAATAGATTCCGAAGTGTTGCCAACATGTTCGCTCGGGAGGTGCGTCAGCTGAGGGCGAGTCGGAACACGGCGGCGTCCACACTAAGAACCCTCGCAAGGCTGTCCGTCAGGGAGAGGGCACTCCCGTCCTCCACGACTGGAAAGACAGCAAGCCCGACGACCCAGCGTACCGGAACGGCTTGAACGGACCCGACGAGCACCTCCTGGAGACCCTGCGCGACGCCGCTGGCGGGACCTCTAGGCTCTCGCGGCAAAGAGCGCGTTACCGGGGGAGAAGGAGACATGGCGGCGCGCGGCTTGCTCGCAGTTGTAGCTGGCGGCGTAGCGCCGCACCATATCCGGCGAAGAGTGACCGAGAAGATACTGGACGTCGAGTTCCCGGGCGTCTGCCTCAATCGCCCAAGTGGCAAACGTATGACGGAAGCGATGGGGGTGCACTTTCAGCATCCCCGTGGCGCGGCCCAGCCGGCGCAGCAGCTGCTTGAGGCCGTTGGGCTCGAGCCGCACGCCGGGCCGCAGGCGCCCGTTTCCCAGCGCCGCAACGAAGAGCGGCCCCGGTTCGCGCCCACGAACGTCGAGATAGTCCACCAGCGACTCACCGCAACGCGAGGCAAAAGGCACGACCCGCTGCTTGTTGCCCTTGCCGTGCAGGACTCGGAGCCGGCAGGCCGCGAGGTCCAGATCGGCCAGGTCAAGGTAGACGAGCTCTGAACAGCGCACTCCGGTGTCCAGCAGCGTCATGAGGATGGCGCGGTCACGGACGCCCACATGACGCGAACCGTCACACGCTTCAATCAGCGTGCTGACGTCCTCGGCGCTGAACGGTCGCACGATGCGCCGCGGCAGCCTCACGTTCTTCAGCGCCCGGAACGGGCTCTCGCTCACGTATCCGGCATGGATCAGCCAGTTGAAGAAGCAGCGCACCTCGCGGAAGTAGCGGTGCCGGGTCTCCAGTGAGTGGCCGGTGTAACGACCGAGGTAGATGTAGAGATGTTCGGCGGCTATCTCTTCTACCTTCTCTGGGAACCCCTCTTTGCGCGCTATCCGCGCGAACCGCTCGAGCGTTTCCCTGTACGCCCGGACCGTGGCCTGCGACTTTCCTTCCACGTCGCAGCGCAGAAGGTACAACTGAATGAGCTCGGAAAGCCGCCCTGGCGGGCCTCCAGCCATCACTCCGCCTCCGGCTCCTCGGCACGCTGCCAGAACTTCCAGCCGTTGACTGCATAGCCTGCGGCCGCACTGCCAGCTGCGCTCAGCGACGTGTAGCGCTTGCCACCGAACTCGATTTCTGGCCTTCCAGCGCCGCCCGCGATGACCAACGCCTCGTACGTCTTGCCCTTGAGCGACGCAACGAGCCGGGTCCCGGGAATCAGCTCTTCATGCGACACAGCGAGCCTCGTCCGCCGCTGTCGTTTGTTGGACTTCTTTGTCGCGCTGTCTTTCTGTGTCATCGTCACACCTCCTTGGTGTGACACAACTCACTCAGACGCCAATCAAAGTCAAGTGCTGCGGGCGACACCGAGCCAAGCGTCATGAAGGTAAATGACCGCGAATATCAACAACCCCAGCCTGACGTGACCGACACCGGCGTTCGGTACACTCTGAGATTGATGAATGCGCGAGTTATCTCGACTGCCGAATTCTCTCGGAGATTTCGTGACACATCGGGCTGGGCGATCCTTGCAGGGTCGGCAGTTTCGTCCGGACCGCCGACTTCTGCACCCATGGCCGGCGAAGCCATTCGTGGCTTCCTGTCGGCCGTCACCGACATCTGCGGCCGTGTATCAGCTCCCCTCGCTAGAGAGTACAGATCCGTGCTCGACTCGCTTCCAGGTCATGCCCTTGCTCGGAATCTCAAGTTCGAGCTCGCGCTATCTCGAATCTATGAACGCAATCCGAAATTGCTGAAGGAAACTGTGCGTCGAATCTTCGGCGGCCGTCCATACAACCACAATCATCAGGCGATAGCGACGTTGAGCCGTCGTGGATGGGCCACATGGCTCCTGACCACCAACTTCGATGACGGGTTTGAGGCCACCGGCGGATTCGATGGCTTCGTCATCAACGAAGCTGATCGGCAGGCCGTGATAAAGCTCCACGGGGACGCAAATTCTGGCAGCGGCCTGATAGCCACAATCGAGGCGTTGGCGTCGGCGGAAAGCGCAGCGCGGCAGTCGAAAGTATTCTCGGACCTGCAGCAAGACGGTCTAAGAAGCCTCCTGGTAGTCGGCTACAGCGGCACCGGGGATCTCGACATCGTTCCAGCCCTGAATCAGGCGATCGAACGAGGTCTGCATGTTTGGTGGGTCGTGCGAGAAGGATCACGCCACCGACCTATCGTTCCGGTTGAAGTCGCAGGAACAGTCGAAGCTGATCTGCTCTCTTCGTCGCCGAAGAGGAACGTGCTTCTGGCGCTTGCGGATGAGCTCCCGATCGAATCTACACTTGGCAAACCCGCAGATCGCACGCACGAGACATCGATTCAGATGGCACCCGTGCTCTCGACAGTAGACTTCCGAGATCTCGCCGACATCACCGTGAGCTGGCTGCTGGACGCAAATCTCGGTTGGCAGGCGGCGCGCCTGCTAACCGCGGGAGAGCAAGCTCTGTCTTACGAAAGTGCAGAACAATGGAGTTTAGCCTGTGAGCGAATGTCTGCTTACAGTATCGCTTCAAAGTATCTCACTCGCGTCAGCGACCCAGACCTAACTCACAATGTGGGGCGACTGGGTCGTCTTGCGTTCCTCCTCCAAGAAGCCGGGCGAATATCGCGCTCGCGTGCACTGTATCGGAAGGCAGCTGAGGGGCTTGCGGCTCTCAGGGAAGCGAATCCGCCCTTCGAAATCGTGGACTTCGTTAGACGTGGCCATCTTGAGTCCAATCTCGAACTCTGTGCATCTCGCTGGCTGCTCACCACGAGGCGCAGGCTAGTCGACGAGCTCGGGCTTACTGATGAATGTGCGGAGTTGCTGCGCCTCAGCCGAACAGTCAGTCCATCGGTCTACGGTGTCCTGCGTTTGCGCAGGGCTCAAATCGCATACTTGGTCGCGGGCAATCAGCGTGAGCGTGAAGCGGCGCTGCGTGAGGGCGGCAACGCGTTGGCCGACGCCCTTCGACTTCAGCACGCCGATGCGGAGGGTAACGCGTCTCGCTTCCTCCTCGCCGGCGGGCGTATCGGCCGAGACCTGCGTCGCACCACCCGCGAGTCGTTTCAGGGCGTAGCGACGCCTCCGCGAGATCGCTTCAAGGAGGTGCCGGCTTGGCTGCAGGGCTACGTACCTAATTGGGCAATTCCTGTGAAGATGCAGCTCCCGTTCGTGGGGCTCATCAAGCGGACCGTCGATATCCAAGCCGTTCTGCGATTTCATGTGATGCGTCAGATTTGGCGCCTGCGCATTTTGGTGAATTCTTGAACAGGCGCGCTACCGCAAGGCGCTGTGTGGCTCGTCCCGTCCGGCCTGCATGCGCAGGTGCACGCGTGGGTCATCGAGACAGCTCCAGGATCTAGCCGGATGAAGTTCCAGCGCGTCGTCGGCTTATCTGCGGTTGAAGCAGCCCAGCGAGTCGATGCCTTCCTGCACAATCAACAGGCGCAGAGATCCGAACGCATATCGCCAGCGCACACTCGATCGGTCTTCCGTCTCGATCTGCGAAACGGCCAGCATTCGGTAGACGTTGTCCTCGAGACAGAATGCTCGGCGGTTGGCGACGAGTCTACGCGTGTCATCCTGAACCTGTCGACGCCTTGGGGCTTCTTATTCGGCCAAGTTCGCGGGTATGCCTTCGTTGCGGCCGGTGGTTGCCTTCTCACTCTCCTAGTTTTCTTCGGCACGCTGAGCACCGCGGGTTCATCGGGGCCGTCAGCGACCCTAGTATTCATCTCACTTCTGCCCTTGATTCTCGGCGCCATGGTGCCGCTTCTACCCCTAGCACTCTTGACGTCTGAGCTTGACCGAAAGTGGGAGTCGTTGAGGTTAGAGTTCTGGCGCCATGTGACGGCCGGGGTTGAGGAGAGAACGGCTACAGTAATCTGGGCGCCCAGGCTTGTGGTGCCAGGGGGGCCAGCTCTTTGGAGTTTGGTGTCAGCCGGAGCAGTTCTTGCGATCTACCTGTCTGGTGTGGACTTGCCCTTGAGGTGGCTGACTATTGCTGCACTTTCTACTTCCGGTACGTACTTTGCCCTTCTCTCAACTGATCAGACCGGGATTCTAGCCTCACTCTCACGAAGCCCGGACTGGTTTCGGAGAACTTCGGAAGCCGTAAAGCCGCGAACGAACGAGTTCGTGGCGATTTACTCGGCTTCATTCATATTCTTGGGCGCTCTACTTGTTCGTTCACTTCGGTCGCTGACCGATGGGTCCGAGGCTCAGGCGATCGTTCTGGCCGTGACAGCTCTCCTTCTGTGGGTTTTCATCGAGTCTCTCGCCAGCGGTCGATCGAGATACCTTCGGCTCGTAAGTATGTTTCACATCGCCTTAGGATTCGGAGTCTTTACCCTCGCTGTTGTCGTATACGATCTCATTGTAGTCGCGTCGAGCTGGCTAGCGAAGGTGGCTCGAAAGACGCCGGGTGGCGATCTCTTGGCCTCGGAAGAGCTGATAAGTTCCTCTAGCGCACATGGAGCGAGTTCTGCTGGGAGAGCAGCCCTAGTCGAGTACGCAGTGCGCGCTGCAATATGGCCACTCGTCACTTTGGCTGTTGCCTCTCAGTGGCGCCACTCTCTGATTGTGGGCGCATACCTGGCGCCTGTGGCGTTCGCGGGATGGCTGTTGCTAAGGAGAACGGATCAAGGCGCTAAGCTGGATCCAAGGTTAGCTGGTCTGGCGGTGGCTCTACCGGGCGCTGCCATCTTGGCGGCCGCGCTGTGGCCGCAACTCAACCCATGGCATGAGCTGCTGTCAGAGTTGCAGAGCACACTCATGCCAGTGGACTCTGCCAATCCGTCGTCGCCGGGTGACATCGTCTCCGATTCGATCAATGTTGAACTCTCCGAATTGATCGACGAGGTCGCATTCCTGTTCTTTGCGATCGGGCCCTTCGTCTACGGCGCGAGCCTCCTGCTTCTGTGGCCGATGACCAAGGCCGAGTTCGACCAGAGAGCCACAGAGTGGTCCATCTGGCGCTCGATACAAGATGCCCTAGTTAGCGGTTACTATTCGTTCGGTCTAGCAGCCTTCCTATTCTTGGTTCATAACTCCCACAACGAGGTAGTGATGGCCTACAGGCAGTCCCAGGTAGTTAGCGAGTTTCCGAGCAACCCGGTCATCGAGTCAAGGCTCGAATGGTCCCCGTTCCTCTACTCTATGGTTTTTCTGGCAGGGATCGGTGCGGTTTGGTCGTCTCGGCTCCCGTTGATCGAAGCCGAATGCAGGGCGCGATTCGCTCGGAAGAATACCCCCGTTCTAGTTGCGTACTTCCTGCTCGTCGTAGCGGCCCTCGTCCTAATTGGAGTGATTAGCATGTTGTCGGCTGACTCTGCTCATGGTCGAGCCGCGGCGATCCTATCGTCGATCTAGAGGCTGGCGGCGCGCGGGTTCAATCCAACTGAGGGAACTTGTCGATGATCTTTCCGTTGTTGTGCTCGAGACGGCTGATGTTGTCCAAGGCATCAGTTGTTGCAGCCGCGTCGTTCGAGCGGATCGCATTTCCTAACGAGATGCATCCTTCGGCGATCCGACACCATCTCGGCCCTCCGAACGAGTAGCGTCCGGACGCATTCGCCCAGTGTCCATCACAGAACGCGCGCCGGACATCCTGAAGCGATAGCCCGGTAATTCGCTCAAGCTCGGCGGGAGTGGAGTCAAGATCTGGGTCATTCCGTGTCCGACGATAGACTGCGTGCGATGTCGTTTTGCGGTTCTCGTCGAAGAACTTCATGCTCATCCTTCTCTTAGTGGCCACCTCTTCATGATTTCTCGGGAGCAAGACACCGATCTCTCTGTACAAGAGCGCCACGAGCCGCCGAAATGTGTCAACGGCTTTCTGATCTCTGTTTTCGTACATGCGAGCCTCGGTATTAACCGCTTCGGGGCAGCGCGTAACATCCGCGATCAACCCGGACCAATCGGCCGGCCTGGCACAAATTTGAGATATAGCTCCGCACAGCATGCTGGTACGCGGGTCTTCCGCCCCAGACCGTTTCGCGACGGTGCTCGGCTGTGAGGTCTATGTATCGAGGCAGCGCAGCGTAAATGTCCTGCAAGTAAGCACTGCCACCCAACGAGCTGATTGCCTTAAGGATGGCGTCTTCCCAGGTCACGAGGTTGATTATAGCTGCGCCGTCGGTCAAGGCGAGAGCCGCGCGCGCGTTACTTAACGCAGGTGAACGTTGTCTTCCACAAGCCGGCGAACGTACGGTAACGACTGGCTGAGATCGAGCGCGTCGAAGACCTCGCGCCAGGAGAGCGCGACCGAATCGTCGTTCGTCGCCTTCAAGCCCACTGTCACGAAGCGACATGGCGTTTCCAGGAGCCGCTCGAACATGAACCGCTGCAGTTCGAGCTGAGCCACACGGCCCTCCTCAGTCCCAAAGACACGATCGAATATCTTGCGATCACGGGAGCCAGAGGGATACCTACCCTCGACGCTGGCGAGCTTAGCCTGGATCTGTCAGAACTCAGGGCTCGAGCGCTATCGTGGCAGTCTGAAGGGCGAGAGGCCGACCCACTTCGTATCTGTGGGTGGGCATCGTGAGGCCAGGATCAGGGCCTTGGCGGCGCCAGAGCCCTGAGTTCTGACAGATCCCATCTCCTCAAATGCATCCGCTGTTGCTGGTCGCAGTCTTGGGATGAGTCCTTCCCCCTGTTCCTCGCTATGGAGCGGCAGGTTCTCATATCGGACGGCAGGTAGGGCTGGGGGCCGGGCTCTCTCTGGTTGGCGCAGATCGACGATCGTGACGATCCGAAGCTCGTCCCGTGCCCGCTCGGTATCTTCTTGGGTCATGTAGTGCAGGCTGTCGCTACGGAAGAGCCGCCGCCAGCTTGTCCTTCGATCCCCAGGAGCAAGGTACCCGCCGAGGTCGCGGAAGTTGAAACAACGCTCGAACGGTACGCACCGCTCCATCAGTCGCTCTCCCGCCACCGCACCTCGAACAGCCGCACCGGATCCTCGAACCCGCGCAGGCCTATGTCCCCGATGTCAGCGAAAAGGAACCGCCTACCGGGAAGAGGCCCTCCTATTTGACCGTACTAAAGCCGAAGCTCCCTACGAGGAAGTCGATTGTGTTGTTGCGCCATATGTCCACTGTGTAATCCTTCGGCCGCTTCAGCGTCTTGAAGTTCATGATGTAGAGTTCGTCACCGATGCGGTAGTTTCTTGCCCTGTCGCCATACATGGAGATCTGGAGCACGTCGCCTGGATGCCCTGCCTCATAGATCTTGATGGTCAGATCTTCGTTGTAGACGAACGGCTGCGCCGGGTCCACAGCAGCGGCAATCCTTAGAGAGAACTTCACCGGCATAGTCCTGCCCGCCTTGTTGCTCTCAGAGGCAGGAAGAAGTTCGAGCACGGCCCAGTTGCGGATGCTGAAATGCCTGACTTCGCTCCATTCCTCGTTGGAGGCGTTGTCCTCCGCCTTTGCCAGAGCAACGTAGTAGCCGTCAGGAAGAGCCGTGCTATCGAAGGCATACTCCCAATGCCCTGTGCCTATGTTGTAGATTGCTGGCAAGTTCTCGAAGCCAACGTCTATTCCGGCACCGCCGTCGTCCTCGCGCACGTACAGACGGACGTCTGCGACTCCGCTGGTGGCGTCGCTGGCGCTGGCTGCGAGCGTGACACCGTCCTGCACCGCTACGTCTTCTGCTGGAATCTCGACACTTACGTTTGGCGGAGTCTGATCGATCTGAACCGTGGCGGACACCGGCGGGTCCTCGACGTTCCCGGCATGGTCGGCTGATCGAGCCTCAACCGTGTCCGTTCCGTCGGCCGAGAGCGTGAAGGGACCTGTGTACGGCACCCAGGGGCCAGCGTCCAGACGGTGCTCTGTCGAACTCACGCCGAATCCGCCAGGGTCGTCCTCGGCTGTCAGGGTTGCGGTCACGGGCGACACATACCACCCGTTCGAACCATCGGGAGCTGACGGCTCCAGGGAGATCGCGGTCAGAGGCGCGGTGTCGTCCTCTGGCCCGACCGTGATGTTGCCTGTGTCGGACACCGTGGTGTCGTACGTATGGCTTTGGCCCTCAGTGATGGACGCGGTGAAAGTCGATACTGGCCCACCCACACCATCGGAATCCAGTGCCTGCACGGTCAGTGTATAGCTTCCCGATCCGGTGCCCAGGACACTCAACTGATATTCCCCCTGGATGGGATTGAGAATGAACACATGGAAAGGCTCATCTCCTGGATCGCTGATGGCAATAGGGAAATCGAACACCAGCTCGCCAGTTGACGGATCGTAGCCAGCGTGAGACCCGTCTGGGGCCGTAACGTAGAGCAAGGCGGGTGAGTGGAGAGTTGCCTTGATCATTGCGGCGGTTCGCAGAGCATCCAGCAGCTCATTCCCGACAGCTTCATCATATTGCGCCATCGACTCGGTCCAGCTGGTGGAAGACCTGATGAGCAGACCACCACGGCGGATCTCTTCTCGGATGAGCCAGACAGGTGACGCAGCGGGCACCGCGAGTTTGTACGTTTCAACAGTGAGGATGTCGTCCTTCTGCGGCTCGTACGTAGGCGTGGCCGGAGAGTCCACTTCAAGGTACCAGTAGTGGATGAAAACCGGCAGGCGCTGAATGCGAGCGACCGGCGGAATTTCAGGGATCCACGTCAACAGCGATTCCATCCGGAGGAGCAGCCTGTAGGCTACCGCTTCGATCTGCGTGAGCGTTACGGTTTGGTGGCTCAGTCTTTCCGGTTCGTAAAGGAGCACGGGGCCTGCCGCTGACACTCCGCGCCACTCTGCTTCCACTGTGACGGCGAACGGACCCTCGCTCGGAGAATCCGGGAGTGCCCAGACGATGTCTACACGGCCATCAGCATCTGTCTGCCCACGCGGAACGCCGTCCAGCAGTACGGTCGCCCCTTCGACGGGCTGGCTCCCAGCAAGAACCTGAACGTGAACAGGTGCGCCGGCCGACGCATACCAGTCCTCCGAGCCTGAGACGAAGCGGCCGGATGTCCATGCTTCAACCACCAACCCTCGCGCAGCTACAGTCTGTTGTGTAGAACTTGTCAGGCCATCATTGTCCGTGACGGTCAAGGTGGCAGCGTAGTCACCGGGCTCGGCGTAGGTGTGTGTGACTACCTCCCCGGCCGCGGTGCCCCCGTCGTCAAAGTCCCAGTCGTAGCTCAGTATCTCGCCGTCTGGATCATGCGAGGGCGCGGCATCGAAGGTTATCTCCTCGGTAGCGAGAGGCTCCTCTGGCGAGTAAGTGAAGGAGGCGACTGGAGGCTGGTTCTCGTCTCCTCCAACACCTGTGCCAAGTAGGTCATAGGGAATGGAGGAAAAGCGAAGATCTTCAAGACTCCACAATCCTATAGCGACATACACGCCATGGCCAAAACCTTCCCTCTTCTCAACGCCCCAACATTCATAAGGGATGGTGCCGCCAACAGTATAGTGGCCGCTTTCCCAAGGTGGCTGTGTTGCGGCTGTGTAGTACCAGCCCACACGGCTGGTGTTCACCCTCTGGTTGTACCAAATGGCAAAATCGCCGAAATTGATGTTCGCCGGGGCAAAGATGTAGCGACTTGGCGACACCGACGAGATATTGCCATCAGTGAAGAAGCTCGACGACGCAATCTCTGTTCTAGGAAACACAAATGTAAGAACTTGAGTTTCTCCTGCCTGAAGGACGACCTCCTCCTCCAACGCTATCCCGTTGAATCGGGCCGTGATGGTATGTGTCCCAGGAGGAATTGGTATGGGCCTATTGTGGGTCTCTTCATCATGGGCGCCGGCTCCGATTCGAGAAACCCCATCAAGTACCTCAACGCCAAAGTCACACCATCGTCCATCATCAATGCTGCCAATCTCTACCCCTTCTGGGTTGTGAGCATGGACAACGATGTAGGAAGTGGCCTGGGCTTCTGTCGGGCGGTCAGCCGCTAGTGCCAGCAGCATCGCCAGTAACGCTCCCAACAGGGCAAGCGTCACCACGGCGGCGGCGAGCCGGGATCTTAGAGAAGGAAAGCTTGGAACAACGCGTCCGGTAGAAGACATACTACACCCCCAGTGCGTGCGCCATTATAGTCAACTGAGAAGGCGGGTCAATCGGGTGTTACCCCACCGACGGACGATTGGGCCTGCGATGACGAACAGTCGCTCGGCCCGCAGCCTATTCGTTCGACATGCCCCCAACCCCCGCCCCACCCCTCATGTCTCACTATGACTAGGACCATTCGGATCTGTCAGATCTCAGGGCTCGAGCGCTATCGTGGCAGTCTGAAGGGCGAGAAGTCGACCCATTTCGTATCTGAGGGTGGGCATCGTGAGGCCAGGATCAGGGCCTTGGCGGCACCAGAGCCCTCAGTTCTGACAGATCCTCTGAAGCAGGTCACGCAGCCAGCCATTCGTACTCGTGATGGGATCTGTCAGATCTCAGGGCTCGAGCGCTATCGTGGCAGTCTGAAGGGCGAGAAGCCGACCCATTTCGTATCTGAGGGTGGGCATCATGAGGCCAGGATCAGGGCCTTGGCGGCACCAGAGCCCTGAGTTCTGACAGATCCCTCTCGACCGAATCGTTGGCCCTGACCGCCTTGAGGAATTCATCAGCGAGTTGGCGACCATCGACCCTGAGGAACACCAACAGAAGGAGCGCGAGGCCGGCGAACGGATCGAGGAGATCGAGGGAGACCTCGATGAAAGGCGCGACGAGCGCGCTCAAGTCACCGAGCAGATTCGCCAGATCGAGACCGAGGAGGAATCGTCGGAGCTCCGATTCCGTCAGGCGGTCCTCCAAGAAAAGCTCAGAGGCGAGGCCCGCAAGTGGTCCGTCCTCACAATTGGCCAGGCCCTACTGGGTGAAACGCGCCTCAAGTACGAGCGGGAGCGTCAGCCAGCCGTGATCCAAGAAGCCCAGCAGTTCTTCTCCAGCTTCACTAATGGAAAGTACCAGCGGATCTTCTCGCTTCCGGGGGAGGATCGCGTCGAAGTGGAGGATCAGGCTGGCAAGAGGAAGGATACCTCGGAGCTTAGCCGGGGCACCGTCGAGCAATTGTACCTCGCCCTCCGTTTTGGTCTGGTGCGCGAGTTCGCAAGACGAGTTGAGCCGATGCCGGTGATCATGGACGATATCCTAGTCAACTTCGATCCCAAGAGGGCGCAGGAAGCGTGCAAGGCTCTGGGAACGTTGTCCAAGGATCAGCAGGTACTGCTCTTCACTTGCCATCCCCAAACGGTGGAGCTAGTGGGGTCTGTGGTAGAGGATTGTAGGGTGATCGAACTGCCACCGCCGGCGTGAGCGGCGCGTCTGACGTATCACTAAGTCTGCATCACGTCGGGATTGATGCTGCCATGACCTTAGACCTTCAAGAGTTCAAGTCACATCTCTGGGAATGCCCAGATATTCTGCGCGGCAGTGCAGTCGATCGCACCGACTGGAAGGCATACTAGTGTGAGCGGTCTCGTCGGACGCCCAGGCCAGCGACTCGGCGCGTGCCCCAGCCGTATTGACAAACTGCGAACGCCATTTGACACTTCTGTCGCATGACTACTAACGAGAACGAACCGACTGATCCAGGGGAGTCGAGCGAACCACACCAGATCAGGCAACGCGCCGTGTCTCTGTACACGTTTCTCAAGGAATTCACTGAGCTTCGGTCAAAGGCCATCCGCACCCTGGACCAATATGAGC
>SDBT01006072.1_pt1 | contig 20163 bp, 16 predicted proteins | sample 2277101 | NCBI WGS metagenome assembly SDBT01 (sample SAMN10404973, study PRJNA504765) | marine sediment metagenome | isolation source: marine sediment core GS10_PC15, 103 cmbsf | place: Arctic Ocean: Southern Knipovich Ridge | collected 2010 | reverse complement strand
TATGAGAATTATTATTAAACCTGCCAGTAATGATGCCGGGAAATGGACGGCCGATTACATCTTCGATAAAATAAGAGCTTTTGGTCCAACTTCGGATAAACCCTTTGTGCTTGGCCTGCCCACTGGATCTTCTCCAATGCCTGTTTACGAGGAATGGATAAAAAGCTACAAGGCCGGTGAAATCTCCTTTAAGAATGTTGTGACATTCAATATGGATGAATATGTCAACTTACCGGAAGATCATTCGGAGAGCTATCATTCTTTCATGTATGATAATCTTTTTAACCATATTGACATTTCCAGGGAAAATATCAATATTTTAAATGGGAATGCTCCTGATCTGGTAGCCGAGTGTAAGAATTATGAAGCCAAGATCAAAGAATACGGCGGTATTGGATTATTCCTGGGGGGAATAGGACCTGACGGACATATCGCATTCAATGAACCGGGGTCATCACTCGTCTCCAGAACAAGGGTAAAAACCCTTAGCTATGATACCATTCTGGCCAATTCGAGGTTCTTTGAAAATGACATGACAAAAGTTCCTACGCAGGCCCTGACTGTCGGTGTGGGCACTGTAATGGATGCCAGGGAGGTTGTTATAATAATCACAGGCTATGGTAAGGCCCGCGCTGTGAGAGAAGTAGTGGAAGGAGGAGTGAACCACATGTGGACAGTTTCTATGTTACAGTTACATGAACATGCCGTAATTGTTTGCGATGATCCGGCAACCATGGAATTACAGGTCGAAACTGTAAAGTACTTCAAAGAGATAGAAGAAGTGGCTCAAAAAATATTACCATCACGTTAAAATATTCAGAGGTTTGCGGTCATTAAATGATTCAGAAATTACAGCCCTCCAGAACCAGGGCTGTTTTTCGCCAGACTGGTCAGGAATAAAAGTATCAGACAATTTCTCGACAGGAGATATCCACAATGTCCGGTTTCAGGGTAATGTCAAACTGGGGAAAGTATCGGGCCTGTTTAACAGTAGTATTAAAAACTGTGAAATAGGTAATGATGTTTTGATTGATAACGTCTATCAGGTTCAGAACTACAGGATCAGTGATAATGTCGTTATTGAAAATGTGGACACCATCTCGGTAACCGGGCCCACCTCATTTGGAAATGGTTTTGAAATAGAAGTACTTAACGAAGGTGGCGGACGGGACTTAATGATTTTTGACAGGCTTTCCGCCCAACTGGCATATATGCTGGTTTGTTATCGCCATGATCCGGACCTGATTGCGGCGATTGAAAGGATGATTAAAGATTATGCCGGTGAAAAAACTTCTGAAACAGGAGATATAGGAACCGGCACTAAAATCATCAACTCCGGGTCTATTTACAATGTCAATATCGGAGAAAGTGCCACCATACGGGGAGTTACCCTGCTACAGGATGGAACGATCAAAAGCAACAGCAATGCCCCTGTATTCGTCGGTGAAGGTGTAATAGCAAAGCATTTTATGATCCTCTCAGGTTCCACGGTTGACTCAGGAGCGCTGATCGATAAGGTTTTCATCGGACAAGGTGTACAGGTCGGGAAACAATTTTCAGGCGAAAACTGTGTGTTTTTCGCAAACACCGAAGCTTTTCACGGAGAAGCAGTTAGTGTTTTTGCAGGACCTTATACGGTAACGCACCATAAATCCACTCTTTTAATTGCAGGGATGTACTCCTTTTTCAATGCAGGAAGCGGTATGAACCAGAGCAACCATATGTACAAACTGGGACCGGTTCATCAGGGCATTGTGGAGAGAGGCTCAAAGACAGGTTCATTTGCATACATGTTATGGCCATGTCGTGTTGGAGCTTATACCGCCATCATGGGAAAAAATGTCGGCAACTTCGATACCAGTGATTTTCCATTTTCATATATTAATGTGGATCATGAAAGAAGCATCCTGACTCCCGGCATGAACCTGTTTACTGTCGGAACAAGGCGGGACAGTGAAAAATGGCCCGCCAGGGACAAAAGGACAGATCCTGAGAAACTGGACCTGATTAACTTTGACCTTTTCAGTCCTTATATCATCGAAAAAGTGGCCAGAGCCAGTAAGATCCTAAAAGAACTTTACGAAAAAACGGCTCAAAAGCAGGATTCGGTTTTTTATAAAGGTATCCGGATAAAGAGGTTAATGTTAAAATCTACCCGGAAGTATTACGAAATGGCCATGTCGATATTTATCGGTAACCAGATCATTGGTAAGCTGGAAGAATTGAATGAGACCGATTCTATTAAAACTATAAGGGAAAAGTTTTCCCCCGGGAAAAATGAGATGCCGGATAAATGGCTTGACCTGGCAGGAATGATTGCTCCTGACAATGCAATGCAAAGATTGATCGGGGATATTAAGTCAGACAGTTTTAAGGATATTGATGAATTGGCATCCGGACTTGAAAGTATTCATGCCTCCTACAAGGATTATACATGGGACTGGACAACAAAGATCTTATCAGAAATATACGATATAGATGTAAGTAAGATCGAAACCGGGCAACTTATTGAGCTACTGACAAAATGGGAGTCTGATTCTATTAAACTGGACAGGATGATCCTGAGTGATGCCGGAAAGGAATTTGACAATACCAGTAAAATAGGGTTCGGCATCGATGGAGATGAAGAGGTTGTAAACCAGGATTTTGAAGCAGTCAGGGGGATCCTCGAAGAAAACAAGTTCATTACCGGGGTCAAGAAGGAGATGGAACAGATAGAGGAAAAAGCCGGCAGGCTGAAAGATATGCTGAATAAGGTCTGATTAGACCAATGGTGATCCGGTCTCTCCGGGAGGGTTACTCCGCAATCCAGTGCTCTGAGTCTACCCTCGCTTCTTCCAGGTATTTTTCAATAGCTATTACAACTGCCGGGTTCTCACGGCTCACATCATTTTGTTCTGCGAGGTCTGAGCTCAGATCATACAATTCCAGTTCACCTTTCAGACCGGTGCGGACCGCTTTCCAGTTTTTCCATCGGCCGGCCTGTTGAAATACCGGCTCATAGAACTCCCAGTACAGAAATCGTTCAGGTGGATCGAGGTCCGGATCTGCCAGGTAGGGCAGGATGTTGATCCCGTCAATATTCACAGGTGACTCTGTTTCAGCAAGTGCAGCCGCGGTGGGCAGGAAGTCAGCAAAATACCAGGGCAGGTCACTTTTCTGACCTGCAGGAACTTTCCCCGGCCAGTATATAATCCCGGGTACCCGGATGCCTCCCTCATACATATCCCTTTTATACCCGGTCAGGGGGCCATTGGAATCGAAGAATTTGACAACGCGGGTCTGGTCTTCCCGGGATTCTGACCTGGGACCGTTATCCGAGACGAAGAACACAATGGTGTTATCCGTCAGTTTGAGGCGGTCCAATGCCTGTCTGACCCTCCCCACGCATGAGTCAAGGCGGTATATCATGGCTGCATATATCTTTTCCTCCAGAGGCCAGTCCTCCTTTTCATACTGACCGAGTTCAGGTGCATCGAATGGGCTGTGAGGATTACTGTAGGCGATATACAGGAAAAACGGATCCTCATGGTTACGTTCCATGAAACTGATGGCATAGTCGGTGATGAGATCTGTTTTGTAGTATTCCTTCTGGCCATCCTGGTTGCCCGGGACATCAATAAGATTTTCATTTTCATACCATTTGGGTGGCCAGTAGGTAGGACTATGGAGTGCTGATGTAAGCGTCAATGGACCGTAGAACTCGTCAAATCCACGTTGCAGGGGACCCGCATCCGGGTTATATCCACCGATGTGCCATTTCCCGCTAAGGCAGGTCCGGTATCCGGCCGCTCCCAGAACATGGGCAACCGTTGTGTCCTCATCGAAAAGGTTCAGCCTTTTTCTTGGTTTGTTGTTCTTGTAACCCAATGTTCCACCCACATGGCAGAAATTGCCCCGGACCCTTGTATGGCCGGTATGCTGGCCGGTCATCAACACACTCCGGGATGGTGCACAAACGGTACATCCGGCATAGGTTTGGGTAAAACGCACTCCGTCTGCTGCCAGCCGGTCAATATTCGGGGATTTGATCTTCTCCTGGCCATAACATCCAAGGTCACCGTAGCCCAGGTCATCGGCCATGATGAAAATGATATTGGGCCTGCTGCCGGCCATATCTTCCGCTGAGATATGTTTGCCTTCTTTCGGTGCATTCTTACTCGTACAGGCTGGTAATACCAGGATCAGCAAGACCAGGCAAATTGTGGATAGAGTTCTCATTGTTGTAGATAATTATTTTTATAAAATTAGTACATAATATCTTCTATGTCCGCATAAGAATATCTCTCGCCCGGATAATTACCGAAATCCATCGCGAGCCAAACCTGATCATACCGGTCGACATGATGAAAATAGTCAGGTGTATACTCCTGTTCGAAAAGACTGTCCAGTAGCGGTACAATATTAGCTTCAAAATAAGGGACAGATCCAACCTTAACCTCCGGGTATATATGCCCTCGTACCAGGATTAATCTTGCCTGGCCGCCGATGGCTTTAATGCCTACGTAAACAAGGGTTGACCTGTCATCACAGTCCCCTGACAAATTATTATCAATCGTTTCTTCAGCTGTCGAATAATATTCAACACCGACCGGGTCATTGACATAATTAAAATGCTCACTTATATATTTGAACAGGGAAAAATACCTGACAACATTGCCATATTCATCATACAAATCTTCGTTATTGTAAAATTGAGTTGCGGCACTTACGGCAAAATTCCTGGACTTTGAAGAGATACCTGAGCTGAGGATCTGTTCCAGGTAATTATTTTGGCCGATCTGACTTTTAATCCTCTTGTAAGAACGAAAAGAAATATCCGCCTCGATAACTTTTCGTGAAGCAGTTTTATAATCATGGATGACACTGTCAAGGAAAGAGCCTGACGGTTGTTTTTCATTATGATTAATTGCATATGCCATTAACAATACCAGCAGTGCAACATACATGTATTTCCTTAAAACATTGAAAAGAAAAAAAGTGCATACTGCAATCGCTACCAAAACAAAAAGATGTTCGAAGTACAGATTGCCTTCAGGATGGAAGAGCTTTGTGCCAGCCATTGGCAGGACACCAAATACAGGAATTGCCACCAATACGGATAATACTATATCGAGTATCAATAGGGGATTGAAAGTCCGGGAAGTTTGGTAGATAGCCAGGCGATCCTCTATTTCATTTTCCGTACTCGCAGCAATTGTTTCCTTTACATCATCATCGATATCATCATCGAAGAGATCTTCAATCAAGGCCTTTAATTTCTCCATCAATTCATTCATCTGCTATATATAATTTATCACTGCTACAGCTAAGTATGCTTACATACCTAAAATCGCAGTTTATCTTGGACTTACAGTAGGGTTATTTGTCCGGTTGAAAGTTGATAAATGATCATTGGGACAAAAAGCTTAAGCGAAAAGAGGAAACTAAGAACTGCTTTCTTAAGGTTGCGTATCCTGTTGGTTCTTCTATTGGTATCCAGTCCCCTTTGGACATTATTCTTCCGCGTGAACTTGGCCTTATCCAAACCTGCGGATGCCCTAATAATGCATTCCTTAAAATCTTCAGCATTGACACGCCATTCATCAACTCCACCACTACAGGTGACTCTAAGTCCTCTTGCCAGAGAAGCCCAATCTTTCTCTGCAAAGGTTCTGCATAGTTTTGTTGCCAGGGTCCAGGCAGGATCCTTTGCCAGGGTCACAAGTATGATATATTTATCGCGGCCAATATTATCATAGATATAATTATATCCTTTTGTGAATTTTCCGACTTTATGATTGGATAAAATATGAAAAATATGTGCCTCAGCTATGGACAAGACCCGGGGGGCAACATGCTTCGGATATTTCTCAGAGAGGATGGTATAGTCATCTACATCTATAATTATACAGCTAAGGTGGGGCCACTTGTGCTGTGCCATTTTCTCTTTTAATGATGTGATCCTGTCGATTGTCTCATAATCCAGGTTGCTGGGTTTACTTGATCTGCTGTTTCTTTCAAGCTGGCCGAGTATTTCACTGTTGCTGATCTTCGTAATTAATTTTAGCAGACTGGTACGAATCTTATGACGCTCCTTAAGAAAGGTTTTATCCTTTATCTTGTTTATTTCATTTAATATTGATAGCTCCTCATAGTCCGAAGAGATTAAAATAACATCCTGCCATAATGCTTCGGCTACAGGCGAATCTTTGATCACAGCAAGGTCATTGAAAAGAATATCCAGAGCCCGGTTAATCTTATTCTTATAGGTAAACTCCTGCAATACCGGGATGTATGATCTGTTTTCATTTCTCCTGACACCGTGTATCGGGATATTAATCGAAGTGATCTCGGTCTCTTTGATTTGTATACTGCTTGCACCTGCCTCCAGATTAATGATATCACCAAACCAGCCAAGGGAATCAACAACCTCATCAAAGGCCATCAGGATCATCCTGGATGAGCCATCCCCAGGGTTCAGGCTTCTATAGTATGTAACAAGATCAGGATCATCACTGGATTGAATATCAGCTGTTTTGATTTTGTATGTCCTGAATGCTTCTTTGATAAACTTTGTCACAGCATCCTGGTTCTTTTCTACCTGCATATATTTAGACAGTTCCCTTGATTCAAGGCTGGCTAGATAGAGTTCATTCTGTGGTTCAGGTATCTGGCTTGATATATCATCCCAAATAGACTTTCTGAAGAGAATTTCAAAAAATACCTTGGCGATCAGACAGAAAGTTTGATTTTTATCATATTGGTGAAATTTTCCAAGGTTGATCATTGATTCACATGGGAGAGGCAGTATGATACTACATTTTTTTGCATCCCGATTCGGAAGCATTCGTTGCCTTTGCTTCTCACTTATGTTGAATACCAGGGTTCCCTTCCTGTCCAGCCATGATCTGAAAAACTTCAATGGTTTACTTCTTGCATTGCAGTAATCCATAATGCCTGGTGCAGGGTACTGTCTTTTGTGTTTTTGGTAATGTAAAAATTCTCTTAGGGTGAGTTGTGCAGGATAAGTTTTGCCGGGATTACTATTCCAGTCTATTCTGCCGTCCCGTACTTGATTGGGCAATGCTTTATTTCTTTTTTGCATAATCCGGAGCCGAAAAGGATTTGTCTAATTATGCTTCATCGTGGACGATGAAAAATATAACACCTGAAATTCCTTACAGGAGTATTGAGTTCATTGTAATTCTAAGCGGCAGTACTCGGTGCATCTCAGCTAAGTAATAGTTGGTCAGGACCTTAAGTTTAGTTTACTTGCTCATATAGTTTAATTAATGTGAGAATAATAAATTGCAAAGAAGCAACCAGTCAGTCACACTTCTTTTTATAGATTAAATCTTAGGGAATTTTCCGTCAGTTTCCCTGAGTAATTCGGAAACTGAGTGGGGGAGACTTGTAGCAATACCCTGCAAAGGTATGAAATTTCCAAGATAAGAACCTAGTATTTCGTCGTCTATTTCCCCCCCGTTCATAAGTTTTTCAGCAGGAATCTACAACTATATTTATAGTAATTTTTAATGTCCTGTATTTCAGTATATTTCAGTCTTTTTATTCAGTCTAATTAAGGCTAAGCAAATGTAAATTGTATTCTTGGCACCCATCCGGATTTCATAATTATTATTAGTCCCTGGACCTGTTTTAAATCCTGCAAAACAGGCTTACAATTTTTTTAAAAAAAAATTGCCTTCTGCTATGCGGCAGTTTTGGGGAATATATTTTTATTGGGGAACAGCTGTATTGTACTACAGTTCCTCTGTTCAGCCGATTATGGATTGGCTAATAATCCTGCCTGGGGCATTGCCCGGTAATTTGTCCCCAAACCGGACTTCTCACTCCCCAAAACAAATTGGATTAAGAAATCTACTATTGCCGGATGGTTCCATTTAAAATGCATGACTATGCCATTAAGCAATGTAAAAGACATCCATGAAAAAGAGGCTGAATTAAAATTGTTGACTACGATAAACCAGGTCAAGAATTTTTTAAGTACTCATGTTACATTCCCGCTGAATTTCAGTGGTGACAGGAAGGGATTCTCCGGGACCGTCCTTGATAAAGAACATTATACGGAGATCATCAGCATGAATGCCAGGCTGGCGGATGATGACCGGCTGCTGGTGGAGATTGGTCTGTCACGTATCGATGAAAATACGCTTGTATTCCTCAAAGCCCTTCTTAAGGAGCTCACACTTCTGGGTGATAAAGTACCCGCCCTGGTGACCGAGAATGACCTCGTTGCGGTCGAGATGCGCATTGGAATGGAAGCTCTTGGTCCCACCCGGATTGCCCTGATCAATACCACAATTGAGCAAATAAAGCTTTTCAGCCGCTTCATCAGGGAATCCGTTGGCAACAGTTCTTCCGATCTTACAAAGCAATATGAACAGGTTAAGTCTTTTTTGTCCCCAGTTCACCCCCTGGATAAGGATCCCGGGGGAACCATTGGTCGTATGGCCCGGGAAATCGGAGATATGCTGGATGCAGGTATATCCGTCGCAATCTGTTGTGATACCATTCTGTTCACTGATTTTTTCCTGGCGGTAATTGCCAGGGAGTTAATGGACAGGCGGATAAGCTCACTCGGGAAGTACAAAGATGCCATGTTGCCCATTAAGAATCTGCTTGAGATACTTACCAAGGCCCCTGGGTATGTTTGTATCCAATCCATTGCTCTGAGTTTTGGGTCAAATCCATACGACCGGGCTGAGGAGACAGATGCACTTATGTCATTGTTGACCATGGAACGCAAAGCGATGATCTTTGCAGGCAGTCAGAGTGAACACAGTTCAGTACTGGGTAGTGGGCAGGGCAGACAACCGAATCCCCTGAGGCCCGTAATTGTCAGGATAAAGGAGGAGGAAATCGGTTGGGATGCAGTAATGTCCTTTGCCCTGTACCACGAGTTAAAGTACCATGGTCCTGTTGAGCAGCCGCGTCTTACAGAGATCGAAAATATCCTCGATGATATTACCCGTAATAACAGGCTCAGGTATGCCGATGCCGGACAGGCAGTACCGCTTATCTCAGCCCTGCTTAGAGATGAGGAGACAGATCCCGGGGAGTTCCTGGGCCTTCTCAGTTCTCAAAAAGAAAGTTTCAGGGGAATTAAAAGGGTCAATACTCAGAGGAGAAACCCTGACCTGCAGGAACTGCTCTACAATGCCCTGGTCAGGGGTGATATCATGAAATATATCCGCAGCAGGCTGGTTGGACAGGAAAATGCAATCGAGTTAACCATTAAGCGCTTACAGCGCATGATCAGGTTCAGCTCAACAGGGAAACCCCTGCAGCTCCTGTTCCAGGGCATACCCGGGGTTGGAAAATCAGAGCTCAGCAAATGCCTGGCGGATTACCTGCAGATCCCGATCGTATCCATCTCTGCGGCTTCTTCAACATCCCTGCATGAAGCCAAGAGTATGTTGCTTGGAAGCGGCCGTGGCTATGTACAGTCTTACTTGCCGGGCAAACTGGAAGTGGTTGCGAAAACCAGCCCGGGATGCGTATTGGAGGTGGCTGACCTGGATCATGCGCCACCGGAGGTCAGGGGCTTTTATGCAGACACCTTCCTCGATATCCTCCAGGAGGGGGTCATACAAACTGCCATCGGGGAAGTTGTATCCGCCGTGAATCTTATTATCATCTTCACGATCAACCTTCCCGGCGGGATGGATTCGCAGGTGCTCAGGGGACTGGGTTTCAATTCGGAGCTTCAATACGGTGAGGTTGTATCAAGGACTGAGAAAGAGGTTAAGAAGATGTTCTCGGGGGCGTTTGCCCGGCGCATCGGGACTCCCATCGTTTTCCGTCCCTTCACTATCCCCGAGAAGAAAGGAATTATCGAAATGACCATTAAAACCAAGCTCCTTACCTGCGTGGAGAACATGGGACTGCCCCCCAGGGAGGTTTCCATCAAAACTGGAACAGGGAGTGAGTTGCTGAGTTCGATTTCAATGGTTGATAATACACTGGGGGCCACCAGGATTTATGACATGGTCGAAGAATTGGTCGATCATGCCCTGCCGGTTGATTTTGAGTCCATGTACAACTCATCCACTTCAAAATCCATAAATGTATCCACAAATTCCAGGAATAAACTGAAAATAATCATCTAAAACACATGAACCATGAAAACAAAGCTTTACGATATCAGGGACAAGGAGGAATACAGGGCTGCCACTCCCTTTGATATGATCAAACTGATCCCCGCAAAAGGTAATCATTCCCATTATAAATATAAGTATGCATTGGATATCATGTCCTTCGGGATATGCAACCAGAAGTCCATACACCTGTCAGGGCCAACCGGGGCAGGAAAGAGCTCTTTGATCGAGGCCATTACCGAGGAGCCCGAGAATTTCAGGCTTTTATGTGATTACTCAGGTTATGAGTATAAACCTCCCCTGCTTTACGAGATCGAAATGGTGAAGTTTGATACCCCCGGGGAATGCCATGAACGCACTGTGATAAAGAACCGGGATACAGTTGTCGTACCGTCAGAGATCATCGAAGCACTGCAGGACTCCCAGGAGAAAAAGAAGGACCATTATCCAATTGTGTATTTTATGGAGATGGGCCGCGTACATACAGCAAGCATACAGGGCGGGCTCCTGAATATTGTTGGTAAGCCGCATGTCAAATCACTTGATAATCAGATGATACCGACAGGTAATGTCTGTTTTATCGCAGACTCGAATTACCAGGCTGCCGATGATGCAACCTACACGCTGGTGACCTTTGACGAGGCCCTCAAGCGCAGGTTTGATATCAATCTGAGCATCCCGCATTTTCCCGAGGAAAACCAGGTACATATAATGCATGACCTGGTTCACGATACCCTTGACAAAACACCTGATCTTGAACTCATTAAGAACATAATTAAATTGGGACAAATGATCAGGCAGTATAAGGCAGAGGGGAACCTGGTATCTGTATCGGAGCCAAATCCCAAGGGCTACCTGACATGCTATGACATGATCAAGTCCCTACCCGGTATCGGGATCAACCTGGCAATCACCAATTCCATGCTCGGGAATGCAGCAACAGACGATCTGAAGCTCGTTGATACCAGTATTCAGACCGTGTTCTACTCTCACCAGATTACCGCTGACAGATTTTCCGCCATTGATGATGTTTTCTAGTATTAACTTAAAATCTTACTAATTATGAACTCTACCGGTATACCAACAATGTATTATGGCTACAGGAGGAATAGCAAGAGACTCTGGCGTTCCGGAAGATTGGGGAATGCCTTTAATAATAGTATAGACTATTATGCACGCATCCCTGCCCTGAGGACATTTTATGATTACGTAGAAGGGGCGATCAAGACCGTGCATACCCTGGCATCTGAATCCTACGAGGCAGATTCCCCAAAAAAGGTCAAAGCCCAGTTGTCTATCTGTTATACAGATTATCCGGCTGGCATTATCGCCGCCATAGGTCATACTGCCTGGGTACAATATAAAAGCCTGCTAAGTGATTCAGATATCAGTATCTACAATTTTGGTAAGGATTTCGGTAAAGCAAAATTACCGGAGGGGATAGATCCGGATTTTTTTGAGAAAATGTTTCATATTATACAACAGGCAGTAAGTGAGCGCCTTGCATATGAGGAATTGATGCAGTCAGATTTAAAGCAGGTTATTGAAGCATACCGGTTCTTTCTTGCAGCAAATGATAAACTCGAGTTTCATACCTTTTCTGAAATTACAAGGGCAGCAATCATTTTTGGAAACCTGTTACCTGATTTCCGGACGATGGATCTTCATGATCTTACGAAGGAAGTGTTGACCGATATCCGTACTATTTCAATGCCTTTTTTTGAGGAGCTGAATGATGCAACTCCGGGGGAATATTATGAAATTGGCCGTAAATGGATCAAAAAACTTGCCAGGAGAATTGCACGCTACCTGCCACCAATTGACAATACTGAAAGTTCGACCCCCCATGGGCGCAGCCAGGCCAGGTCCTTTCCCCGCACCAGCTGCGGGATGCCAGCTTCTCCCGATGAAGAATTCCCTGGATTTGATCATAAATCACCTCCCCTGCTGGAGGCTCCTTCAAAACTGGAGGACCTGTTTACTATGGATATGAAAGACAATCCCGTACCAATGGACATGAAAAAGCAAATATCCACCGATGACCTGCCTGACCATGTCAAGGAAATGATGTCTCAGCTGAGCAGTATCGCCCAAAATATCCAAAATGCATCGGGACAAAAATCCAATGAGGATACACGCTCTGATATACTCTTAAATGAATTGTTGAACAGCCCATTTGCGGTTGGCTCCATACAGGGTACCAGTATGGAGGGAAATGAAGTTGAGGTGGACCTGGGAGAATCGGGTTCAGTGACGGGCCAGGTTTTCGACAAAGCGCTTGAATTGTCCTATAACCTGCCTGAGGTTGAAAAGTTAAAGACAGAAGCAAAACCAATCTCTGAAAAGATCAAGGCGGACCTCTATCCTAATGCAGAGGAAATCCTCATCACGGAGCGGATAAAATCCTCCGGCTGCATTGATACCGGCAGGTTGCCATACTATGAATTTACGGAAGCTATCCATAAAAGGTTTATAATCGAACACCATCTGCAAAAAGAGGGCAGATCGCTTATGCTCCTGGTTTGTGACGGATCCGGATCAATGACCAGCAAAAAATTCAAGATGTTGCGGTTGCTGACTGTTGCATGGCTCGAGTCAACCATGAAATCACAGATCCAGGTTATGGCAGGTATTTATAATGATGGATCGATCTCACAGGGCCGTTATGGTGCAAAGATAGAATGGATCTATCATCCCAGGAAGACCGTTTCCGTATCCCGGAAGGATGCCATACGTGCAGTTGCCAGTATTCCGGAAAAGGGTGGTGGTGGACAAAAAGACGCACTCAGCCTTTCTTATTGTCTCCAGGAAGCGGAGTCTGTGGCCAGGGGAAATAATATCTACCTGATCCACATCACGGATACCGGCTGGTGTAATTCCTTTGGGACCGGACTCAGCCCGGATGAGGAAATTGTAAATGTGGTATCCCAGTTCAAGAACAAGCGGAAAGGGCAATTGCATTATACACTGGTTGTACTGGATACCGATGCTGCCGGGGGAATTGACCAGGTTATTAATGAATTCATCTCGCTCTCCGCCATTGAACTGGAGAATCCCTACCTGGCCGCAAGTAAGATTGCGATGTACAGTAGTTCCATTCTGAAGAAGCATAAAAACAGGTACCAACTGGTTTAAGGACAGGATTAATATGGTCACTAAAAATTCATAGCAAATGAGAAGTTACTATCCGGGAGATTATGTTGAATACAATCATGAATACTATAAAAAGCCATCCCATGAGGACACTGTCAGGATGATACAGCCTCTGGTTGCTCACCTGGGAAGAGTGGATGCTTCGAGACTGGACCTTTTTCATAATACCGTTTCCATCAGCAAACTTCAGCACTACAATGACCTACTGTTGGAGCCGGTTAAAATCGGCAGGAAATACAGTGATCATGAAATCAAACTGCCCGACCAGGACATTGAAAGAAAACTGGCACATGAAGGATTCTGGGATATCAAACTGAGCGTCAGGAAAGGCAGGATGGGTTTTCCGAAGTATTATCTCTGTGAATACCGGGAATTTCTTGGCCGGAATTACGGGATAGTTCTGACCGATTATTATAAAAGCGAAGATTATCAATTCACCGACTCACGCTTTTCCAGGATGATTAATTATGGTCATGAATCGAATTTTATCAGGATGTCGTCTTTCAGGTCAGATGTTAACAGGCTTATCTCAAAAGAAAACCAGGAAAAAACCAATGATGTCCTTAAAAAGGTCGGATCCTATTTTCTTCAGGGGGCCTGGCATGAGGATCAGATTGCCGCCTGGATTGTCTCCGGTGTATTTGGACTTGCAAAGTTCAGGGAAGCCATTGAAATAATATATTTCATCCTGGGATCAGATTTCACGGAGACAAGGAATTACTTTGATGAAGATATTGAACAGTTTTTTACCAAGGTCTATCCCAGGAAGGCTTTCCTGAGAATGATCAATAAAATTGGCAGTTCAACGGCGGAAGACATGCAGGAAATGGAACGCATCGCGCGCGAATGGTACAGGTCACTTAATAAAGCTTTTTCCGGTTTTCTGAAAACAGAGGTAAGCTGGGGAACTATGGAGAACATGCCCATGTACAAAATTATCTATTCAAATTTTTATCGCCTGGGTGAGGTTTTTCCCCTGGAAAGTTCAGATGAAAAGATGGTTAATGAAAACACTGGGCAAATCGAGGAGATATCCCAACAATTCTTTGATTTGATTTATGGATAGATTTTGATATTTTGAACTATGAAATTTCGATACGGGATATTATTGTTGTTACTACTGATTTTAGCCTTTTGGAATTGTTCCAGGAATAAAAAGGAACCTTCCCAAATAGCTGGTGAGCATGAATATCAAGGATCATCTATAGCATCTGCAGAGGATCTTAGTACCCCGATAGACAGCATCATTCAGAGTTATTTCTCCGATGAGTATTCCATCCATATTATAGCCACAGTCACGAACCCTGATCCTATCCTTTTTCCAGAGTATATGTGGATGATAGTTTACAATAGTAATGGCCTGACAAATATGTCTTCTGGTGCGACCTGGCATCCGGATTTAGAACATGGACTGAAGCCTCTGGAACCGGAATGGCCTGATTATTTCCTGGTTCATGAATATAACCTGGGTAATTGCTGTACTTGTACTGCAGATTATTTACTAAAAGTCACTGCTGATGAGATTAAGGTCATTGGCACGGTCAATGATTATAAGGATGGGAAATTCTACGTTAACATATGTCATTGGCCTCCTATGGGCTCACATGGTCAGATGACCTTAACAAAGCATGAGGCACCTCTTATAAATGACACCTTGCACTACCCGGAGAATTATAATAATTAGGGAGTTCAATATTATGTAATCCCGGTAGATCTTCGATTGAGTGGGGGAATGAAGTTTTCCACCATTTTACTTTCAATACGGATAAGAATACTTAAATTCACTGAATGATCAATCTCAGACCATTGAGTTTGTAACCAGTAAAATCCGAGTCCATGTTCACTAACAAATTGATTTACTACCTGATCCTCACGCTGTTACTTGCTACAGCTTGCAGCAAACCGGATAAGACCGTCCAGCCGAATATTGTATATATTATGACCGACCAGCAGGCCTTTGATGCTTTGAGCTGTGCCGGGAATCCGCTGGTAAATACCCCGGCCCTTGACCGGTTGGCTTCGGACGGTATCAGGTTCGATCAGGCCTATTGTGCATACCCGCTATGTGTACCTTCAAGGGCCGCCATGTTCTCCGGCAGGATGCCCCATGAAGCTGGCATTTTTGTCAACACACATGCGGTTGACGACGAGGAATTCCCGTTTGAGATCCTGGGTAGCCGTTTGACTGATGGTGGATACAAAACTCATTATGTTGGCAAATGGCACCTTACCGTTCCCAGATCAGATACATTGAAACATGGTTTCCAGGAGATTGAAATACCCGGGGGCCATGGATTTGATTCCGTCTACGCACGTTTGGCCGCGGAATTTTTACAAGAGGATCATGACCAGCCTTTTTTCCTTGTAGTTTCCTTTAGAAATCCACATGATTGCTGCCAGCTGGCACGAAAGGAGGACCTCTCAAAATTTGAGGGGGCTATTCCTCCGATGCCCCCTCCGGATGAGTTGCCGGATTTACCTGTAAACTTCGGGATACCGGAAAATGAACCGGACCACTTCAGGGAATGGCAGGCAGAAAACAGTGAGCGGGTTTTCCGGTCACATTACTGGGATGAACAGGAATTCAGGGAATACCAGTGGGGCTATTACCGCCTTGTGGAGAAGGTAGATTCCCTGATAGGACAGGTCGTGGATGCAATCAAAGAGTCACCGGGTGCGGACAATACTGTGATCATTTTTGCAAGTGATCATGGGGATGGGATAAGCCGGCACCAATGGAACCAGAAGTGGTCTCCTTATGATGAAGCTTCCCGGGTCCCATTTATCGTTGCGGGAGGACTGATCCAGAGGAAGGGTGAGACTGATGGGCGGCTGGTTTCTGCGGGACTTGACCTTACACCGACTATTTGTGACCTGGCAGGCATAGAACCTCCCCCGGAAATGAGGGGCAGGAGTCTGAAGCCACTGCTTGAATCAGGAGCAGATCTGCCATGGAGGGAATATGTTGTAACAGAGATAAGCCTCGGGAACTGGGTGGATGGCTATCATGTGGATACATTTCCGAAGGTAAGAATGCTAAGGACCACGGATTATAAGTATGTTGCCTTTGACAGGGGTGAATTGAGGGAACAGCTCACAGACATGATAAATGACCCGGGGGAAATGAAAAACCTTGCAGTAGATCCCAAATACAATGATGTATTAGACCGGCACAGGAAATTATTGAGTGAATGGGTAATAGAAACCGGTGACAAATTCGAGATCCCTGAATAAAATTCAACATCCCATTGCAAGGTCATTAATGCACTGCAATTATCTGTCACGATTTATTTCGATGAGGTCTTTCATTAAAGTGTAGTGGTCGCCGGCCGTTCCCTCCCTGATCATGATATATCCTTTCAGGGATTTTGAATCACCTGCTTTCAGGGGACCAACTGCCGGGTGGGAATGGATGCAGTCGAGTCCACCGGGATTCACATCCACCCTCGCGGATTTTTCCCACATAAATGATATGGTTATTTTTCCATCGTGACTTTCCCTGGCCACAAAACCGTCTTTTAGTTGGGCACGCTGGATGGGATCCGTATTGTCATTACGGTCACCAACAGCATAATGATTATAATCACCAACAACTCCGGCCTCGGTAATGGAGTGCATCCCGGCATTTTGACTGATTATATAACTTCGTTCTCCGCTTGTATCAGAAAATGCAGCATTACTTTCCACGGGTGCAAGGCATACAGCAAGTTGCGCATAATCTGTCCAGTCCAGCCGGCCTGAGTTCAAGACCTCCAGCTCAAGCATGATGGCAGAAGTAGACAAGGGATTGAGCGTGCATTTAAAATCCATACTCTTATTTTCGGTTCTGAGACGGCCGGTAACTCGAAGGTTTCCGTACCTCTTTGCAAGCCATACTCCATCAATGGGTTCAGCAGACTGGCTTCGATCCAGATCCGAATCGAAAATGGCCAGTTCAGGCAGCCAGAGGTTGAAGGCATAACCGGGGTATTCATTGAATCTCAAGGTAAGGCAATATTTATCTTTCAATGCGATTTTTACCAGTTCTTCCTGGGATGGAGATATGACCTGTGCATGGGATGATCCCGGAATGGCCATGTATAGCAGGCAGGCCAGGCAAACCGATAGTGCCGGTTTGTATATCCTGGGAGTTTTTTCGATATTTCGTCTCATGTTATCAGACAATAATAATACATAAAATTATGTTTTCCCATTGGATGGCGTTTAACATTTCCGGTATATTCAACTAATTTGATTAATAATCCGCAAGGTATTATCTTGCAATTAAGCAAAACAACGGGGGATGAAAATTATGAAATTAGAAGAAGCTAAAAGTAAATATGAGCGGCAACTTCTTGGCAAACCCAATGTTGTCGGTGTTATGACAGGACATAAGGTAAGGGGAGGAGAGAGGATAAATGAATTAAGTATTGTCTGCCTTGTGGAGAAGAAACTGGCTGCAGAGACCCTGCAGAAGAAGGAGCTCATTCCCGCCACTATCCAGGATTTTCCTACCGATGTGATCCAGGTCGGGAAATTGAGAGCATTTGACATCGATAAGAAGGCAAGGCACAGGCCCAGTCCCATGGGAACATCAGGAGGTCATCTGCAGGTGACTGCCGGAACAAACGGGGAGTTGCTGAAAGAACGCAATTCAGGGAAGTTATGCATCGGCACTAACAACCATGTCGGGGCCAACTCCAATGATGCCCTGATCGGCGATCCATACCTTCAACCGGCTGTTTATGATGGGGGGCGTTATCCGGATGATGTGATCGGGCACCTGCTGAAATTCATACCTATTGTATTCGAAGATGAGCAAGGCGGATGCGGTACTGCCAGGTTCCTGAGCAGCATCTTTAACTTTTTAACCCGGCTGATCGGTAGCAAGACGAGGTTAATCTCAGTTCTCAGATCAAGGCAAGACAATCTGGTTGATGCGGCCATGATCGAGGTGGCTGCCCGGGATGTAAAATCAGACATCGTGGGGATCGGCGTGCCTAAAGGTACCAGGGAAGCCCGGCTGGATATGTATGTACAGAAATCTGGCCGGACCACCTGTCATACAACGGGAGGGATTATAACCGGTATTGATGCTACTGTTGGACCGGTGAGTTACGGTCCGGGTAAAAACGCGTATTTCAAAGACCAGGTCATCATCAGCAAGGAAGGATTCAGCGCAGGAGGTGATTCCGGGAGCCTGATACTCGATACAGAGGGTTATGCAGTTGGAAAGTTATTTGCAGGAAGCGAGACCGAAAATATAACCATTGCAAATCATATCCACCATTACCTGGATTTGCTCGAGGCAGACCTGGTGGTTTAATCCCGGCTTATGGATGCATTGAGCGAGGCAAAGAAGATCAGGGAAAAATATGAAAAGACCCTGATGCGGAAAAAGGGCGTTGTGGCTTGTGCAGTCGGCTACAAACATATCGCAGGAAAAAAAACAGATCAGATTTGCATTGTCTGCTATGTGATTAAGAAAATCCCAGAGAACCAGCTTGATGAAGCTGATTTAATTCCGCCGAATATCGAAGGCATTCTGACGGATGTTATTGAATCGGGTGGGATGAGGGCGCTGTAATAAAAGGGATTATTTTTCTGATGGTTTGTATCCTATACGTTTTCTTTTCTTGAAGTCAGTCTTGTTTTGTTTGGCATCTTTGAATTGCTTCAGGTATTCAAAGATCAGGACAATCTTATCATCGTGCTCAGTTAACTTGAACTCAATTATATAAAGTCTTTCCACAATATCCTTATGAGTTGCCAACATTTCTCGTAACCTTGCAAAAATCCTAATAATCTGAATATTTACCTGGATAGCAGTCTCGCTGTTTAATACACTTGATAACATTGAAACACCTTGTTCAGTAAAAGCAAATGGTGGATATTTGGAATGCCTGCCTCTTCGTCTGGCACCTAATTGTTTCTTTAATTCGTTATGTTCAACGATGGTTAGTTCAATCATAAAATCTGCAGGAAAGCGCTTTTTATTGCGCCTGACAGCTTGTTTTAACACCCTGGTTTCAACTCCGTACATTTCTGACAGATCATAATCAAGCATTACCTTTAAATCCCTAATAAGATATATTTTATCCATTATTATTTCTTCAGGTATCAATAATTGAGAATTACTCATATCAGATTATTTAAAGTCTAAATCATAACCAATATTTTATCTGTTTAAGATCACAATTTGTGATCTTAAACAGATAAAATCACAGGATACCGTATAAGATCATATTTTTTAATAAAAAAAATCAGAATTATCATACATGTATGCACCAAAATCTCTGAAGATCAGTTTGGTGCAAAGGCAGTATCTCCGGGAAGATCGAAGGCATTCTGACAGATGTTATTGAATCAGGTGGGATGAGGGCGCAACCATGTCAATCACCTGAACCGGACAAACGATCTTACATGCCCCGCAACCTGTACATTTATTTTCAATGACCCGGGGTAATTTGATCTGGTCATGACCGGTTCTGGCGATCTCGATTGCATCATACTTGCAGTGATAACGGCATAAATCACATTCCTTGAGAAGTTGCAGTAAACAATCATCAACATCGATCACTGCATGCGCCATGATATGATCTTTCTTGTCTTCCTGTGAAAACCGCTGGATGGCTCCGCTGGGACAAACATCACCACAGAGTTTACACTCCGGCAGACAGTAGGATTCTGAGAAATCAACGCTGGGTGTGAGGAAGCTTTCGATGGATAGAAAATCCGGGGATGGACTGATGATCCTGGTCGGGCATACGGCTGAACAATTCCCGCAGCGGGCACATACCATATTGAATTCCGGATCCGGAAGAGAAAACGGGGGCCTGATGAATTTCTTTCGACCGGCAAATAATTGTTTGGGTATCACTGCTCCGGCAACCACCCCGGCTATACCTGCCAGAAAAAGTCTCCTGCTTTT
>SDBT01006071.1_pt1 | contig 20165 bp, 21 predicted proteins | sample 2277101 | NCBI WGS metagenome assembly SDBT01 (sample SAMN10404973, study PRJNA504765) | marine sediment metagenome | isolation source: marine sediment core GS10_PC15, 103 cmbsf | place: Arctic Ocean: Southern Knipovich Ridge | collected 2010 | reverse complement strand
AGTTAAAAGAGGAAGAGTTATCGTTCTATCTGCCGTAAGTTCACTTACTCCAAAGATATATTGGTGGTCACTTGATGTGTCATTGACTTGAGGAAGTGTTAAAACTAAACCTGAGTTATGGGTACCATCTGTTCCGTGATCTACGTCAAAGGTTTCTAAGAAATCATTCCAATGAGTAATTGTCCAGGCCTCTTCCACCTTAGCTCCAGAGCTATGAGCTTGAGCCGTTGAACCACCTAGCCCACTTCTATCACACCCAGTTAAAGAGTTCCCTGAAATTCCAGTATAAGAAACATATTCACGAACGGTTGGCGTTGCAACGTCATTCGCGTCTAGCCTATCTATCGTAATAACCCCTGGAGCCTGGAGACCAGTTGAATTTGTTAAAGCAATAGTTGTATCCGAATCGGTTATTGCTCCATCGAGAGTTGTTGTTACAGCGTTTTGTGTACCAGTTTTAAAAATGTTTACGGCCATAGTTATTTTAATATCATCTCACCAAGAGATGTTTGTCAAGAGTTTATGTTCCATTTCTTAAGATATTTAATTACTTTTTCTATTGTTTTTGTGTTTTCTCTAAATGCTCCAATCCCTAAATTACAGGAATCGCAGAGCAATTCTCTCACTTGCCCCGTTGTATGATTATGGTCAACACATGCCCTATTTTTAATATCAACTTTACAAACAGCACACTTAAAAAGTTGTTTTGTCAACATGTCCTGTTTTTCTTTGAGAGTTATCCCATATCGACATTTAAGTTTCGAATTTTTTATTGAAAGGGGATTGTTTTGTCTAAAAAATTTACTTCTTTCTCTCCGTTTTGGTCTCTCCGTTTCAATATTTTCTAAATAACGTTTTTTTCTATATGTAGCAGCACACTTTTTGCACCGATAGTCTAACCCACCTTTGGCGGTATCTTTTTTGTGAAACCTAGACCTTAATTTTCTTTTTTTACAAATTGAACAAGTTTTCATGATTTATGTAGTCACGTTCCACGAGCTCGGTGAGTTTCCCCGCGACTGAGGAATACCAATTATTTTTGCTCCAAGTAGCTCATAATTTGATGTTTTTCCTGTTGTTCTTACCTCAAGCTGTACTATTCTTGATGATTTATAAAGAAATGCTTTTTTAGGAAGTTCTCCAGTAGAAAGTGTGGGGGTGTTAGCAGTTGTCCCCATCTGTGTCAACCCAACTACGTCTGTTCCCATACCAGAGGTACCAGAAACACCAGGAGAAGTAATTGTAAATGACTTTGCAACAGAAGTTACCCCATCACGATCTTCTGTATAAATGTTAACAGAAATTGTTCCTGTTACATTTCTAAAATTCATAAAGACTTCATTTATTGTTTTAAAGATAGTCCAATCACCAAAATCTTCTCTTCGAGTCTTAAAAATTGTGTTAATAGCGGTTCCTTTATCGTCTGTAAGACTTCTGCTAAATTCTGTAACCATTTGGTCATCAGAATCTATTGCAATCCATCTTTCCATTCCATCTGCATCAACATAGCTTGTCCAGTGATTTATTCCAAACGGAGTTGTCCATGGTCCAGTGAAGGAGAGACGCTCTCGGTCAAAAATAATAGTTTGCTTAGAATTAGGAAATGACAATACATACTTTTTATCTACATATGCTGCCGTACCACTGTTAAGGTCTGCGGTCGTTAACCCCTCAAAGAAAGGCCGTATCTTCGCTGAAATCTCATTAGCATTAATAACATTTATAAGCTGTGGTTCATATCGAAGAATATAAAGACCTTTTCTGTTCGAAAACATAATATCGTTTTCGACCGCCTGTATTGAACGGTGGGAGGAACAACCCTGCGAATGGGTAAGTAACCTGTAGGTTGGGTCAAGAATTGTATATTGTCCAAAAGTAACAGTATTCAGACGAAGTTCCCATACAGAACTTTCTTTAAACACAATAATTGTCTGGGTAGAGGTTGCAGATTGGTAATAAGTTGCTAGCCCTGTGATAACTTCCTCAGAATCTGGTTCAACAAGAATATATCCTCCACCTGCAAACCAATCAAATCTTTCCTGTTGCGGGTAACGACCAGAAATTGCTACTTTGGTTGGCTCTCCTGGAATACCAGCAAGAACAAGTCTGTCTTGAAACCTAAGTGAATATTTTGCTTTTATCCCCCCAGTCGAATCAGCAATTGGAACGGTTTTAAATTGGTCGGCAGAAGGTTGACCGAAATCATCAAAATTTGTGGTTGTATTATCAGTACCACCAACCCATGTTTCATCACCTAATGGACCCCGATAAACATTGTACCCAGTTAATACTCCAGAAGCTGTTGATACAGGCGTCCACGTAAGACGAACTGTTGTTTCATCAAGTTGTTGTGGGAGAGAAGCTAATGAAAAAAAGGTTGAAGCAAGTGTTTCTCCACCAGAATTTGAGCTAGCTGTAACTCTCCAAGACCACTCAGTTGTTCCAGAAGCAGAAGAAAGATTCGTTGCCGTAAGGCCTGTTGGAAGGTCAATTGTTACAAAACTGGTTAAGGTAGAAAAATCATACTTAACCATTTCACGGTTTTCCGAAGTAAGGTAAACAACGTTTCCAAGCTGAACACCTTCTACGTTATAACCAGAAGGCCAAGAAGCACCAATTAACTCTGTGTAAGAAGCACCAGACTTTTTAACCATGATTCCCCAGTCAGTCATGGAAATAACCTGACGATTTTCTAAGTTATCTTTAATTGCCCCAAGATACCTTCCAGACCCTGTGGCACCAGACAAATAGTAATCTTGCGAACCCCATCTTTTCGTTGGTATACCTGAACCAATTAATACAATATTAGAAGACTGTGTCATTTCTGACGCATCTACCTCGTTTTCTCTTAAAAGGGTATTAAGCCCCTTCCTCCAGGTGTTCCAGGTAACAATGACATCCTTAGGGGGCTTAAAAGGTGCTGGCTTTAAGATTGTTAGAGGCATAGATGTTTAGTCCCTCCCTACTCTGAAACCTCTTTTCTGCAAAGTATTTTTGACAGGTTGAGGAGTATTGTATGAGTTATATTTGGCAAGGTCTGCATTTTCAACCATCTGCAAAAGCTTCTCTCTAGCTTTTGTTTCTTGTTGTTGAAATCTAGGGTCAGAACGAGCCTCAAAAATGTAGGAAATAGTTCTGTCTATTAAAAACTGAGTATCATTAACTGGTGGTATATTGGCTGGAGAGGCAAGAGAGGTAGGAGTTGAAAAATATTGAATAACAATTGATGCTCCAGAGGAAAGTGATGCTGGATGAAAAATTAAACTATATCCATCTTGTATATTCCCAAGCGGATAAACATATTTGTCAGTTGATGAATAAAGTCCTCTTTCTTCAACAAGAATATCAGGAAATTCTTCTCCTTCTGTTTCTCTGTTCTGAGCAGTATCAAGAAAAAGTCTTGGGGGACCTGCCATGTTTTGATAATCATCAGGAAGAGCAACTGTCGCCTGTGATAGTCCTGATACGGTTCCAGAATAAAACTTTCTCAATTCTTCCCAGTCATGTGCTTCCGACCACTCTGTCTGAGCCCTGTTTATAAATTCAAGCCAGAGCTTATATTCCGTACCACCAGCGGTTGGAGAATTTGCTTCTTGGTTTACGGTTGCAGCTATTTGCTGCATTATTTGGTCTACTGTAAGTCTAGCCATATCTAAATAATCGATTAGCAATAAAAACCCCATCCACGAAAAATGGGGCTTCATCGGTATTGCTTACCTGAATGAAACTGTCTATTTCAAAGATAACCCACTAGAAGTTAATTTGTCAATTAACATTTATGAGGCTGTTTCATAACCTATGGTCAAAGAAACATCAACTGCCCCTCCACTCCTTTCAACTAACATTACTAAATCTCCATCGCTTGAAGGATATGTGATTGTGTCTGGGTCATCTGGTCCCCCTAGGTTTACACCAGTTCGGAATAATGCACTATCTGCTGTAATTGGGCCAAAGTGATGGTTTTCTTCCAAGTCCATTCCATGAGAACCAAAGTCTAGATTTTCTACCAACAAATCAGATTTTCTAACCATATCAATATCTAATACTTGGTTAAAATCCCCGTTAGTAGCATCCACATTACTTAAAAACCCCAATTTGACTTCTCCCACAAAAGAATCATCGGGGTCAACTTCTAAAAGAATATATTCCAGATTAATATGTCCTGTATTTGTATGTGCCCAGTTTGTAGTATCAGACAAATCAATCAACATATAGGCAGTTTGTGTTTGGATATTCTGAACATCAAAATGAATTGTCTGTGTCTCAGTAAAACCCGCAGCTACATACTGTGATGTTCTGCCGTCTTTTTTTATTGTATCTCCGCCTGGTTTGTAGCTCATCTTTTTATATTATATGCCAATTACTTTCGTCACAAATTATCATAATCGACTCATGCTGAGCAGTCAAGACTGCTGTAGTTCCTTCGTCAATTGTTTCACTGGCATTCCCGTCTACTGTTACAGTATTACTTGATGAATCAGTCTTTTTAATATGTAGAATAAGTCCTTTTACTCCAGATGCAGCGGGAAGAGTAATTGTAAAAGAAGCAGAACTGGCATCACATAAAATTATATGGTCGTTTTTGGTGGCTGTGTAAGCCTCCGTTTTCGAAACCACATTCATCACTAATGCATTATCCACTCTGATATAGCGAGAATCAAAGGTATCTGCTTTTAGTTTTAATATTTTTACATCATCACTCATGGCTATACTTCTATTATCATATCTCCCAAGTCAATACATATAAATAGGGGAAATGGTTCTTCACTTGGTGATGCACTGCCTGAGGGGCTGGCACTAGCACTACCCGAAGCGGAAGGACTCAAAGAGACACTAGGACTTAGTGAAGCAGATTCGCTTGCACTAGGGCTCAAAGATGCCGAGGGTGATAATGACGCGCTATCTGAAGCAGAAGGCGAAAGAGATGCACTTGGAGATAAGGATGCCGACCCACTGGCGCTTGGAGATAAGGAAGCAGATGGAGACAAAGACGCACTTGCGCTAGCACTAGGCGATAAAGAGATGGACGGACTAAGGCTTGCAGATGGAGACAAAGACGCACTTGCACTGGCACTAGGTGATAAAGATGCCGATGGACTTAGAGATGCCGAGGCGCTAGCAGACGGAGACAAAGATGCAGATGGAGACAATGATGCTGATGGACTTAGAGATGCGGAAGGGCTTAGTGATGCAGAACCGCTAGCTGACGGGGATAAAGAGGCAGAACCACTGGCTGAGGGCGATAAAGAGGCCGATGGAGATAAAGAGGCAGACCCACTCACGGAAGGGCTTAGAGAAGCTGACCCCGATGCACTTGGACTTAACGAGGCTGAAGGAGATAACGAGGCAGAACCAGAGGCAGAAGGACTTAAGGACGCAGACCCTGAGGCAGATGGTGATAAAGATGCAGATGGGGACAAACTAGCAGACGGGCTTAAAGATGCTGAAGGACTAATTGATGCTGAAGGACTTAGTGACGCAGAGGCAGATGCAGAAGGACTTAATGATGCAGACGCACTGCCCGAGGGGGATAAACTTGCTGATGGAGATAGGCTAGCTGACGGTGACAAAGAGGCAGAAGGGCTAAGAGAAGCTGAAGGAGACAAAGAAGCAGAGCCACTAGCGCTTGGACTTAAAGATGCAGAACCAGAAGCCGAAGGAGAGGAGCTTGCGGAAGGTGATAAGCTGGCAGAAGGAGACAAACTAGCTGATGGTGATAAAGAGGCTGACGGACTTAAAGACGCAGAACCCGAGGCAGAAGGACTTAAAGATGCACTCCCTGATGCAGATGGAGACAAAGACGCGCTTGGGGACAAAGAAGCACTCGGACTTAAAGAGGCAGAGCCACTAGCCGAAGGAGATAAACTTGCGCTTCCTGATGCAGATGGTGACAATGACGCGCTAGGGCTTAAAGATGCAGAGGGGCTTAAAGAAGCAGAACCTGAAGCAGAAGGACTCAAAGACACAGACCCTGAGGCAGAAGGCGATAAACTAGCCGAAGGAGATAATGATGCAGATGGGCTTAATGAAGCCGAAGGAGAGACACTCCCTGATGGCGATAAACTGGCGGAAGGAGATAAGGAAGCAGAACCAGACGCGCTTGGGCTTAATGATGCAGAACCTGATGCGCTAGGGCTTAGTGATGCAGACGGAGATAAACTTGCAGACGGCGACAAAGAAGCTGAAGGACTTAGGGAAGCTGAGGGAGATAAACTTGCAGAACCAGAGGCTGAAGGACTTAAGGATGCAGAGCCTGAAGCAGATGGAGACAACGACGCAGAAGGAGATAAGGAGGCAGATGGAGATAAACTAGCCGACGGTGACAACGATGCACTTGGAGAAAGAGAGGCAGAGCCCGAAGCGCTTGGACTCAAAGAAGCACTTCCACTAGCTGATGGGGATAAACTTGCTGACGGACTCAGGCTTACAGAAGGACTTAAACTAGCCGAGGGGCTAAGGCTGGCAGAAGGAGAGAGCGAGGCCGACGGAGATAAAGAAGCCGAACCACTTGCACTTGGGGACAAAGAAGCACTCGGACTTAAAGATGCAGAACCTGACGCTGATGGAGAGAGTGATGCACTGGGGGAAAGAGAAGCACTCGGACTTAATGAAGCAGAGCCACTGGCACTTGGAGACAACGAAGCCGATGGAGAACCCGAAAGACTTATTGATGCCGACGGTGACAAAGACGCAGATGGGCTTAATGATGCAGACGGAGATAATGACGCAGATGGGCTTAATGATGCAGAACCTGATGCGCTAGGACTTAAAGAGGCAGAGCCACTAGCTGAAGGAGAGAGAGATACGCTGGGGCTAAGAGACGCCGAAGGAGAAAGAGAGGCAGATGGTGATAAAGATGCAGAACCACTGGCGGATGGACTTAAAGATGCAGACGGACTCAAAGAAGCACTTCCACTAGCGCTTGGACTTAAAGACGCACTTGGGGACAATGATGCTGAACCAGATGCAGAAGGTGACAAACTAGCAGATGGACTTAGGGATGCAGACCCTGAAGCGGAAGGACTTAAGGATGCAGAGCCTGAAGCAGATGGAGAGAGAGATACAGATGGACTTAATGATGCTGATGGAGACAAACTAGCTGATGGTGATAAGGACGCAGAAGGTGAAAGTGAAGCCGAACCACTTGCTGAAGGAGACAAAGATGCAGAGCCGCTAGCTGATGGGGACAAAGAGGCAGAAGGAGAGGCTGATGCAGAGGGTGAGAGCGAGGCTGATGGGCTTAAAGAAGCGGAACCACTGGCCGATGGTGATAATGATGCAGACCCCGATGCAGAGGGGGAAAGGCTTGCCGATGGTGATAAGGAGGCAGAACCTGATGCAGATGGGCTCAAAGATGCACTTCCTGATGCAGAAGGAGATAATGATGCCGATGGAGAAAGACTGGCGGATGGAGATAGAGAGGCGGATGGAGATAAAGAGGCGGATGGAGATAAAGAGGCGGAGCCTGAAGCGCTAGGGCTTAAAGAGGCACTTCCTGAAGCGGAAGGACTTAAAGAAGCCGATGGAGATAATGATGCAGAAGGACTCAAAGACGCTGACGGTGAAAGGCTAGCTGATGGGCTTAAACTAGCAGAGCCAGAGGCTGATGGGCTTAGGGAAGCAGATGGGCTTAAGGAAGCACTACCAGAGGCACTTGGACTCAAAGACGCACTTGGGCTTAAAGACGCAGACGGTGAAAGCGAAGCACTTCCACTGGCTGACGGTGAAAGTGAAGCACTAGGGCTTAAAGATGCGCTACCAGAAGCACTAGGGCTTAAAGATGCTGATGGAGACAGAGATGCAGACGGTGAAAGAGAGGCTGAGCCTGAAGCAGAAGGGCTTAAACTGGCCGAACCACTGGCTGATGGAGAAAGAGAAGCAGATGGACTGAGAGACGCACTGGGTGACAAAGATGCACTTGGGCTTAAACTTGCTGAACCCGACGCAGAGGGGGACAAAGAGGCTGAGCCCGATGCGGATGGTGACAAAGACGCACTTGGGCTTAATGAAGCACTCCCACTCGCGCTAGGACTTAAACTTGCCGAAGGAGATAAGCTAGCAGAGGGTGACAAACTGGCAGAGCCGCTAGCCGATGGAGATAAAGAGGCAGAACCGCTACCCGATGGGGACAAAGAGGCAGAAGGAGACAATGAAGCACTAGGACTAAATGATGCAGAACCAGAGGCACTTGGACTCAAAGATGCACTCGGTGAAAGCGAAGCAGAGGCCGAGGCACTTGGAGAAAGTGAGGCACTTCCACTAGCCGAAGGAGACAAGCTAGCTGAAGGAGAAAGGCTTGCTGAAGGTGAAAGTGATGCAGAAGCAGAAGCAGAGGGGGACCCTGCAGCAGTAAAATCAATTTCAAGAGTAGCATCGGTTCCAGCCCCAGCAGAATCATCAGCATAAACAGTCGTTCCTTCAGTTGTTCCAGTGTTAAGTATGAAAAGCCTTAAGTCCTGACCACTTAACCAACCAGCCCTATTAACTATTTCTTGAATAATAGCCGTACAAGCAACAGTCTTGTCTCCCGTTCCCGAATCACTTATGTTTGTACTCGCAGCAGTCTTGGAAGTAATTTGGCTTGGTCTATCACCAGAACCCCAAGTAGGAGCATCATCTACATCATCAGCATAAAGAGTGCCAGTTATCGGTGTTCCAGTTACTTTATTAACAGTATATTTAAGATTGGCTAAATCAATCGTATCGTCCTTATTTATCGCTATTGTTTGAAATCTTAAACCCGCATCCCACTCGTAACCACCGTAGTCATAAGCAAAAAGCCAAGAATCACCTCCATAGCTGTCAGACCAAGTTGTACTGTCTCTTTCTGTACCATCATCTGAATCAATTGTTCCCGTAGTCTCGGTTATATCAGGATCAATTTTGACTGGATAAGTAACATCATTAGCCCACACCTTCTGTCTGGTCTTCATGCTTATACGAGTAGCCACCTGACCATCAAAGGTAATTGTTTCTTCAAAGAACTTCTTCTTTCCAGTTTGTCCAGTTAATGCTTTATTTACTGTTAACTTAGCTCTGCGGTGGTCATCATCATAGGCAAATATTTCAGTCCCAACTTTATAAGCACTTTGTCTATCTTCAACCGACTCCCATACAAACTCTCTAGGAGAAGTAACCCCTTTAATTATTTGGAATACCCTGCACCTATTAGAATTAATATGTAAATAAACGTCTATCCCAGGAACAACTTCATCCCAACGTATAGTATTGTCTACAACAACAGGACTTACGTTAAAGTCCGTACTTTGAATTGAACCAATACTTAATAGAGTTGCCTCATATACTCCGCTTTTTTTAGATTCATAGGTAAAACCAACTTTGTCCTTTAATACCGTAAGAGTGTAAAAAGTTTTATCAACTACGAATCTATCACCAACATCTCTCGGAGCAAGATCAATTTCCTTCCACTCTTCGTCTTCATCATCTAAGTCGTTTTTATAATGAATAAGGCCACGGGTCTTAACTAATTTGAACTTATTGTTCCCCTTATCGAACATTTTCGTATCTATTAGCCGCTGGCTCATAACTTCACTTGAACCCGCTGGTTTCACTATTTTGTCTGCTGGTTTCATACTCCTGTATCTAATTCCTCTATCTTAAATCTTACTTGGCTAGGATCAATTACTTTAATAGCCTTCTTAACGTCTATCGGCCAACCGCTTTTCTTTAGTCTCTTAAAATGCTTCAAAGGATCAGCCACTACTTCTCTAAACTGAAAAGTGTCAACTATTGTATCTCTTCTGTTTTCTAGTACATTTATTGTGTCTTTCATTATTTCTTTGTAAGACTTATGCGAATCTGGAGGTTGACCGCCAAAACCTGCTTCATAAGACTGTCTTATTTCTTCAGGATTCCTCATCATAAAAACTACTTTGTAATCATGTACAGGAAACTTCCATACTATTCCCCACAATAATTTTACTAATTTCCCCTTATGATTGAGAGGGAATCTCGGTATTTTCAGTTCTTCCTTGCTAAGTTCATAAAACCCTTGAGGATTAGGTTTGTAATGTTTATCCCCAAAGCGTTCATTCATCTTTTCCCTACTATCACTAAAAACAGGCTTCATTCCACCAGCTTCCAACGCCTTCATCATCATCGAAGTGCCTGTCCGCATATATCCAGACACTATATATATCGTTTCATCTTTCACTCCAACCCCCTTCTTCAAATGGATACTCTTTACTAGGCTTCTTGCTATCTGGTGAATTGACATAAATCCACCGAATATTGGGAAGTATTTTATTGATTTCAATCCTGAGGTCTTTGTAGGGACAAATTGATGCTACACACACATTAAACCCTTGTATCATTAACACCCTTGCGAGCCTAGCAAGTCGGAGATTTTGTTCGTATCTATCCTTTTTGGAGAATCCTAAATCTGTCCAAACCTCTCGTAAATCGTCTGCGTCTAAGATAACCTTGTTGTCTTTTTGGTAATTCATAGCAAGGTGTGTTTTGCCTGAACCACTATTACCATGAAACCAATAAACGACTCCTGGCTTGTCTGCTGGTATAACTTTATGTATTGCGCCCATGTTTTTACAATTTTGCTCCACAAAAAAAGAGCTCTTTCAAGCTCATTTTCATATTCTTTATTTTTTCCTATTCTATTTCAATTTCTTCCAGAAGTGTGCGAGAGTCCCCCATCCTGGGATATCTTTTGTTTCTTTCCAGCCTTCGGTAAATTTCTTGTTCCTAAATTGATCTTTTCTCCACCGCTGCCCTGTAGGATTTTCCCCGTGGCGAATATCTATAATTGGTGATTCAGACCTCCAGCCTTCACTTTCAAATGTATTTTTCCACTGTATCCTACCATGAGTCATTGGTTCAAATCCCATGTGGCGAATGAACCTATTAAAGTCTCTTTCAAGATTCTTTTTCTTCTCTTCATCATTTGATGCTGCTGCCTCAAGTTTTTCATATTCTTTGGTAGCCATTTCAAAGCGTTCTTTAAAATGAATAAGCAATGTATCTCTATAGCCACACAGGCCAGATAGTGTTTGGGCCCTATGCTGCAGAGCATGACCATCCGAAAACCTCATAAACCAGATGTTTTCGTTATAGTAGAAAACATCCTCTTTTGGCGGGTCAAAGTCAAAATGACTGGGATGGTAGAGTACGTCGTGCTCGCAGAAAAAGATTATATCATCACTACTCTTTTCCAGTGCCCCAAGTATTTGTTTAAACATGGTCAAATACCCTCGCCTCATTGAGGGGAAGTGTACGTTTTTATCTCCAAAATCCATCTTCTTTAAAGAGGAGCTAGTAATTAACATCTTTTTCCTCTTACTAATCCTCATAAGCTGGTTTTGTACCTTTGTAGCAATTTCTTCATCCAACTGGTTATCCGTGTAATAAATCATTCCTTTTGTTATTGTCCAACCAGGAGGATTAAATTTGTCTAACAACCATTGGAACTTGTGAATAGCTAAAGGCCATTTGTCCTTTTGGAATAACTCCCGTGTCTTTTGCCGATTTTCGACCACCTTGGACTGGGGGTTGGTATAGGGAAAACTAAAGTCTCCTCCCTGCGTCCTGAACAGATGTGCGTACCAAGTGTTTCTATTTACAACTACTGCTCCACCAGATAACCAAGTTTTACAGGCAACTTCGACTCCTTGTTGCCCCCAACTGTGAAAATCTTCGCTACAAATATCCAGTTCAAACCACTTGTCTCTTGTAATCATAAAACAGGAACCTTGAATACTCATCGTAGTATTAAGATGTTTTGGAAGCTTTATAATATCGCCTCGCTTCTGAGTTCGATTGAACCAATCACCCCAGTATTGGAAATGCATTGTTTTATCGAAACGATAGGCTTTACTTGCAGGATTAGTTTTAGGAATCCAAACAATATTTTTTTTGGTTGGTTTTCCACACTTAGGTTCTTTATCTTGTGGCCACCTGCAGGGACCAGAACGACCTTGATATATTTTATGCCCATCCTCACAGACCCAGTTAAAAACATGCAAATTTCTCATAATAGGAATCATTGTCCAGTCATCTTGCATATCTGTCATCATTTTTACATCAAATCCTTTGTCAAAGGCACAGTGGGCGTCTACTTTCATTAAATATTTACTTTTAGAAAGCCTGGCCGCTTGGTTGGCAGCTGCCCTTTGCCCTACGGGCTCGGAGTTATAAATTATCGTCACTCGTTCGTCCACCTGTTCGAGCGGGGGGTCGGGTTGGTATCCATCCAACACCACAATTATCTCGGTTTTGCCCTCAATGTTTTCAAGCAAGTCTTGTATTGTTCTATCTAAGAACTCTTCCCCCCTTGCTGGTATTATTACTGATAAATCGTACATATTATTTAAGGCCAATTAGGTCTAGTTGTTTTTTCACAATTTCTTGCAATTCTCGGTTAAAAGGGTCGCCCCAGAGGTCTTCTCCTATGGTAAATTGCTCATCCATCTTTTTTCGTGTTTTCATTGGAAAATAACCAGCATGCCTTGGTTTTGCTAACAAAACTTTATCGGCCCAGTTATAAAGCATTCTTAAGGTTTTAATAGAAGTATTAGCACAGCCTATTGCAATAACATTAGTGTATCCACGACTATTCAATTGGCGCCTTGTTCCTACACTTCTACAATTTCCTTGATTACACACTGTAAGTATTTTTGTTTTTTTGTTCATATATTAAAAATAACCCTGCTTCCAAAATCATTAAATCTAAAGGATAATTCTTTGTAGTCCCTTAATGCCCTCCTAATCTTGGCCCTCTTGTTAGCAGGAAACATTATTAGCAAAAATCCTCCGCCTCCTGCTCCTATTAACTTTCCTCCCAGGGCTCCTGCTGCCAACGCTTTTTTATACATTAAATTAATCTCCTGATTAGCTGTCTCAGAGCTTGACTTCTTTTTCATCGACCAAGACCCATTTAATACTTCTCCAAAGGCCCTAAGGTTGCCGCTGACTAAACTATGAACTCCATTAGTTACAAGTTTTTTCTTTTGATTAAGTGCTTCCGTTTCTTTTGAAATATCCAAAGTTGATAAAATTTCCCCAGTTTTTCTGGTTATGCCTGTATAGAACAACATTAGGCTATTGTTAAAATCTTCGCGGACTGAATCAAGAATCTCAACCTTTTTGGTGACTATTTTCCCTGAACCAGCCTTAAACTCAAACGTCCTTATTCCTCCAAAAGCAACAGCATACTGGTCTTGTATTCCAATTGGGGCTCCGAGGATATCTATTTCAATTTTGACAGCCTCTTCCGCTAATCGATTAGCACTAACGCTCTCTCCCAGGTAGGCGTGCAAAGCGTTCAGTAATCCAACTACAACACTACTAGAAGAGCCTAGGCCTGTTCCGTGACTTGGAATATCAGCCAAAAACGATATTTCAATCCCTTTTGTTATTCCCAGGAGATTTAGGGCTTCTCTGGCAAGGTCATGTTTCAATTCATCTACGTTTTTTACTGTCTCTTTATCTGAATAATTCACAATAATTAAGTCATCAAATCTCTCTTTGACAATACAATAAATATACTTGTCGAGAGTGGCCGTCAAAACGGAACCCCCGTGTTTAAGGAAATACTCTCGGAAATCAGTATTGCCTCCAAACAACGAAATTCTAAATGGTGTCTGTGTAATAATCATTTTAAAACATACTTTTTAAATATTTCTGTAACCTTCATTGGTTGTCCTGAAACATTTATCTCACAATTAAAATCAGGTATAAGGTCAATCCAGTGTAAAAACTCTTCTTTCTCAGCAATATATCTGGTTTCATCTCGCAATTCTACTGGCTTTCCTTTTGCAAGCTCGTTGCGAAGATAATTTATTAATGTGTTTGGGTTTTCCCCCCAAGCAATATTACCTAGCCTCACGATTATATATTTAGGAAACTCTTCTTTAACCAAGGCTTCCATCTCTTTCTTGTGCTGTGTGTACCGCGTGTCCCCATAAAAAATAGACAAAGAACCAAAATAGACCAGGCGCTTGCTTCTATCCTGTTTCAAAAGCAAGTCCTTTTCCCTTTGATATTCAGATTCTCGAGTTTCTTGAGAATCTGAGACTCCACTTGCGAAGAAACAAATCCCTCTCCTTTTTGGGAGCACAGAAGCAATGTCTCCTGTTCCTACAATCATATTAGCTTCATCTCCTCCTTTACATCACGATAAGCTTTATTAAATTGGTCAGCTGTTTCTACTCCTCTTTTGGTAAACATCCATTCCTCAATTAATTTTGGTGGAATGGTGACGATATGGGCACCAAGAGAAAAGGCTTCTTCAATTTGGTGAATATTTCTTATACTACCAATAATTATCTTTGAAGAAAGATTGTGGGTTTCAAGATATTTTAACACAGTAGTTAAAGTTTTTGCCGCGCCACCAGGCCCCTTTGCTTCCTCACACCTTCCCCAAAATAAGCTAATATAATTATCTCCACTAACATCACTAAAACGTAGGGCTTCTGCGGCTGCAATTAGTTGTCCAGCGCTAATGCCCAAAGTGGCATTTACATGAATTAACTCTCGCCCCAGGGTGTGTATAACTTCAAGAGCCTTTTGCGAATCTCTTGGGTCCATCGGAACCTTAATTACAGTGTTAAAAGGAAACGTGCCTTGATATTGTCGGGCAAGTTCTATCATTTCCTTTTTAGTCATTGTAGAGTCAGGTAACTCTATAGAAATGGGGAAACCTTCTCCTGATATTTCAATCATCTTTTTAATGTGTCCTGGTACATCCAAAACACCGTCCTTTTGTAAAATTACAGGATTAGTTGTAGCTCCTCCTAAAATTCCTGTAGCAAACCATTTCTTGAAATCGTCAAGATTTGCTGAATCGTAAAAAATGCCAGAACTATTCATTGTTCATCCACCTCCTTCTTTAAATCAAAAATTATTCCATGATTAATCACAACATGCATCGCCTCAACTAACGGAGTTCCATATACCTTACTTTTGGTCGGAACAACGAAACATGTATCCGCTAGCTTCTTCATCTCTCCACCATCAAAACCTGAAAATCCAATAGACTTGGCCCCTCGTTTCTTTGCAAGTTTGAATGCATTTGAAATATTTTGTGACCATTTCTTAGTTCCTCCATGGACCGAAAACCCGACCACCACGTCTCTGGGGACAAGCCAAGACTTTAACTGGCCTTCAAATACACTGTCCCATCCGAAATCATTAGTCCAGGCACTAACAAGTGGAATGTTATCTACCAAAGAAACCGCTTTAAACCCATCCTCTGCACTTACTGTCTTTGCCAAGTCCGCGGCAAAATGGGTAGCCGTAGAGGCTGAGCCCCCACACCCCATTGTGAAAACAGTTCCTCCTTGTCTATAGCACTCAAGTAAAATCTCCTTAGCTTCGTAATATTCGGGAGAGCTAGTAACTAATAAAGTAGCCCCCGCTATTGAATCAAAGTATTTATGAATTGAAAATTTTGTCATTTTATCTTCTTCTTTCTTTATGATTTTGACCATGAACAAACTCACTGTCGTGATAATGGTCAGGAAAAATGTTAATTTTAAGTCCAGCTTTTTGAATAACATAAGAAAAAGCTAATTGGTCCATAATGTCGTATCGGCACATGTGGTAAAACCATTCTTTTAATGCCCCCTGGACCTTGGGGGTATTTTTATACATAAACACCCCTGCGTTTAATAACATTTTATCTTCAAATTCTTTGTCATCATTAATTACTTGATACTGTTCCTCTAGGAATTCATTTTCATACCTTGATAGTAAGAATGAGGACTGATGCATCCCCCTTCGAACATAACGCCACTCTTCCCAGATATTTTTTCGTTTTGGATGAGAAAAAGCAACTATGTCGTGATCTTTACAATAATCAAGAAAACGTTTTAACGAGCCCTTGTGAGTAAATACAAAGTTGCCATCTATCCACATATAATAATCGTAACCTGGAACCATCTGCCAACCAAAACATTTCGGTATTTTAGACTGTAACCTTGGTGTCATAGCCTTGGTTCTTGGAAGAAAATTCTCATCTGTAAAAAAGTGGTTGTCGTAAGGAATAGATTGAGGCACATGCTCCCTAGGAGGATAATCATATTCCCCCAGGTTTGCTGAAATTAATGCAATTCTTGGATTATCTTTTGACATAATAAACATGTTCAACACGGTAACCTGTTTTAGTTTTAAGATTCTTTTGTAACTTCCACTTTAAACCCTTAAAAAAACGCTCTATATCCTTTTTGCTAAAAGCAATATCAGGCACATCTACCCCATGTTTCTTATTGTGAGCAATTTCATGAGTCTCTTTAACAAATGGAGTAAAAATAACTAGGCAGAACTTTTTCTTAAAGGACGAAACTGCTCCAGCCAGCACTTTCTCCCAGTCGTAATTGTGCTCTAAAACATGACGCATTATAATTCCATCCACTTCTGACTTATATGTTCGCAGATCAACAATCTTATCAACAAAGGGGGTAACACTGCCATCAATACCAATATACTTTCCCTTATAAAATCGCTTGAAACCTCCAGTGCCAGAGCCCCAGTCTTCAACCTCTGACATGTCTGCTAGAAAATCTGCTGCCATTTTATAAGTTTCTTGTCCATTAGCAGACCCCATTGTCTTAACGTCTTTGTACCATTTGTTCCATTTACCCATCATGTTAGTTTTCTATATAATTTTGCAACATTATCTATGTGATACTTTTCACTTTTTTCAATACACCTCTGGGCATATTCATTGTATGTAGGTGGGTGCCTAAACTCATCCAACCGTATAACAAATTCTTTGAAAGCTTTTTCCTCGTCCAAAGGAAATTCTTCAGCATCACTTACTGGAAGGTAACAACCCTCTAGTTCCATTTGGAAAGTCTTCTCATCTAACGCGATAGAAGGAATGCCAAAAGAAGTAGAGTTAACCATCTTCAATGGGTTTTTCATTATCATCTTGTACGGTCTCCAAATTAACTGAATATCTATGGTCTTATAGAAATCAATAACTTCCTCCCTGGTGTTAAAGGTTGTATTGAATACAAAGTCCATATTCCTTATCGCCAGCTCATATAGCAGTTGCTGAGGGAAATATTTGAGGTCTGTGTAGCCCCCAAGATATCCCACTCTTTTTATCTTTGTCCTAGTCCTTCTAACTCGCTCAAAATTGCAATGATGCTGGGGAATAAATATAACTTTATTTTTCAATTTCTCACCCTTCTCATCGAAAACATGATTCTTTATAAGGTCCTCATCATATTTAGAACAAACAATTAACGGCACATCTGGGTTCTTAAAAGCTAAATGTGCCAAATTGTGTCCATCGATCATATCTAGGTAAGGGCTCCCTTCAAAGTTCATATTCTCATGTTTCTTGACATGAGGTTTTACATAGATGCAAACATCGTCTTTAGCTACCTTTTCTGGATTAATGTTTGCACCAAGAACCTCAGCCATTTGGTCCATTCGGATAATCGACGAAACACGCATCATGTGTATTCTTCCTCTAAATGCTTTTTTACCTATAAAATTTATTGCCATATTAAGTATTCCATTTTTTATTAAACCACCAAGATTTATCTTCCAGGGTGTGAAGAGTAAGCCAGTGTCCCTCGGTATAACCATTAACTGCAGGGATTACTCCACAATCTCCACCTTTTTTATAATCATCCCCTGAAATAATTCCACCCTTTTTTACCTTCTTTGTCCATCCTATCAGGTCATTAATCACAGAATCAAAAACATGGTGAGCGTCAATGTAAACAAAGTCCAATGAATCAGCTTCAAAATCATCCAGCGCACGCATGCTAGTTTTCTTTATTAAAGTAACATCATAAGGGCTTAATCTTTCTTTGGCTTTTTTGTAATATTTCGGGTCCCATTTTTCAGACCAATCATCTATTCCATAATATTTTAAACTAGGGATATTTTCACACAAGATAACTGCGTAGTCACCCATGTACACTCCCACCTCTGCACCCACCTTAAAACCACGCTCATGAAAGAATTTGGCTAAATCTGTTCTATTTTTCATTGTTTTACCCAGAACCAGCTACGATATTTGTCCCGTACTTCTCCCTCTACAACGTTAAAACTTCCTGCAACAAAAAAAGGAATCATTCGATAACTTCGCGTATAGGACTCCAAAGCTTTTTTAACATGGTTAAACTTACTGGGTGTAAAATAGGCATAGTCATGTCCACTCAGAATCCCTCCTGGCCTAAGCTTTTTCTTCCAACCATGAAGGTCTTGAATTACACTTGGAAAATCATGGTTACCATCTATATAAACAAAGTCTACTGAATCATCTTTAAAATCTTTCATTGCCTCAACAGAGGTCTTTGGGACAATAGTGCAATTTTTATATGGAGCAAGTTTTTCTTCAGCTTGTTTTCGAATATCATCAAAAAACTTTTGCTCTTCATCCACCCAACCACCTGGCTCATATGCCTCTGAACGCCATGGGTCAACACTGAATATCTGCGCCTTAGGGTTAGCTTTACAAAGCACTTCAGAATATTGCCCCCTGTCCACTCCAATTTCTACTCCTTTTTTAAACTTTAATTCAGCAAACAATTCAGCTAGGTTGTCACGCCCCATGTCAGATATTTCAATAATATATTGTCTACCGACAGTAATATTATATTTTTTTAGTATGTAATCGTATGTTTTCATTCTTTTACAAAAAACCAACTGGTTTGATAATTTTTGTTAACTAAAAACAATGTTCTTATATCGTATTCCTTCACATGGTTATCAATTGCCTTCTTTGCTCCCAGGCCTTTATTCCTATGTTTATAGTGTCCATAATCGTGCCCGCTGACTATCCCCCCTCTTCTAACCACTTCCGCCCATGCGCCTATGTCCTCTGTTACATGTTTAAAATCATGATTTGCATCAATATAAACAAAGTCTAAGCTTCCAGGTATAAACTTTTTAACAGCCTCCATACTTGTTTTTCTAATAATTTTACAGCGGTAGGGGGCCAACCTCTTTTTTGTGTCTTCATAAAATCCATTCAATGCTCTTTGGTTTTGAGAAAAAGACTCCTCTACCTCACTCTCATAAGTCTCCCAGGGGTCAATACAATACAGCTTAAGTTTGGGATTCTTTGCACATAGGCTCTCCGAATATTCTCCCTGATGCACCCCTATCTCAGCTCCAACTTTATAGCCTAGCTCGCTAAACAACCCTGCCATTTCATTTCTTTTAAACCTAAGCCTAATTGGAGAGGCCTCGCCAGGAAGGCGATAGAACTTCTTCATTATGTATTCATAAACATCCTCAAAAGTCATCATTTCCAAAAGTCCTCCAAATCTACAAGATTACTCAATACTGTTGCATGGTTACTGTCTTCGTCCCAGTCAGTTCGATATTTAAACAATGGATAAATCTTTGAATAATGATAGACGCTCTCTTGCCTTCTATTAGAATCATGAATAATGATATATTTCGCCCACTTCGCCAACCGCTCAATTTCAACTATTCTTCTTTCAGAAGGAGAATGGTCAACTAAAGCTACATCCCAAGGTTTCTCAATCTTTGCATCATCCCAAGACTCAACAGGTATAATTTTGTGGTAAGGCCCTTCATACAAATAAGCGCTGAAAACAGATGTCGCAAATTGCCTTGCCCACCCTGCGTCATTATCATAAGAGGTTAAATGGCGCTTAGAAACATGGGCCAAATAATGTAAATAAGGAGTGCTAAAAATCCCTACCCCAAGCTCTAATATATCCCCGTCCGTTTTACGAACCGCCTGAATCAATGGAGCTAAGTGAGTTCCATAATTACCAGATACTGACATTTTATATGACATTTTTTTCCTTTCTATAATTCTCTAAGAGTTCACGCCAATTTTCAGGCCACCCTGGCATTGGCATAAACCTTTCAATAAACCAATCTATATCGTGCACTCTCTCTTCCCATTTATCGCTCATCCAGTAATTCGCCCAGACATCATATGAGACCCGTTCCTGTTGTCGGGTGTAACGATATCCTTTGTCCCGACCATCTTGGTGCATATGGGCATACCAAGTCTTTTTGTTAACCATTACTTTGCCATCCCAGGGGCCAAGCCAATACTTAAGTCCAAGATTGGGGGGCTCCTGCGCGTGCCCCAGGGGGTCGAGGGTCGGAAAGCCGCCTATTTTGTTAAGAAAAAAGTCCTTCTCTACAAACCACCCTGAACCATGAAACTGTGGAGTTTCATCAATAAA
>SDBT01006070.1_pt1 | contig 20165 bp, 17 predicted proteins | sample 2277101 | NCBI WGS metagenome assembly SDBT01 (sample SAMN10404973, study PRJNA504765) | marine sediment metagenome | isolation source: marine sediment core GS10_PC15, 103 cmbsf | place: Arctic Ocean: Southern Knipovich Ridge | collected 2010 | reverse complement strand
CCTCCTTCTCTATATCATCAAAAGATATCTGCCATCTAGTTTTGCCATATCCTTTGACAAGCTTTTTTAAATTTGGATTTAAGATAAGTTTTGGATTAAATCTCTCTGAAGCTTCAAGATAATATCTGCCATATTTTCTTCTAACATCGATCCCATGGCCTAAGAAATAAAGATTCAAAAAGTTTTTTCGAATTTCAACTATAAAAGATTTTTTGTGTTTGCGCTCAAATTCTAATATTGGACGTAATTTTCCATCCTTAAGTGCGGACATAAAATCAGGATCTAGTTCTCTAAATGGTTTGATTTTTTTCTCACTCATGCTATCCTTCCCTTTTTTGGCCAATTTTCCTGACAAATTTGATTTTTTAGCTCTTATATTCATAAATTGTTTGCTTATCTGTACGCACCCACCCTCTAATCAGTCCTAAATCCCCTTCTCCTGCTATATCCAGCCATTGGCCCAACTTTCTCACCCTCAGTAATCCTAAAGAATGCCATATGAATAACCTTCTTTCGATATAAAAGAGCAGATCCTACAACTTTCTTCCCTTCGTATCGATAGTCCCAACCATTTCCTATTGATTCATACTTTTTCTCGCCACAAGATGATGCTTCTTTAATAAATGCTTTTGCCCTATCATTCTTTGATTTTTCCGCATTTTCTTTTTTCTGAAGAATAGCTTCCATGGCATAGCTTTTTACCAATTTCGCATGAAGCATCTTATAAGCTGCTTCTCTAGATACCATGTCTAATCCTACAACCTCTCCGTTTAATAAAACAAGCATCCCTTTTTGATTAGGCTCACATTTAAAAGCTTTCAGATATTCATCTAATTCCTTTAGCCTTGACTCAAAAACATCCTTCATGGCTCCAGGAGAAGAACTAACCCCTGCTTCTTCCGACATTTCATCAATAGCATCCCAGACAGCCGCCTGATCTGAGCTGTATTGTCGAGATTCATGTAATGATGCCGAAACAGAACGAGCCTTCAACATCCGTATTTTTAGAGACATAACTGTCCCAAAATCAGTGAATTCCTCTGAAACATATGACCATCTCCCGTGCTCTGTACAGCTGACGGGAATTATAGTTTCTGACTTTTTCTTTAATAAAATGGTTGTATTCAGCACCCTGTTTTGTTTTGCACCAACAAGCTCTTCCCCATCAAGAAGAAGAATGGCTATTTCTGCATTATTTATTACTTTCAATTCAGGCACAGAGCCACCGTGGCTTCTAAAAATTGCCGTAGTAATTGCAATTCCCACTATAATCAGCGGATACTTGACTATCAGCCCAGAACTTGCCTGGCCGATGGTTAAGGCATAAATGGCTTTTTTGATGATCCTGGGGATGAAGAGTTGGATAAAATCCACCGCAAAGAGGCTGGAGAGTTCCAAAAGCAGGGCCATCCGGTTTTCAATAAAATAGGTTTTAAGGGGTTTAAAGTCTTTTAACATACTGTCTCTGCACTCGCTATAACTAATAGGAAAGATTTAGAAAACCCTAACCTTACCGAAAGATATTATAGATTTTCAAGCTTAAATAAATGGGAATTTTCCTATCGTTCATTGCCTTAGGGTTTTAGAGGAGGAATCAGGGAAAGGGAAAATGGGTAGGAATTGGAAGAATTTTGGACACCCCACGCCTACTCATCTATCTTGTTGACAAAAATGCCACATATCGTGTCTTGACAGATAGAAATTTTAGGCTCAGGTCCTGAATCATGAGTTTATTTGATCAAGATGATGGGTTTAAAGATGACAAGATCAATCAAAAGTTTCAATTTGAATGATATCTCTATGGCTATATTGCTGTTATCCAAAACGAATACCAATATTTCAAGCCCTGACCCTGAGCCTCACTGTTGATATTTATCAAGTCAAATCTTGACACTAAACACATGTTTTTTTAGCTCCAAGGTAAAATCCTTCATGATAATGAAGATTACCATGAGAAACATCCATTCTTTTCCAGTTATCCTTAACAAATATCTTAAACTTATGATCCTCGCAAAATAGGTGGGCTAGATTTCCCAAAGAAAACCTATTGCTTTGGACCTTGAAACTGCTAATGATCATTATACCTTCTTTCTTCAAACTGCACTTCATTTGTTCTACAACTTTAATAATATCATCATCTTCTAAATGCTGAAAAACATATAGACAAAGGATAACATTATAGTGATTCTCTCTGCTCCACATTAGTTCCCTAATATCTTCCCATTGAGGATCAATCCCTTGTCTCTGAATCATTTTGATAGCTTCGGGGTTGATCTCAACTGCTGTTACTTCAAATCCTCTATCAGACAAATATTTGCTATTGACACCTTTGCCCGCACCAAGATCAAGTGCTTTTCCAGTTATCCCTTGAGTGTATTGAAAGACCAATGGATTCAGTCTCTGGGTTTTGTAAAAATTGTCTTTAGTATAACAATCTATTAGATCCTTATGAAAAGTAGACATCTACCCTCACCACTAAAAATCTTTCCATCTCTTTACAAATTCTGCCAATAATTCTATGGACTTCTCAAAGTCATCTTTTTTTACCAGAGCTTCATTGGGATTAGAAAAACCATATACTCCTGTATTTGTGACTTCGGAGGACATCTGAGGAAGCACTGTCTCTATCAATAGTTTATCTATTTCTCCCTTATGTTCTTTCTTTATCAAGTCGACCAATTCAGGCTTCAATTTAACTGAAGGTTTCCAATCCTTTACCCTGCTCATCTCAACTAAATCGGGGGTAACTTTAAGCATGACAGAGGTTTCTCCTTTACCAGCATGAATGTCCAGGGTGTTATATTTTCGTTCCTTAAGCCGGTCAGCAAGAGACGGCAATCTCGGAAAAGCTATTGAAATATTGTATCTTAACCTTGCTTCTTTAGCCACATATTCTATTATATGCTCATTTCCCTGGTGGCAATTGATAAACATTACCTTCAGTATCCCATGAAGATTAAGACTTTCAATGGTATCCATCAAGACGTTAATCAGAGTGTCTGATTTAAGGGAGATAGTTCCTTTAAAATCCAAATGATGTGGTGAATGCCCAGCTAAGCAGGGTTGGACGACAAATGAGTCAGTCAACTCGGCGATTCTAATACTCTTTTCTAATGCTGAAAAGCTGTCACTTCCTAGTGGTAGATGGGGACCATGCTGCTCAATTGATCCCAGTGGGATGATAGCCACTGCCTTGGGGTTTGCCTTCAAATATTTTTCAAAGTATCCCCTAGTCATCTCATGAAGTAAGACTTTTTTCATATATCTATGACCAATTGATTTGATAAGGCAATCCAACCCTTTTTATTTTGTTTCTCAACCGAACTTGACGACTTTTATTATGAGTAAATTCCTTATATGCTTTATGAGTAAATTCCTTTAATTCGTTCAGGGTAAAATTCCCTAATCCTCTGTTCTTATCGGCAAAGACATTTCTTTCATCTTCTCTTATCAGTCCTTTTTTCACTGCTTCAAACCACAACTCCGAACCAGCCATATAACCCAGTATCTTAAAATTTACCGTATCCAGAGGAAGGCTTTTGCCAAAATTGAGGGTTTTTTCTAAATGTTCCTTTGTTTCAATTGGTGCTCCAAATATAAAATTTCCAACAGTGAATAGATCATACTTGTTCGCTAACTCCACAGCATGGCGACTTGCTTCCAGGGTTATTGGTTTCTTATAAAAATCCAATACTTCTTGATTACCGGATTCTAAACCGAAGCTTATTATTCTTACCCCTGCTTCTCTACATAACTTATAAGTAGCTTCGTCAGCCGATTTTACCCATTCACTAAAGGCCAGAGAGATATTTATTCCCATTTTGATGATGCCTTCCATTATCTCCTGTACTCTGCCAAGATTGGCCCCGAAGTTATCGTCACATATCCATATCATCCGGTAGCCTGCACGATATGCCTCTTCGATCTCCTCTAATACATTGTCAACACTGCTCTCTCGGTACTTGTTATAAGATAGTGTGTGGCGAGCGCAAAACCTACAATGGAGGGGACATCCCCTTGAGGTCAATAATAGGGTAGATTTAGGAAGTTTGGCCTTCCTTAAGAGATTTTTCCCAGAGTCCCCATTTTCACTCACTAGGTGACGGGCAGGAAACTTAATCTTATCTAAATTATTCTGAAAGTGGTAGAACATTCTTTTCCTGATTTGACCGGTAGCAGGATCTCTAAAGATCACGCCTTCACACCCAGATAAATTTCCCCCTCCTAAAAGAGAATCGAATATCTTTACAATTGTTCCTTCTGCCTCACTTATTACCGTAACGTCAGTTCCTTCTACCAATCTGGGAAAGAGGATACAGTCTGGTCCACCTGCTGCTATCGGTATTTTAGGTTTTATTTTCCTTATTTCGGCTATAATCTTTTCGGCATTCCTCAATGAATAGCTTGGGATTGAGATACCAACCAGATCCTTGTCAATTAGCAGTTTAGCAAATCTATTGAAGTTGTATCTCTCAATGCTAAAATCAGCCAATTCGACTTTAAAACCAGCACTTATTAGTTCTGAAGATAGATATAATATACCCAATGGTATACCAAACCTTGTCTCCCTCAATCTGTCCGGGGGCGGAAATATAAATAATACGTTCCTTCTCATAGATCCTTATTACCCGCCAGGTATTTACTGACTTGAGTTAAGGCATATAGTCCCCAAGAGCTCCCATCCTCTATCTGATGATAACTCCATAAGCCATTTTTAAGTTGATTATTAAGAAGCCAATTTAGACCTTTCTCAAATACTTTATTTTCGATAAATTCAGGATACTGTAACAACCCCAAAATGGCTATCCCTGTGCAGAGGACGTTACTTCCCACCGGATGATCCTTCCAGGGGGCAAATCCTCCATCCTCAGTTTGCTCGCCTATAAGCCATTTAATAGTATCTCTGATTAAGTCTGCGTTATTTGGTCGATAGTCATTCTTCTTAAATGCCATTAAGGTGTATGAAGCCTTATATGTAATAGAATAGCTTTCCTTCTTCCAGATTTCCTCTAACCAATTCAATCCAGGTGTATCAGCTAATTGAGGTAAAAAGTAAAATAGGGCACCAGTGACGGGAATTCTCCCCATATCCCGTATTGATCGGCCCCAACTGTAATCTTTGAGCCGCTGCTTTCTAAGCCATCTTAAACTGCTTTCTATTTTATCTTCATGCTCATCATTATAGGAACTCAATAACAGAGTACACCACATAGTATCATCAACACCTACCCAGCCACCATCTTCCTTCTGCTCTGATATACAACGTTTGATTATTTTCGGGGGAATTGAATTGGGGCTTAAACCACTCAATAGTAATAAACCTGAGGTCTTCGCTATCCGAGAAAATTCAATCTCTTTTCTATATAACTCCTCAATAATATTCCTGAGAGCTAAGATTGTTTGATGCAGAGCAGAAGTTAAACGGGCGTCCATAACCTTATTCATTTAAAGGCTTCGAGAAAATATTTTGTTTTCTCATTATCTCCCAAAATCTCTTAATCTCGTCAGCATGTCCCCCTTTTTTACCAAATTTCCTCGCAAAATGGATCAACCAGTTATAGTCTTCATCTTCTTTGAATCCTATTCCATCATCATCTATTTGGCCGTATTTCTTGTAGTATCCCTCCTCTTTTCTCTTTTTATTCATGTACTCAGCAATTTTTGCAACCTCCTGGTCCGATGGATTCCGATACTCATCTATAAAAAACACTGAGTCTAAGGGTGATCTGGGTCTTAAAGGAGGTTTTTCATCTGGATAACCAATCCCTAAGCCAATGATGGGAAAGACCTTTGGAGGTATCTTCAATAGATTGTAGACCTTATCCATTTCCCTGGGGATACCACCCATTAAAATTGAACCTAAACCCAATATCTCACAGGCAGTTATCATATTCTGAAGCATCAAGGATGCGTCGATAATCCCCCACAAAAAAAGCCATGAGCCAATATCCATCAATTCATTCCCGGAGAGTTTGATAAATCTCTCTGCCTTTCTAAAATCGACACATACAATCAAAAGGACCGGGCAAGATTGACGAACATAGGGAATCTGCTCCTTAATCTTTGGGTCTTTTACCCAGATTATGGAATAAAATTCACCGGCCACCGGCGCCCGCTGTCCAATCTCAAGGATTTTCTCTACCAGCTTATCCTCGACTAATCTGTCAGTAAATTTACGGATTGAATGCCTTTGGGTTAGTGGGTTTAAGGCGTCATTAAGAGAAAAATCTCTTTTCATCAATATCCTTTCACAGGTTTGTCTCTATTTCTCTTTATAACGTCCAATTAAGTCTATAAATTCTTTATCATTTTCAATGCTTTCAAAGTCTTTAATATCATCCTTAAGGTGTTTTAGTAAATCTCCAATTTCATCCCGCTTTGCTAATCTAAAAGAATGTTTTAAAGACTCAATACCGTTATCCTTTTGGTTTAGAAGCGAATATGCTCGTGCTTTATCATAATAAGGGTCATAATTAGTTGGCTTCAAATCGATAACTTTATCTAAACAAGCAATAGCTTCCTTATATTTCTCTTTATTTTTTTCTAACTTTCCAAGTTCAATTAAAGTAATTCCTTTATTACTATGAGCCTCCGCAAATTGAGGATCTTTATCTATAACTTTGTGATAATATTTTACTGCTTTCTTATAACTTTTAATTGCATCCTTGGTCTGGTTATTTATCTCCAGAGACTTTCCTATCCAGAAGTAATCTACCCCTATTGATTGATGAACATGGAGCATCAACCCTATATCCTTACACTCTTTCCTTTCAGCCTCCTGGTAATGTTTTAAAGCCTGCTCATGTTTTCTTTCTCTGTCAAAGTATCGTCCCACTCCATAGAGTTCCCAAGCTAACTTACCTTGATCATTAGAAAAATGTTCACCAATGCTCTCAATCACCTCAATTGAAGCTTTTTCCTGTAGGAATGGATCGGCTTCTACTTTTTGTTTTAATGTTTCTATCCACCGAATTTCCTTCTGTTCTTCCCTTATTTGTCCCAAAGCCTCCTCTTGCTTTTTCTCAACCGATTTTAAAGTTTCTTCTTGATTTTTCTCAACCAACTTTAAAATTTCCTCTTGCTTTTTCTCAACCAATTTCAACTGGCTTCGTTGCACAATCCAAGTAAAAAGAAGTGTTAGCAGAGGGATTAGAACGGCAATAATTATCAATAAATTTTGAGTTTTTTGATAAAATGATTCAGTTATAGCTTTAAGCTTATTGAAATCATCTTGATGCATCTTCTTCTCAACCAGTTGTATATAATCTTTTAATTTTTGATTTTCTTTCTTTAGTTTTGCTATTTCCTCACTTTCATGTTCAATCGCCTTACCAGAATTCTCTTTAATCTCTATATCTTGAACAATCTGCTTTGGTTGAATTTTTTCGACTTCCTTTGGATAAGACAAATTCATGAAAGAGAAAAGGATTAAAATAGCAATTCCTCCAATAATAAAATCTCTTTTACTCATTGTCTTAAATTCCCCCCTTTCCCAAAATCACTCTATAAAAACCTAACAGAGAAAATTCTCCTTGCAGCATGGTTTGTCTACTCCTTTAAAGAGCATATTACTACTCCCCCATCCCCTGCCGCCAGATAGATATTTTCCCCTGCAACAAAGGCACTCCTTGAAAATCCATCCACCTCTAAACTCTCCCTAAATAAAGGACTTGAAGGGTTGCTAATATCCACCACCTTCAATCCATCCCTCCCGTCGGCCAGGTAAAGGTAATTGTCTGCTATATAGATCCCTCTTGCTTCACCAGTTTTTAATTCCTCTTTTAGAATAGGATGATCTGGCTGACTAACATCGACTACCTTCAAGCCCTCTGCACCATCGGCTAAATAGGCAATTTCCCCCTTTACTACCACATCCCAGGAAATTCCTCGGGTTTTAACTGAACCTTTCAGTATAGGTTTAGATGGGTTATTTATATCTATCACCTTTAATCCCTTTTCCCCACAGGCAACATAAGCATAACTGTTCTCTACCCAGATTCCCAAAGCTCTTCCTTCTAATAAAAGGCTCCCTACCAGAATGGGTTTTGTAGCGTCCATTATATCAATTATCTTTATTCCTTGCTCAAAATCGGCAAGATAGGCATAACCACCCCGGACACAAACATCCCATGTTCCACCGTCGGTATCAATAGAGCCCTTTAAAATGGGTTTGGCAGGTTCACAGATATCGACTATCTTTAGACCATTAGCCTCATCTGCCAGATAAACATGATTATCTTCCACCCATAAACGGGCAGTCCTCCAGCCCGAATTACTCAAGTATCCTTTCAGGATTGGTTTGGATGGATCACTTATGTCAAGTATCTTTAAACCAACTACATCTGCAGCATAAGCATAATTATTGGCTATCCAAATATCCTTTGGCCATCCTGGAAGGCCCAACCTACCTACCATAAAGGGTTTGGAGGGATCTTTTATATATGCTATTTTTAAACCAGAGACATCAGCTATGTAAGCATGCTTATTAGAAATACGGACTCCTTCTGGAGATCCTCCTATCGGAAGTTCCCCCTTGAGGATAGGATTTGCAGGATCCTTGATATCGACAACACATAATCCTTTTTTATTCAATGTCAGGTAAGCATAAACATCTGAGATATCAAAACTGCGTATATTCTCCAGTTCTAAGTTCCCCTTTAAACGGAGATAACCCTGATTAGTAATATCAAATATTTTGAATCCTACAGCGTCAGCTAAATAAAGGCAACCGTCGAAAAGATAAAACTCGACTATTTGGCTGGCACGATAGAAATCCACTTCCTTTGGCTCCATTGGGTCAGAGACATCAATAAGTACCAGTCCACCAGATTTGATAGCATAGGCGTAATTATCCTTTACCAACACCCGATGATACGCACCGCCGTACTGACCGATTGGTTGAAGAGACATGCTAGCCATTTTATTTAATCTAAAGATATAAAAAATACTCGTCAATACAAGGTGGATTTTCTAGATAAGGCTTAAAAAGGTCGCTTTTGAGATATTTAAATGTAATAGGATACCAAAATCTAAGTATCTCCTTAAGTTTGGTTAATTCTTCTTCTGGCTTGGCAAAAAATCCAGTTAAATAGAGTGCCGTACTTAAATCTCTTTTTATATCTCTATTAGCTTTATCAAAAGCACTCTCATTATTCTTTTTGCCAGTTTCATTAAGTATTAAATAATTGAGATAAAACGTATTACAAGCACGATTAAAACAAAATAGTGGAACGCTATCATTTAGCTCAATTGCTTTGTTATGATCATCTTGGGCTTTCTCTAAATACTTCCATATCTCGTCATTTTTTTCTCTAAGTTCATAAAATGAGATACCCCCTATTGTCCTAACTGCTAATAACCGATGTGCGATCCCTCTATTATTATAAGCCCAAGCAAAATCAGGATATATTTCTATTGCTTTCGTAAAGCTATCTATAACTGTTTGATACAACTCTCTTACTTTACCTATATCTCCCAGACAAAAGTACCAGCTGCCTAATCTCTCAAGAGTAGTACTTTTCGCTTGATAGGAGTGGTAATCGTTTGGGTTTAGGTTAATAGCTTTATCAAAAAACTCGACAGCCTTATTCAAATTATACTCCACCCCTTTATCCTTCTCAAATAAATCCTGATAAGCCCTTCCAACTACGTAAAAGATGTTGGCAGATGCTTTCCCTTCACCTACCGTTAAGAAAGCCTCTGTAAATTCCCTTACCTTATCAGGATTATTGACATCAACTAAGCAAGGATGTGATTTGGTATCCATAATTGCTCCCTCCTTTATTCTTTAAATTTTTGGATCATGTCCGAATTAGTTACAGTTACAGTTAGAGCATCCAAAGCACCAGTGTCCTTCATTAAACTCCTGCCAGATTTCTTCTGGAAAAACCAAGCCTTCCTGTTCTTCCATGACTGGCTTTTCATAAGCCATTTTCTCAGATGAGTTAATCTCCTCTAAGGACGGTTTCTCATAAGCCATTTTCTAACACCTCCTTAAAAAGTTTCATACCTTCTTTACTATCTGCCTTTTGAGGCAGTCAATTATGAGCTCTTCAAAATCTTTTGTGATAATCTCTTCATCTATCTGGTACCTATTGATCAACCCCTTCTTCAATTCTCCAACCGATGTTTGTGCATCGCATGCCGAGAGAATAAAATAGGATACCTCGTTAAGTTTAAAATTACTTCCGTCTTTTACATTAAAAAGCCAATACTTCCTCTCCTTTAAATCTAGACTATATAAAGAGTAGTCTTCAGAAAGGCTAATGACATCATCATTTTTTATCTCCAGCACTGTGGATCCTCCTCCATATAATCTCCTGTCAATTCATAGGCCACGGCCCGACATCCTCCACAAAACGGGACATATTTACATCCTTTGCATTTTCCCTTCAGGTTATTCTTGTCCCTGATTCTCCATAAGACATCGGAAGTATACCAGATTTTAAATAGACCATCCTCCAAAATGTTTCCCAGTGGAATATTCAGTCGCCTACAAGGCACGACCGTTCCATCATGGAGAATGGCCAAGGAGGTAAGACCCACCGGACAAAATCCCCCTATTTTGTCAGATGAGAACTCTCCATTAATGGTATTTATCCATAAAGGTCTCCTCCTCCTTATCGCTAAACCACTTTCCTTGACATCCATATCCCCTGCCCTCCGGGTAACATAATGATAAATCTTTTTGAGTTCCTGGGAAGAGAGAATAAGATCCTTCATCTCATTCCTATTAGTGCAAGGAGTAACTCTTTCCACCGTGAGGGCATTTACTTTTTCCTTTATGGACAATTCTATTAATTGGGGAATCTCTTCCATATTCCGTCTGTGGAGAGTAAACATTAATGTTGTCTCTAACTTATTCCCTCGGAGTAATCTGATGGTTTCTACCGCTTTTTTAAAGACATTCTTCCCTCGAATGCTATCATGAGTCTCTGGTGTTGCTCCATCAAGTGATATCTGTATCTGTCTGAGCTTGCTGATTTTCTTCAACCAATTTATATCACTTTGATTGATTACTGTTCCATTAGAAAGAATAGCCAAATAAGAAATATGTTCAGATTTATCAAAGAGCCTTAACAATCTGAAAAGATTTTTACTTAAAAATGGTTCGCCTCCAGTCAGGGCAATTCTGCCAAATTTCTTCCATTTTTTCAAGGCTAAGATTATGATATTGGCGACCCTTTCCAATTCGGTCCATTCTAAATCCTTACCCGAATAGCTTTCTTGATAACAGTGGAGACACCTTAAGTTACATTTCTCCGTAATATGCCATTGAATATAGAATTCATTATCCATTAAGTTGTCGGCCTAGCTCTCAATCCTTCCAACCAAATCAGTGATCGTTCCTTATTGTCAAAAAGATCACTTACAAAGTTGTTCTAAAAACGTTTTTTCTGGATAAGGAAGTTTTCTCCCTTGGATATAGGCAAAGATCGAAATCTCACTCTCGATCACCTGTGCATGTCTGGCAGCCTATCCCAGAAACAATCTCATTTTTACCCTTATTTTTTTCTCACCGCTATTTCTTCCTATTGGTTATTTGTAAGTGTTAATCAATTCAGTAACAATTCCTGCCAAAATAGGCTATGGCAATATTAAAACCAAATACCAGAAAGGACTGTTGCCATGAATGATTATACCAGAGAAGCTATATTGATAAACATAGGAAATTGGTTTTTGGAACTGCATTGAGTTCGGCTTATTTTTATTCAATTTCCACCTTCTGACCTGCTCTGTAGATAATAATAGATAGAAGAAACATACCCTGTCAATGAAAAATTCGCGATTATTAGCAAAAATCAGCGGAAATGCCCGAATAATGTATATACAGAATAGACTTCGCCCTCTAAGTCACAGTGTTTCGACTTTTATAGATATTCCGCCCTTTCCTCAGCAGCCATGGCCAGTTGAGGCTGGGCCTGTGATTGTTTATCGCTATTTTGCTAAGAGATCCTTCTCTTAGTGCTCGGGCATACGTCTCTTTTTCACTCATTTTGTTTTCTTCTTTCCTTACTTGGATTTAATCATTGGGCCTTATCCCCTAATATCCCTGAGAAAACATATCCTTGGATCCGAATATCTAAATTCTATTTTTAAACAGAAACCAGAGAGAGCTTAATTAACCAAATATTATTTAGGGAGAGTGCCCGTCTTTAATCGATATTCATAGGTACTTTCTTTTATGCATCTATTAATAATGGTTGTCTCTTCGATGGGCGCACCCATTGTCCAAAAAACATATCCATCTTCTTCAAAGTACGTGATTTTCTTTTTATAGAACCGCCCTTCATATCCAAAGCTGCGGATATGTTTAACCATCTGTATAAAAAGATCCTCGTCTACCCTTTCTCTCACGATATAATGATGCGGCCAAGTTGCAGCATAAGTTTTTGCAAAGACCCATTTTGAATTATCAATAAATCCCCTTAATTCACTAGAAAACTTCTTCATAGTTTAGCTCAAAGAGGATCAATTCAGTAGCTCAAATTTTTTTTATCCATCCAACTTCTTTCTGGCTTCCTCAACTTCGATAAGATATGTGAATTGATTTATCCGAAACAGGGGAATTAATCTAAAGGTTTGATATTATCTTTGTAAGATCCTCTTTCCATGTGCCTATAGAGTCAATTGAAAAAGGCAGAATAAATTCTTGCTCAGGCTCTTGACTGAATCCTAGCTTTTTCAATTTTTTCAAAACTTCGCCCTTTTCTCCTTTTATCCATTCTTCTCGTACTTGAAGAAAAACAGGAGTTTTATACTTCTCCCAAATAGGCAGAAAGTAGCCGAACCAGCTCGACAGAGTCTCACTCTCTATTTGAAATCCATAGTAATTATATGACTGCCCCAGTCTGCCTATTTTAATTTTTTTTGATGCTAGATAGTTCCTTATGTCATAGATAGTATTGAATAATTTATTCAGAGCATTCGGAACATTTTCATCTTTTAAAATCATTATCTCCTCCTCATTCAATTCTTGGTAAATATAGCTCTCTACAAAAAGAAAAAGTTCGTTTTGTACGGAGTTTTTTGTGTCTAGGTCACTAAGCACTTCTTCCCAAAATAGAGGAATAAAATCAATGTGCTGCTGAGTACACCATTTGATAAAATCCCTTCCATTTTCTCGTTTGCTTAGTCTGTTGCAGACAGCTATAGACAGATCTACAGTACTACGGGGAGCAAGATAGATTAAAATATTTTTAGTAATACTTTCGAATTCTATGAAAGGGAAAAAAGCACGTAACATCTTATCTTTAAATACATTACAATATTTAATCAGTTGGTCATCTCCGCTTAAATAGGCTCCAAGTTTCGTCTCAACTACGATTAATGTGTCATTGGTCAAAATTATTAAATCAGGCCTTCCATACTCAAATGTTGCCTGTGTGACTGTTTCAACTTGAAGCTGAGAGGAGCTTAATGGTTTTTTTAGAATACGATTAAAGAAGAGCTTTTGGAAAGGTATGTATTCTTGCCTAGAGGCGAGCATATAGGAAATTACTTCTGTGGCAATATCCTCGCCACTTCTTACGCTAACATTATTAAAAAGACTCATAGTTCCCTTTATGTGGCCCTATTGTTCCCATTATTCTGTTCTTATTTATATCAGAGGAGAGATTCTTAAGTCAAACCATGAGCCAATAAATTAAACATATTTCTAATCAGCCCCTCTAATATAAAATGAAATTTAAATTAGCTATATTTATTTATGAATATATTTATTCCTTCAATCATCCTTTCAACTTTATTGCAAGTGCTTTTCATCTTAAATTCATGAGCTAAATCACATCTTATTTCCCACCAATCATATATACTAAATTTCCCTTCTCTTGTTATATATCCACCTTTTGCTAGTTCATTAGCAAGTTTTTTAATTGAAACTTTTTTTTCATTGCTCTTAATATCCAATTCCTCTAAAGAAATATCATTCTGCTTACATAATTTTTTTACGAAAAGTTCTAACTGCCGCCCGGCGATCAATCCTGCTATTACATAATCTGTCTCTAAGAAAAGATCAGAAATATGAAGATAACTTTTTTCTTCCCATATATGCTCAAGTGCATTTCTTGCCATAATCCTTTTAACTGCATTTGGTTTGTTTTTATACAATTCATAAATTTTCTCATATTCAGGAACATCTTTAAGGGAGGATGAATATAATATTCTTGCTAAAGTCCATAATGCCATATCCACGTCAGCAATTCTGGTAAATTGATACTCTTTTTTAAGTTCATCAAGATTTTCTAAATAAAGAAGATATTTTTCTTTTGGAGCTTCACCCTTTACATTCAACAAGCACTCAACGGGCGAACTTAGAATCCCGTAATTTATAGGATCAACAAATCTGAGAATGCATGAAACCATTTCAATATTGCCCAAAAGCTTAAAAAGTCTTTTTATAACTGACTCATCTCTCTGTTTTAAGTCTTCGAATACATATATTAATTTTTCCATCTCTTCATTCTTGATCTCTGGGATTCCCCACCAGTCTATAAATTTCCAATATCGGTTTTCTTTATCTATCATGATTTTTAAATGCTCTATTGAAAAAGCCTCTTCTCCATTTTTTATTGGCTTAAAAATATCTTCAAGCTCCTTCATCTTTGGCTTGCCAAGATATAATTCACTTATATTTGGGAAATATTTACCCACGGTCTTAAGATTAAATTTTTCTATTTCTATCATGACTCAAATCGCCTCTAAATATTTATTCTTTTTTAAAAAAATCCAAATTAACCATCTTGCAGTTATTAACATTAGCAATTCTTTCAACATCATCAGGCGAAGATGCCTGGTTCAATAATGCCTCATTTAGAACTCTCCCCCAACTTCTTGATATGGGTCCCGAGCCAGTTTCACTTGATTTGATCACAAAAGATGCATGATTAAAAAGAAGTTCAATGATTGAATCGAGATATCCTGTTGTTGTACTAAGTAAACAATAAATATAATCAAATCCTGAAAATAACTTGTTGATTATTTGTTCCATATTTTTACCCGCAAATGTATTTTTCCAAAATCTCCACACTTTATCATTCTCTGAAGACTTATCTAACATCATTAAATCATAATTCGAGATTAAATCTGTAGGTGCAATCAATCCAAGCAATGCTGAAACAATAAACACATTAGCCATTTGATTTTTTTTGAACTGGGCAATAAGATTTATGTTAATAGAGCTATAAAGATGCCCTTGATACCTATTAATTGCTAGCATAGTCCTGGATTCAAGTATCTTTAAATTTGTTTCCCATGCTTTCTCAGCATTTTTTCTGCGAACCTCCTCTGTAGTTCCGCGATTTCTAAAATAAACAAAAGCATCATTAGGAGATAATCTTGTATAGAAACGAATTAGCTGAAGTCTGTAATTATCTAAAAACTGAAATTTATTAAATTTTTGTTCACGGTGAACAACATTCCAAGACGGATATTCACCGCCTTTAGATTTTCTTGAACAACAAGGAATAAGAAAAAGAGCTCTTTTCTTCCTGGATAATTTAACGGTTTCCATTTTATCCTTTGCTGTTTTTTTCCGATTTAGGACATTGAGTCCTTTAGTTAGTGCTATTGATATCAGTTTAGATTCCGTTCTTTCGAGATCTTTTTTTATTACTGGGAATTCTGGAGCATAAAAAGAGATGAGAATTCGCTCTTTCATCCGGATAGAGAACAACGATTCTGAAAGTACATTTTCAATGCTATCATTTTCAAACCATGCTTCTATCCAGTGAGCATGATTTTGGTCATCATATCGTGTATTTCCTAGTAATTGATAAGATAAAGTGCCTAAATGATAGGCATGCGAACGCTTCCACCTTCCACCAGGCTGATTTGAAATCCCTAAATATAAATAGTTTCTCGACTCTGCACGGGCTGTATATAGATGAGGCTCTGACTTTATCTTTCCGTATATCTCCTCAGCTTCTGCACTCAAATAAAATCCTTTATCATCAAAAATAGCCTTCAGAGGATCTTCGGCTCTTGTCTTAAATAACGGCACTGGATTCGCCAGAGCCAATTCCCAGAGAGAACTATCATCGATATCATCTAAAGATGCAATATTAGCATCAGGCATGTTTTTTGATGTTTCATTATTTTCCCTGTTTATCTGGAGAGGATGAACAGTAACTTTATCTCCATGTACTTTTATATTGAATTGTCCTATGAATCCAAGCCTGTGCAAAATCCTCACTGTTGATTTTATTACAACAGGAGAAAACGTATGATCACTTCTATCGATAAAATCCACGCCATTTGAATGGATTTCGACCCTATCACACCCTTCCCAAGGAGAATACCTGTTAATTTTAATTTCAACAGTCGAACCAGCTCTTAGTTCACTCTCTTTTTTTGATAATCCCTTTTCTACAGCGAAATCATCCTTCCCCCCCCTTGCTCTCGTCATGTCATAAAAACTCGGCATTTACCGCCACCTTTTCTATCAACGTAAATTCCTTTTCAACATAATCACAATACCGAAAATTCATCGTCTTCTGGCTCTTCCTTCCCCCTCCCTTCTTTCTATAAATATTCAACCAATAATCAGGATATTGTTTTATTTTTTTTATCCTCATCTTCAAAAAAAGCGGTCTAAATAATCTTTATCCCCTTATCTCCTTTTAAACTTTCAAGATAGTCCTCTTATTCTTTTTTTTTCTTCAATAGTATTAGTAAAAACAAGTAAATGTTTAAGCTCGACTTTGCAACTATTACTTAATGCTTGATTCTTGCTTCTCCAAGGCTAAAACTTCATCAAGAACATATTTCTGGAATGAATCTACATCCGTGTAGTAGCTGAATCCTGCTTGGTTAGCCGCATTATATATTTCTTGGCTTTCGTTAATGAGTAAAGCTACAGGTTTACTTAAGCCCTCTTGTAGCCCGTTAGGCCATGCTAAGTCCAGAACAGCAATTGCCTCGCCCGTAGTTTCATCTGTAAGCTCGTAGCTGTGTTCTCCTTTTGGCAATCCATGTTGTCTGACCCATTCATTACAATCCTGAATTTTGCGTTCTTCTTCCTCGCTTTCAATGCCACCTGGGATAGCCACTAGTTCTCTTTCTAAAACTGTTGCAATATCTTTCACTTCAGGAATTGATCCAGCTAAAAGGCTCTCTAAGAAATCATTTGCTGCCTTAGAAAGGAGCTCTCGACGTGCTTCAAGAAAATCTCTATATCTATCATATTTCCATAGTTCTCTGTCCATTGGAATCCAGTGCGACTCAAGCGCTCCTGGGTGTTTATTAACAAATTCTTCTAAATATATTTCGGGATCTCTATTCGAAACCTTTAAGTTTGTCTCCTGGGTTAAAAAGGTAAAATTAGCAAGAGCATTGACTTCATCTATTAAGTAATCATGTTCATAGAGTTTGGATTTTGGGAAAATATGATGAAGCTGAAGGCTACTTTGCTTGCCTAAAAGGCTTTGAGATAGCGCAATACCCGAACCCCAATCTCTAGCCTTCCAAACTCTGGCAAGCATATATAGTAAAGGATAGAACCGAGCACCTATGCTCCATCCCTTGAAGTTATCAGGATGCACCCGAAGATCACCCCTAATTTGGTGTAGCTGATCGATAAGCCGATCAAGGGCGCCTTCATTCTCTTCAATAATACTTAAATCTTGACTCAATATAGTTTCGGTCGAACCCGCATAGCGCCCCCAAAGGAATGTGTGAATATACCAGTAAAGGAGCTTATCGCTCTCCTTGGTATCTAAACTGTATTTCCCCTTTTGTACGGCATATCGTGCAAGAATCGGAAATGAGTATCTGCTTCCTAATACTCTATCGTGATCCAAACCAAGTCTAGCAGAAATTAAATTCAATAAATAATTGACAGTTTTTTCCGCCAGCTTCAGATTTTTCTGAAAATTGTCAGTGTCTACATCTTTTAGCGCCGAAAAAAATGCTTTTCCTGTCATGATTGAATTGACGACCCGCAATAACCATTCCAGCTTGAAATAAAATCCGGCCTTTTCCCACTTCTCTAATAGAGCCCTCATCTCATGACGTGCATTTGGCCATTCCGCACATACCTTGGCCAGAGCAAGATCTCCCTTAGAAAGTTTTGTGCCTCCACTATTAACCTTATTAAAGATATCAACAACAACATCTATAGTTCTATCTTCACCGGTAACCTCTTCAATATGAAAGTCAACATCTTTAATATTATACAAATTTGTGAGTCTTTCGATGTACTCATCGAGTTCCGCAGTACAATTCGGATTCTTATGCAGTTCGGAAATAGAATGTCCAATTCCTTTATTCATAAGATCGTTCACATTAAACCACATAGGATTGCCTTTCATCTTTGCAGGTGCATAAAATTCAAAGCTTTCATCCTCAAGGTTGAAATACAGACCTGTAAATGCATTTTCATTCCCATAAAAGAATTTTGGAGGTCTACCACGGATAATCCCATATAGAGTGGTAATTCGTTGTTGGCCATCGAGGAGTAGTTTAACCACTCCTGGTTGCAAAGCTGCGTCGCCTCTAGCACTTGCACCCTCAGATTTTGTAACCCATACAAGTAAGATCCCAACCGGGAATTTACGATAAAGTGAATACATTAGCCCGCGCACTTGTTCTCTATTCCAGACATAACCCCGTTGAAACTCTGGTAGGGCAATACTTCCGATATCTATTTGGTCAAGAACTGTACTTACTTTCATGTTATCACTCCTTTAATTTATTTGAATTTGCTCTTTCTCTTTATTTGATATTTCTTTTACTAAATCAAATTATGTGGACGCTCAAATGCAATAACTATTACCTCATCATTCTTTTGAAATTTATTGAAAACACTAGCCCGTGGATTCAGCAAAATTTTTTCACCAGATTTTACTCCAATCAGAATTATTGGATTCTTTGCATCTCTGTTTGAATATATATCTGCTCCCAAATCTGAAAATTTTTTCCCTATATATTCTCCAGGAACAGGAACCAAATAAATTTCATTTGTCTCTTCAGAAATTGTCAGTAAATTTCGATATACGGTGCTGAGTCCATGAACTAGCGATGATTGAGCCAGGAGTAAAGCACTAAAATCTCCAGCGGATATTATTTCATTAGCACCAGCACGTCTCAAATGCTCAATATTCTGAGGAGAAATCCCTTCAACTGTAGTATAAGTTTTGGGCAATTCCATCCCTTCACAAATACTTTTAATTCCCATACAAACTAGAATAGATTTAGCATCAGATAATTCCCCTTGAGTAGGATCTGCTAATACCACCGTCGTGAAAGCATGCTGAACATTTGCTCTTTTCAGAATTATTTCATTTGCAGGATCACCTTTAATGATATAAACATCCTCAAACTCAGGTACATCTTCGTGCTCGGGGAATTCAACAGTATCTTCTTGTTCGGTAATTATGATTATAGGCCTTTTATGTTTTATTATTTTGGCATGCACCTCTTTTATTAAAGACAATCCTTTATTGTTCCAATTGCAAATAACAATATGGTCTTTTAATTCATATTTAGGCATTTTCCTTTTACCTCCTATACGCTGTTCGATAAGCATTGAAGCTATTGTTGCTGTAAATATTCCAACAATTCCCAGGCTTACAATTAAAATAAGAGCAACTATTATTTTGCCAATAGTAGTTTCTGGAACTCCGCTATCTAAACCGCTAAATAAATAAATTGCAATATTCCAAAGAGATTTGGGTAAGGAATTAAAATCCTTATTTCCCTTTCCTTCTGTAATCCATAATATTGAAGCACCCATAAGCCAGATTAAGAGGATAACTGATACAAGCCTAATGAGCTTGTACTCTTTAAAAAGTTTCCTTATGGGCCACAAAACCCGCCAGATATTTCTCATCTAAGTAAAAAAATTTTCCCTTTCTATATTAGATGCAGTTTATTTCATTTTTGCTGATTTATAAACATCCTCAGCCCCTGAAATCTATAGCACAGCAAAAATTTGAAGTCAAATACGTGAACTTGCTTATCAATGCCCCTGGATATCCATCCTGCTTTTAAAGAACCTCTCGGTATCTTTGTCTAAGAAATAAACATAACAACCCTTTAAACCTCTGGATAAAAGAACACGGTAGGTATTCTTGACAAGATCTACAAACCTCTCTTTTGATCGCTTAACTACAGAATCCCCGGAGTTTTCTGGATGGCCTTCCCATTTTTGGTCATCTAAGTTATAA
>SDBT01006068.1_pt1 | contig 20170 bp, 11 predicted proteins | sample 2277101 | NCBI WGS metagenome assembly SDBT01 (sample SAMN10404973, study PRJNA504765) | marine sediment metagenome | isolation source: marine sediment core GS10_PC15, 103 cmbsf | place: Arctic Ocean: Southern Knipovich Ridge | collected 2010 | reverse complement strand
TCCTTGCCGTGAACTTCGTGGGTGCTGCTTACTTCAATATGGCTTGCCTCCAGTTCTATCTTACCGTAACTGCTCAAGTCTAACCCCTGTTTGCCCGGCACTACTGGAATTTGGACTGCTGGTGCTGGTGTCGGACTAGGTGCTGGTGTTGCCTGCTGAGCACAACCGCCTATTACCATGCCAATTAACAATATTCCTGTCACCAATGGTACAAAACGGACCTTAATCATTGACCTCTCCCTAATTATTGAGTATTGCTTGGCTAGTTCCTTTTATCAATAGTCGAAATCCCCCTCAGTGAATAGCCCATCGAGTAAAGAAGCCTCTACGACTAGCTCATACTTTACGCTCATCAAATTTCTTAAAACTTTCTAACTTAAAGCTCTTAAACAGGGTATTCCACAGACCTCTTACACCTAACTTTATGGGGTAGACCCTGGTTTTATTTAGGTAGACCTTGATGATGTAATAGAGCAGGAAGAAGAACTTGTTATAGGGCAGATAAATCAACCACTTTAACACTATATTCCTTAAAAAGGGAAGCCAGACAACAAGCAGCCCCAGAGTGGAAAGATTCCTTTGAATATTCTTCTCCCTCTCGGTAAAACAGGAAAGGGGCGATTTATTCATATAAGACATATGAAGGCCAGAATAATCAGGCTGGTATATCCCCTTTTCGATACAGTAGTCCCCCAGCTCTGTCCATGGATATGGGTGGAAGATGGGGAATTCAACAAAGGATGCTTTGGCCTTTATATTCAAGTCTATGGTCTCAATTTCATTCTCTATGGTGGCGTAGGGAAGCCCTAGGATGTTGTTGGAGAAGGTGTGGATGCCGTGCCTGCGACAAATGTGAAAGGCGTTTATGATTTGCTCGTCACTCATACCTCTCTTTAATATTTCGTTGCGGAAGTGAGGATTGCCAGCTTCGATTGACATGCTTATGGAATAACAACCAGCTTCCTTGAGTAACCTTGCCATATCGTCCGTCATTAAGTCAGCTCTGGTTAGGCAGTGGAAGGGAGCACCTATTTTCCTTCTATATTTGATGGCGAACTCTTCCAGCCAGTCATCTGCTTGGTATACAAATATGTCATCGTAAAACTTAACACAATCAACGGGGTATTTGCTCTTTATCCTCTGGACTTCCTCAATTATATAATCTACCGAATGCCTTCGTATGACCTTTCCCTTGCCATGATAGAGCTTTCTGAAGACATGGTTAAAGCAATATGTGCAGTTATAGGGACAACCTCGCGAAGCCATAAAGCTTTTCAACGGCCATCTACCTAGCTCTGTAGCCTGATAAAATAATTCCCTATCAGGGAAGGGGAGATTATCTAGGTCTTGATATAGCGGTCTAAGGTCAGTATTTTCTCCCTGACGAGTAACAATATTTCTGACTGTGGAGATATCACCGCCATTCTGCAATCGGGATAACAGCTCAGTAAAGGCTTCATCACCCTCACCAATACATATCGCATCCAGTGGGCTCTCTCGAATACACTGCGGGTAGTATGTGGTGTGCGGTCCACCCATAATGGCGAATATATCGGGGAATCTGGATTTAATCACCTTATTGGCTTCAAGGTAATATTTATGTTCCCCGGTAGAGGCACTGTAAGCAATTACATCGGGCTTGAGGTCTTGAACCCTGGTTATTATATCCTGCCGGGTTAATACCCCGAGGTGAGTAGTGTGTCCCTCCGCCTTAGCCAATGCAGAAATCAGCATTATGCCGATTGGATCTATGTAATCTATGCTCTGAACGATAAAAAGTATCTTCATCATCCTTCCCACGGCTTAGTATACATTTGGTATAAACCACTAATCTTACAATGTTTTCCATAAATGCCAGTTAACACCTCAGCCTTAAGTTGAATAACATGAAGCGTAACCATAATGAAATCTTGATCTCTGGCTATTCCCGCCTACTTCTTGTAGAACCTCCCAATACTATCGATCACATAGGCTAACTGCTGGTCGGTCAGGTGCTGGTGCACTGGCAGTGTAATTATTGACCTGGTCTGGGCTTCACATACCGGGAAGTCTCCCTTCTTATAACCCAGATACTTACTGGCTTTCTGCAGGTGTATCGGTATGGGGTAGTGTATTTTAGCTTCTATCTCATTCCCCAACAGGTGTTGATATAACCTATCCCTGTCCTTGACCTGAATCACATAGGTGTGAAACACCTGCTTCACGTTGCTCTTCCTCGGGGGTATGGTAATATAATCACCAAATTTTAGGAGAGCCTCATCATATATTTTGGCATTTCTTATCCTGGCATTGGTTATATCATCCAGGTCATTCATCATATGAGTGGCTACTATTGCCTGTAGGGTATCTAGGCGGCTGTTATAGGCGAAGACAACGCACTCATCCCGGTTCTTTAGCCCTTGGTTTCTCAGTATCAATATCTTATCATATAGTTCCTCTGAGTTGGTGACGACGACCCCCCCATCCCCCCATACATTCAGATTCTTTAGTGGATGCATGCTGAAACAACCTATAATTCCAAATGAACTAACAGGCTGCCCGTCAATAGAGGCACCTATTGTCTGACAGGCATCTTCAACGACATAGAGGTTGTGCCTTTTGGCAATATCCATTATCTTGGGCATATCAGCGGGGTTACCGGTTAAATGCACCGGGATAATGGCCTTTGTTCTGGGTGTTATAGCATCTTCTATTAGGTCGGGGTCTATATTATACTCATCATTGACATCAACAAATACTGGCTTTGCGCCGGCGTTTGAGATGATGGCGGCGGTAGTAATGAAACTGTTGGGGGCGGTAATTACCTCATCGCCAGGGCCTATGTTCAATGCTTTCATGGCTAGAAAAAGGGCATCAGTTCCCGAGTTGACCCCGATAGCGTATTTGGTCTGGCACAGTTTGGCAAACTTAGCTTCAAACTCCTCAACCTGAGGTCCGAGGGTGAATTCGCCCGTTTTTAGCAATAGTTCTTTTATATCATTAAGTATATCTTTAGCATGAGCCTGTTTGGGTAGGTCTATATACTCTGCTTTCACCCCCTTTTTGCCCATGCTGAATTGCTCTACTAGATAAGAATATCCTACCTTCATTTTGCCCCTCCTTTCGTTGCTCTTACCTGATAACCCCTTTTCGGGGCTTATTATAATTCTGCCTTCCCCCTACGGCAATGTATCTTCCTACTTTAGGTATAGGAAGTCACGAAGCAAATGAGTTAAGAAAGCATTATAACCCCTCTTCCGCTCTCTCATACAGCTCCAGCTCGGCAATAGAGAGGAAGAACTTATCCCTGATGAGAATTCGATAATATCTATATTCTGCTATATTCTGGAAACTAAAATGGAGCCAGTTGGGTTTTTCCTTGTCCAGCTTGCTCTTTTCTACGGGTAGCCGGGCTATGTCAAGCCACTCCTGGCGGTCATTGCTTCCCTGTATTGTGGCGTGATCCCCGTTCCAGGACTGTTCAGGACGCCCTGGTGTGGGCACGACTATCAAAGCTTCAACCCTCTTCGGTGTGCCCAGGTCAATGACTAACCAGTGCTCGTCAGTCTCAGGGGGATGCTTCACATGCCAATGGGTTTCAAGCTTGTCATCAATCAAAGCCGCCTTGTCTTCATGGGGACTATGAGCAGTGCTTACCTCAATCATACTGGGCGTCAAATCTATCTTGGTGTATGCCGGGTCAACGCCTTTGGTCACTTCGGCGAGCTCTGGTACTTCAGCTGGTTTAGATATAGGAAGTCCAATTCCCTTCCCATACAGTTCCAGCTCGGCGCAGGAAAGGAAATGTTCATCAGCAATAGATATTCGATAATACCTATATTCGGTCGGATTGTAAAAAGGGAAATAGAGCCAACTAGAACGATAGCTATCAAATAGGGCATTCCAGATAGCTAGCGTTGATAATCTGAACCATTCCTCTTTATCATTGCTTCCCTCTATTATTGCACGGTTTGTCTGCCAGAACTGTTCCGGATGCCCCTCTCTGGGTAGCAATCCCAGGACCTCGATTCTTTCCGGTGTGCCCAGGTCAATGGTTACCTGGTGCTTGTCAGTCTCCGGGGGATGCTTCACATGCCAGTATGTGTCAGCCCTGCCGTCTATAAGCTTCTGAGCATCTTCATAAGGTTTATTTACACTGCTCACTTCCAGCGAAGCCTTGGCTAGGTCTACTTTGTCATAGCCTGTTTTGACAAAATCCTTTGTTTTCCGGCTTCCTTGCACTTTGAAGATAACATAATCGTCTCCATCATCTACCACATCATACAAGGCTATGAGCTCTACTACGCTGTGCAAGGGCTGATTGTGCCCTTCCTGAAGAATGATGTAGTCGGGTTGCTCGTATTTCTTGGGGTTTTGGAACTTATCTCGCTCGTGCGTATATTGACTCTTGAACGGTGCTCTTATGGGCTCATTGTGCCAGCCCATGATGGTTACCCATTCTTTGGTGAAATACCTTACATATGGTGACTGGAAATTGGTGACCGAGGAGTAGCCACGATATTTGTCCAAGACTTGGGCGCTGCCAAAGGGTTGAGGCGGGTTAGCCTTGTAGTTTTGCCACTGAACGCCAAAGATACTTCCAACCAATAGAACTGCCCCTAGTCCCAACAATAAACCGTGTATATAGAGGCGCTTCTCGATGGCTAGGAGCCCCGTCTGAACTAGTGTCCATATGGTGAGGCCATGCATAACAGCAAGGAATATGACAAAGAATGGACAAAAGGGGCCGATGTACACAAACATTACCTGACCTGGTAAGACGATACACACTGCCAGGGTCGCCATAGCCAGAATCGCTATCAGCCTTATCTCTGAGGTGAGCCTCTCAGTACTGGCATGCCACAGGTCCAGACTAGTGCTGACGATATTGTAGGTATGCCCGGTTTTCTGTTTATCCGAGGGCAAACCAACCTTCTTTTTCCCAGATAGAACATAGTTGACCAACCGTTTGGGTACAGCGTAAAGCAGATATATCAAAAGAGCACCTGTCCAAGCCACAGCCATATAAAAAACTGGACTTCCAAAGGACGTCTTAATCCTTTCAGGCAGCAGGTGTGTAAAGAACCACTTTACTGTAGTCCAGTCAAATTCTGGGTAGCCCCAAAGAACCAGGAAATGCTGGGAATAGAACTCTTGGAGGGTTGCTCTGGCAGGATATCCAAAGGCTCTGTTGGTTAGCGTCATACTTAAATCATCAAACCAGACTTCAAATCCCAGCGTAGACATGACGAACCACGAATGAAGAGCTGCTGAGGAAATGGCTGTAACCAGAACAAAGAGGATAGTTCTCTTCCATGTTCCTCCATAGAGGTGGAATACCTTGAGAAGCAAAATAGCGCCTGTAAGTAGTAAGGCTATCGAATAGACATAGTAGACAGTCAGGAAATAAAAGGCAGTGGCAGCTCCGAGGTGAAGTTTTCTTCGGCTCTGAGCTGTCCCCTCACTTGCAGTGAGATGATAAATTGTACCAAAGATAAGTAGCCAGGCCCAGACCCGAACAGGGTTTAAACCGTATACCAGCACCCCAAGGTAGTTTGTTGCCAGCACAAGAAGGACACATAGCCCTGCCAGTGGGTTGGTAATGCGAGATACGGCTTTATACGCATACCACAGTCCCAGAAGCAATATGAAGATAGCGGTAAGGTTTTGATAGGATAGCGATTCAATTCCAAGCTTCAGAAGTAGGTAGCTCCAGAAGACGTGAAAGTCTGGACTATGAGTATAGTAGTAAGGATGAGCCTCAGGCGAAGAGCTTGTGGCATAGTCTTCTAAGAAGTGTGTTTCCAGCAGTCCATAATCCTGAAAGTTCTCAGCTGCTAAATAGGAAACGAAAGGGTCGGTCTGGTCACTGATTCTCGGCATACCGTCGGTTTTGAACCAGAAGAAGAGCAAGAAAACCAGAGTTAGTCCCAGGATAAGAAAGGCGACCTTTCTATTATGTGACAGGACAGGTCCTTCGATGGACAAGCGGACAGACTGGAGAGCGGACTCAAGCGCTCGCTCTATTCTTTTAGTGAACTGCCTAATCAATTGACCTCTGTTACCTCTTTCAATTTACTCTAGTTAGCTGGGTTCTGTCTTCGCCGACTTTCTGATACAAACCAAGCTATACTGCCAAGCAGGGATAATACAGCCACTATCAAACCTAAGATAAAACCCTTGGGCCAGTATTGAAAGACTACTGTGTGTTCCCCGGGACTTACGAATACCCCGCGAACCAGCCCATTTACGCGAAATATCTTGGTGCGCTGACCATCAACTAAGGCTTCCCAACGCGGAGAGAAGGTATCATTTAGAACCAGTATTCCTGGGGTCTTGGTTTTGACCTCAAGCACAACCCTGTTTGGCTGGTAGGTTACTAGTTTCACTAGGTCGCCCCCGTTGGAGAGGTAGGTGGAGTCAATGTCAAGCCCGGGAATATATTCCTCGACAAACGTCGTATATCGCATATCAATATCCGGGTTCTGGAGATTGAACCAGGCCTCTTCAGGCGAACTTACACGTTTGATATTGTGGGTAATAAAGTAACGTGGCAGGGCTTCAGTGTTTTCGTAGATACGAACTTCATTGTCGTAAACAAGAGGGAGGGCTGAGGGAGATTGAATTTTACGTTGGTGATTTCCATCTATCACATATCGAAAAGGGGTCTTATCTCCATCAAACTCCAGCCATATTCCCCACTGTTTCAGGGAAACAGAATCATTCTTGGACGGGGTCCATCCGGTAATCTTGATAAAAAGGGTATTGCTATTGCCTTGCAGCGACGGGGGCAGATCAACCCGTTTCATAAATTGTTCATGGACATCAGATATGCTTAAAATTGGGCTTCCCCATTTGCTGCCGTCTGGTGATACATAGACCTGGGCACTGCCGCCATTTTCCCGGATGCTGAACCAGAAGTGAAGAAAGCCGGACCTGATAGGCTCTTCAAATACAAACTTATAAATCAAGCTCTGGGGGGTGTCAGAGAAAACCCCCAGATGGGTTCCTTCTCTTCTCCATGTGCCCGTCGTTTGACTATCCTTTAAGTAAGAATCCACATCTTGAGAATCAATACCTGATGTCCAGTTGGGAAGGTCAACGGCTACCCAGTCACCGAACCCATCCGTATAAATGAACTCATGGGTTAGTGGCACAACTAGATAGCGTACTCCGAGGAGGGAGTAATAGCGGGTATTCTGTGAGAAAGCTTCTCTAGCTGGGATCTTGGCTATAGAGTAGCCGAATTTTTCCTGCGGGATTTCGGGCACTACTTCAGGACGTCCGCTAAACACCACAGAAGAGGCATCTGTCTTACGCCACTCCTGTCCACTCAGGTTCTTGGTGAAGGCGAGATAGTCCTCTAGAACGAGCGTGTTCATGTAACGCACATCATACAGGCCCAATGCGCTGGCAAAGTTAGGCATGAGCACGCCATCTGTTGCCATCACTCTATACAGGTTGGTCGTCTGATTCTCCTTCAGGAATTCAACATATGGAGTGGGATGGAATGGGTCTTTGCGGTCGGGAAATCCATGAGGGGATGCCAAATCGAGAGCAAAAGTAGAGAAAACGGCAATTACAGCTAGGGACAGAGGCAGTAGCCTTCGTCCCCGGATAAAAAATATCACTGCGACTACGGCTGCTAAAACCGGGATAAGCTTCAGGGATAGATACAGTGCTTCATAGCCCCTGGGTATCAGGAACCAGGCTTCTATTATTGCCAGGGGAATAATGGCATTAAGCAGGTTTGGACGGTTGTTACTCTGACTCATGGCCCATATTGCGAGGGCCAAAAGAGTGCAGGCCACTAGCCCGCCAATCCAGACTGATGATGCCAGATAGGGTATAATGGCTGGCCAAGAAGGTTTGGGGGTAAGCGGGTGAGTGTCGGTTAATAACCCTGGGAAATTTGTGGCCACTACCACGGCTGAGAATATCGCCAGAAGAGGTAGCCACCACAAGACGGAGGATACACTTCGGTGCACCCCCGGATTTTCGCTTCTGGTCAGAATAGCAGGCCTTTGATTGAAGAGAAGGAGGTATCCGGCAGCTACGGCTGCTATCTGAAAGATTGACAGCATTACCAAGGAGGATGCCGAACCAATATGTAAATTCTCAGATAACCATACCTCCAGCGTAATTCGGTTTACAGCTATCCCCGCAATAACCAGACCTCCGCCAAGCCAGTTATTCATGGTGTTCCAAATCTTGGATGAGACGGCAGGTTTCAATTGCCCGGTTCGTGGGTCAGCCTGAACCGAGGGCGAAGCCAGGCTTTTCACAGTAGGCTCCAGTCTTGGTGACTGCGATTGAAGAGCCTCAAAGCCTAATGCGCCAGCAATAGCGAAGCAAAAGGTCCATACCGGACCGGCCCAACGTGGGCTCCACACCTGGTCAAGCAAAGGCAAATGGCCCAACCACAGGAATGGGGGCACTCCAAAGTTCTTCAACAAAATCACCAGCCCAAAAGCGCCAAAGAATAATAACAGTAGTTTTCGGCATCTGCCCTTGAGCCAGCCCGTGATTGCCACAAACAGCGGCAGAACGCCACAGTATCCCCCAAGAAAGTCCCAGACCCCATTTATCGGGGGCCATCTCTGCCAGGTCGGCATCTCAAAGAAGGTTGGCGTGAAAATTCCCATAGCCCATGCTGGGAGGTGAACTTTTCCCATCCCAACTGGCCCGCCAGCAGGGTGAACATGATGCCCATAGCTAGTGTAGTCCAAAAATGGTATCAGTAGCGGAGCGGCAAACCCCAGTCCTAAAAAAGAAGCAACAATAAGACGGCTAATACCCGCCACCCAATCTTGGCCTGACTGCGCTATCATCCAGATGCGCAGCAAGGCGTATAGCCCGGACAGCAGTAACACATAGGCAGCCACCTCGGGATTCCCTGCCAGTAAAACCATGGCAACCGATGCTATCGAGAGCATGGAATAAGCAGGGCGAAAGGTCGAAATCATTTTCTCAAAAGCGAACATCAGAAGCGGGATTAACATCGCTACATTGACCATCTGCTCCAGGTTGATAAACCAAACCATAGCACCGGAAAACATGTAAAATACACCGCCCAGAAAAGCGGCTTGGCGTGAAAGGAAAAGTGCCCTCAAGAATAAAAAAGTAAAGAAACCGGCAATCCACAGCCTGAGCAAAATGAAATAGTCCCAAAGCCAGTAAGGGCTAATGTCCTCCAATATCTGATAGGGGAAAAAGGCTCGGGTGCTATATTGGGCAGCCAGAGGCGTGCCTGAGGCTTGATACGGGTTCCACAAAGGAATCTGGCCGTTAAGATACATATCTCCGACCAAGCGGTTTATGGGTGATTCGAAGTAGGCAGGCGTGGCTAGGTCGATATTGAAGGAATTGACAGCCTCCCTGCCCTCGTGTGTAGTTTGCCCCGTAATCCCATCGGGATAATAGGAGGTGGGGATGAGAGTCTTGCCAAAGAAGACTACCGGCGCGTAGATAATGGCTATAAGCAAAGCAAACAAAAGGGGGAAGATTACCCTCTCATACCTGATGACACAGTTGGTTACATTCTTGCTCTCCATCTTATCTATCCTTATCTATCATGCAGGATACAGGATCTCCTTCACTGGCAGCACCTTTTTGTGTATCATGTTTCCCTCATTACGGGTAGTTCCTCAAATTATTTCTCCTCTTTTGAGGCAATAATGAGTTGGTTCAGATTTAGTTCAAACTTTTTATAAATCTTAGGCTTGAATTTATTCTCGGTCATCAGGTTTTTGAGAGTTTGCTCATTAAATGATGTCAGGTGAGGACTGTAGCCTTCCCCTTCCTCTTGTTTGACACGCAAGCCTCTTTTTATTAACCGGATAAGCTTGTCTCCCCTTGATGTCGGCGTAGTTATTATCAAGGTGCCACCACGCCTCAGCGAATTCCAGCACTGCTTCAGTGCGATTTGTGGGTTTCTCAGGTGTTCTATCACTGCCAGCATAGCGATTGTATCAAACTGAGATTTAATGGTGGACAGCAATTCATTGTCCTCGCTATCAATGTCAACGCAATAGAACTCATATAAAGGCTTTGCCAACCTTAACCTTTGTATCAGATCTTGCTGTATGTCAATCCCAATATACCGTTGCTCAGAAGTTAGAAAATCAATCAAAGAAGATTCTCCTCCGCAACCGATATCTAAGACGTCACCTTTTAGCCATGGTTTTATAACTTTACCGCGTTTCTTGCTCAAATATTTTGCGGCTGTCCGACGCCAAACACTAGTAATAGTTTTGTTATATCTACTGAGTACTGCCATATTCGCCCCTTATTACTTTCCCAGAACCATTCCACTTCCTTTAGTCTCATCACGGCGACGGGGGCTCCACCACGACAATATGAACAACCCAATACACACAACCAGAGCGCTTCCGGCAATGTATAAACCAGCAGCGAAACTTCTGGGGAAATACCGGAAGACCACAGTATGGCTTCCCTTTTCAAGGAGCACCCCACGGAAGACACCATCCACTCGGTAAATCTTTGTTGTCATCCCATCCACCGAGGCTTCCCACCCAGGGTAGTACACATCGGTTAGCACTAGGATTCCTGGCTGTTCTAGCTCAGCATTGATGACAACCCGGTTGGCTTCATAATCAACGATAGAGGTTGATGAGTGCCCGCCGGGCACCAGATTATAGCTGCTGATTAAGGGCTCCTCTAGCACTACCCGATTCCTCAGGTCGAACTCCGGGCGGCGAATTGCCTCCTGAGCCTCAAGAAGCGAGTCAACAAATTCCACCTCTTGGGCAACAAATGCCCTGGGGAAAGCATCTGGATTCTGGTATATTTTAATTTCCTTATCGTATACCAGGGGAAAACTCTCGGTTAGTGGTGATACATAACCTTCATAGGGCTCCGTGTCTTCAATGAGAAAAGCGTTTGCTACAAGGAAAGTAGCGGAGTCGCTCAACTGTATTAGCACTGAGACACTTGAGACTTGAGAGGCTGGTATAGCATGGGTAACGGTGAGTGTCTGCCACTGTCCATCACCAAGGTGGCTCACTGACCAACTGGTCCCTGCGCCTACGCCGCCGATGGCATGGGTAATGCCCAAGCGCACTGCCCGCGGGGTGCTGGTCTTAATGCGGACTGAGAAGGCGAGTGTCTTGCCTGTAAGGTGGCTAGGGTCCCTGAATACTTGCCGAACATAGCTTGGGGATGTTTTTTTGTGTTCATAGTCTATCTGAAGTGAATACCGGCGATTCCATTCTACATCTGTTGCGTTTCGAGAGACACTTACAGGAGAGCCGCCCCACAGGGCAATGTCCCAGCCATCAGCCGTCGTCTCCTCATCTTCAGTGAATGGTCCTGGCCCCCGCTGCCACCTGTCAAAACTTCCGTTCTGCAATAGATTCTCTGGGGGGGTGGCGGTTACGCTCGGAGACAGGATATATTTGACGCCGAGTAGGGAGTAGAAAGGAAGCTTCCCTTCAAGGTCTTCCCAGTAGCTGCGGTGGATCCGGGTAACGCAATCTTGCGGGTCCAGTACCTCACGCTGGGGGCCACCGGTAAACCACAATTGGGGCCCGCTGAACGGAAACACTCGGTCAATGTGGAGGTTATGGTTCTTAAAATTCTGGTAGCTGTCTATCGACAGGGCAAGAATATAGCGTACATCCAGAATTCCTGCAGTGCTGGCGAAGTTGGGGAACAGGACACCATCACCTCCAGTGGTACGGTAGTAACCCTCCTGACTTTTTAGGTAGTCCACATAGGGAGGCAGCGTGGCTGCGTTATACCGCTGAGGAAATCCGTGCTCTGAATTGGCATCGATTATGAGGTTCGGTATGAGGAAGGCCAGCACAGCAACTATTGCTCCCAGGTATCTGTAGTTTCCCAGCGAGCCAATTATTGTCTGCAGTTGTACTCGGTAGGTCAGAGCGAGAACTATCAGCAGACCAACAGCAAATGGTATTAGCTTCAGCATGGCTGTTGCTGGCTCATAACCCCGAGGAATGGCAAACCAGAGCTCCATGAGTGCCAGAACGGCAATGGCCATAATGCCAGTTCGACTGTAGAGGTAGCGCTTGGTGAGTATTATGGCGGTAAAAAGCACTACCACAGCCACTGAGATACCCATCAACACGGAAGGGGTGAAGTACGGACTCTGGTAGACTTGGCGGTATACATCAATATGAGCCATACTTTCAGGTAGCAACAAGAAGACAAGGGACAGACTCAGAGCCAGGAGGATCAGGAAGCCGTATGTAGCAGAATATCGGAATCTGTTTGACCACTTCCGCCACTGGTTTAACTTCTCCCGTATCCTGCCCTGTTGCGCTTGGTCGTGGAGAATCTCTAGACTGAACGCACCGGCTGCGGCGAGGGGGAAAGTCCATGCAGGTCCAGCCCAGCGGTTAGTCCAAGCTAGGTCAAAGAGCGGAAGCAGCCCTATCCATGAGACCAGTGGATGCCCAAAATTCTTGAGCACAACGAGCAGCCCAAATAATGTAAAGAATAGCAATGGTTTCCGCCAGCGGCTTCCCTTTTGGAGAAATCCTAGCACGATCCCGATTAGGATTAGGTAGGGAAGCAAGACGCCGGTATACCCTCCCAAGTAGTCCCAGCGGCCATTGTCAGGAAAGAAGCGGTGCCAAGTTTCCATCTCGTTAAAGGTTGGAATAAACATCTGTGGGAGGTCAAAGAGACGTGTGGGGTCCTGAACTCCCATTGTACCACCTACGGGGTGGATACTGTGCGAAAGTGGCATAAATTCTAGGAAAGGTACCAGAAGCGGAGCAGCCAACGCTAAACCTAGGACACCGGCAAGGGCAGCTAACCCCAGCATTCGCACCTTTTGCTTGAGAGTAGCGCTAAATACACGGAACACCACATAAGCTGCTCCAAGCAGGAGTACGTATAGAGCCGTCTCTGGCTGGCCGGCTAGCAACACTAGCGCTATCGCCATAGCACTGATGGCCACACCGCGTTTCCATCCCCAGTGCCATAGCCCTTCCAGCACCCACAGCAGCACTGGTGTCACCATGGCCACATTCACAAACTGCTCAAGGTTAATGAACCAGATAAAGGTACCGGAGAACATGTAGAAAATGCCGCCCAGAAAGGCGCTTCCCCGGGATAGGCCAAACAGTCGCAAGAATAGAAAGGTAAAAAAACCAGCGAGCCAGAGCCTGCCCAGCATGAAGAAGTCCCAAGTACAGATTGGGGAGATATTTTCCAGAATTTGATAGGGGAAGAAGACTCGGCTACTATATTGCGCTGCCAGTGGTGTTCCGGCAGCCTGATAGGGGTTCCACAGCGGCAATTCCCCCTGCTTATAGAGTTCTCCTACCAGCACATTGGTTGGCCATTCATAATATGCGGGAGTTGCCATTTCGACACTAAATGTGTTTACTGGCTCCCGCTCCTCATAGCCGTAGGCACCACTTTCTACCAACCCGTGAGGGTAATAAAGCGGGGCTTGTAAGCTCCGGCCGAGAAAAACAATAGGCCCAAACAGTACTGCTATAGCGAGCGCATATACCAAACCGGCTCTGACGGTCTCCTGCTGGAATAGCCACTGATAGATGCCCCGTGAGCGCTCACCTACATGCAACATTCCGGCGCCTCGCCATGTTCATATTATGACCCACAATACTGCCAGACAGGGTATGGGTACCTCTTTGGGCACATAGAAACAGGGAATGATTTATTTGAAAACGGCTCATAATCTAATGCCTTTTCCTCCTATTAGGGAATGCCATTCCTATGCTTAGCCTCGGAGAATAGTAAAAGAGCAAGCTTTGCTTTGACCAAGAGCATTCTGGGTGAAAGAATTGTTTTTTTCACCTCTCTCAGAATAAACTTCAGCCGGTAACAGAACCTTCTATGAAAATCATCGGCTACCGCTTCCAGTTCCTTCTGTAACTGAGGACTTCTAGGGAGCGGTAACTCGAAATCCTTTTTAGGATTTCTAATAAAATCAACCCAGTAATCTTCCTTGAAGATGCCGTCATCTAGCAGGGATTGATAGTATTTGGTTTTTGCTAGGGGGGAGAGAATGTTACAGAAAGCATAAGTTACACCGAGCTTTATTACCTCTTCCAAAAGACTCTTTCTATATTCCCTTGTTTCATTAGGAAATCCAATTATGAAATAGGCTAGTGTCTCCATGTCAAATTCCCGGCATAACTGGAAAAAATTGAGGATTTGCTCCCGGGTTTGCTTCTTATTCATATACTTCAAGGTAGCTGGGTCAAGACTTTCTACTCCAATATGCAGTCGAGTACACCCGGCTTCTTTCATAAGGAGAATCATTTCTCTATCAAATGGAACTGCCCTTGCCCGAGCGCTCCACCTTACCTTAATACCCCGCTTGAGTATCTCATTGCAAATGTCTATTACCCTCTGCCGACGTATATTAAATGTGTCGTCAAATACATGGATTTCCTTGATGCCTAATTTTATTATTTCCTCAAATTCATCAACTACAGATTTAGCTGTGCGATAGTGAAACCTTTTCTCCTGAACATCGCAGAAGATGCAGCTAAAAGGGCATCCCCTTGATGAGTAAAGAGTGGTCGTTTTGACTCTATCTACTGCCGAATAATAATCATCCAGATTAATAAATCGCCGATTGGGAAAAGGCAGGGAGTCCAAAATGATGGGTGCCTTCTCGAGAGGGTTGGAATGAATTTGGCCATCTGATGACCGGTAATACAGATTGGGGATGTTTTTCATTAGTTGTGGCTCGCCACCCTTTTCTATAGTGTCAATAAGAAGGGGGAAGGTTTTTTCGCCATAACCAGGCAGAATATAGTCAAGTGTTCCCAGTCGCATTGTTTCTTCAGGCCAGTAATTTACATGAGGTCCACCAGCTATAATCTTGGTATCAGGAAGCTCCTCCTTAATTCTGCGGGAAATGACACACATTTGATAAAGATGCCTAGTAACTACAGAGATCCCCAAGATATCCGGCTTATAACTTCTAATATGTTGTACGGTGTCTTCTATAGACATATTAGCAGCCATAGCATCTAAGAGCTTGATAGAATGTTTGGGATTTACCTCGGCAGCAATGGCAAGCAGTCCCAAGGGGGGATATTTAACGTAGGCGGTTAGAAGATACTGCCGGGTAGTATAGTCTTTTGCTCCCGATTCCCATGGTAGATTGATTAGTAGAATTTTCATGTTATACCACACTTGTGTCTAGGTTGGTTTACAAACCCTTCTAAAGTGCCTAGCAATGTTAATATCCCAAAATAGCCAGGCTACGGTCTTTACCACGCTCAGGATATTCCGCGGAGAAATCAGTTTTGATTTACCAAAGTGGCGAGGCTCAAGAATTATCCCGACCTCAACAAATGTATATTTCTGCTTGATGAGTTGGAGCAGTATTGATGCCATGAAAGCAAAACCATGAGTGTCTACGGTAGCCGTTCTTATCAGGTCGCTCCTGATGGCACATGGTCCGTTGTAATAATGTAATCTCAGGCCAAAGAGTACATTAAGCATGGCAGTATATCCCCAAGATATAATCTTGCGTGATAGTGAGCGAATACGAAAGTTCAATAAATACGGAATAACCATATCCACCGTGCCAAGATGACTAGCGATGGTCTCAATGGAGCTGGTAGGAATCTCATTGTCACCTGGGACCAGCTGGACATAGTCATAGGTTGCCGCTCTTGCCCCTTGCATAAAGGCAAATCCGTAACCTATGTTGTGAGGATTGTGAATTACCCTGATATGGGAACCCTGCTTGGCTAATGTTTCGGCTACCTTGCCGGTATCATCCCGGCTGCCATCGTTAATGATAATGATTTCATACTCGTAAGCTTTGTCCTCTACGGCCTTTCGGATAGACTCAATGCACGCCGCCAGATTCTGGGCCTCATCGAAGGCAGGTACCACTATCGAGACCGAGGGCTCACCTTTGTGAGTAGCCTTAGAAGGGACCAAGGAAATCCTCGTCTATTTGCTTAATTGGACGGCTCGCTTGGGTTGGGGCAGGTTTGCCACTCACTAACTCAATTGCAGTAACAATAATTTCGTCAGTGCCAGGGTAGAATAACCGCTCAAGGGTGGGACAAACTGGTGATGGCACATTCGGCGAGGCAACGACTCTAGCTGGCGCATGGAGATAGTTGAACACGTTACCGACAACTCTGGCTATTATCTCTGAGCCTATACCGCCGCTTCGCCAGGCTGTATCAGCCACCACCAAACGGTGGGTACGGCGCACTGAATCGAAGATAAGCTCATCATCCATCGGGCTGATGGTGCGGAGGTCGACGATTTCAGCACTAATACTGTGGCTCTCCAAAGCATCGGCGGCCTTCAGCGCTTCTGACACCATTAGAGAAGTGGCTACTATGGTTATATCACTCCCGGGGCGTCGGATGATAGCCTTTCCTAGGGGAACCTCAAAGGGTTCCTCGGGAACAGCGCCAACATGGTCATATAGTAGACGATGTTCGATAAAGATAACTGGGCTATTATCCTTGATGCTAGCTATGAGCAACCCTTTGGCATCATAGGGAGTAGCGGGCATGACCACTTTAAGCCCAGGGAAATGGGCAAAAACTGCCTGCAGGCTCTGGGAGTGTTGGGCACCTTGCCCCCAACCACGACCGATGATAGCACGTATAGTTATAGGTATGTGGCTAGAGCCACCGCTCACATACCGCCACTTACTGGCATTATTGATGAGCTGGTCCATGGTGACCAGCATAAAGTCACTTCGGGCATGAACCATCACTGGTCGCAGGCCGTGTAAACTGGCGCCGATGGCTACACCAGTCAGGGCATTCTCAGAAATGGGGACATCAAAAACCCGTTGACCACCAAACCGATTATGTATTTCCTTGGTGGTATCGAATATACCCTTAGGATCAGCTACCCCAACCCCCATGACGAAGACTGACTCATCAGCTTCCATTGCTTGTACTAATCCTTCACTTAATGCTTGACAGTATTTTAATTCCCTCATTGAAAATCCTTTAAGTCATTAGTAAATGTTCTCAAGGAGGTCAGCGTCATCGGGTATAGGGTCAGACTTGGCGAGAAAAAAGGCTGACTCAACCTCTTCGTCCATTTTTGAGGCTATTGATTCCAAATCAGCCTCGGTAACAACCTTTGCTTGGAGAAGCCGTTTCTTCCAATTCTCTACTGGGCATCGTCCTATCCACTCTTCTACTTCTTCTTTTGTTCGATACCCCAAGTCGTAGTCAAAATACGGACCAACATGCTCTCTCCAGCGATAGGTGCGACACTCGAGCAAAGTGGGACCGTCTCCACGGCGGCATCGCTGGATCGCTTTAATCGTTGCCAGATAGCCTGCTAGCACATCATTGCCATCGATACGTTCACCAGGTATGTCATAAATCTCGACGCGTTTATAAATATTGTCTAATGCCTGCCGTGTGGCAAAAGGGGTCTGCGTAGCGTAAAAATTGTTTTCACAGACGAAAAGCACCGGCAGCCGCTTGAGCGCCGCGAAATTAAGGCTTTCATGAAACACTCCTTGCTCTACACCAGCATCACCAAAAAAGGCAACAGCTATACTGTCGCTGCTCTTCATCGTAAATGCCAGTGCTGCTCCCACTGCTAGTGGGATTGAAGCACCAACAATGGCTGATGTACCCATCATGCCAATTGACTCATCAGTGAGGTGCATTGAACCACCCTTGCCGCCAGTGCAGCCGGTTTTTTTACCGTATAATTCTGCTATCATCCGCCGGGGGTCACCACCCTTGGCTAAATAATGAGCATGACAGCGATGGGTGCTGTAAATACAATCATCCTGTCGTAATGCAGTGCAGACACCAACTGCTGACGCTTCTTCGCCAATAGATAGGTGAGTGGGACAACGCATCTCCTGTTCGGGATACACCTCAGCAATCTTATCCTCAAACTTGCGTATCCTTAGCATCATCTCATACATCGACAACAAAGTGGCTTGCGGTATGTTTGTTCCTAGCTCGGTTGGGGTTAAGTCAGTCCGTTTTTCCAATCTGTCTCCTTACCATCATCACTAAGTTTGATGGTTTTTTCTTTCCTTAGGAAACTCTGTAATATTTATGAGGTGGAACTAGAGATATAGCTGACGGTGGTTCAATCAAATCAGGCCTGCTACCTATACAAACCCCTATTCCTATCCCTACTCATTGATTATAATGCTTCTATTTCTCGCAGCTGGCTTTTAGAGTGGCTTCTCGCTATGACTAGCAGCTAACTGGTTCTCTATCCATTTGATCCTTCATCGTCCTTATGTTGTAATATATGTTGCTATTGGGGTCTGGAAACATACCGTTGGCAAGCGCTTCTTTGATGTCCCTGATAGCTTGTTTAATTGTCTTTTTCGGCTCAAATCCCAGTTCCTGCTTTATCTTTTCCGATGATATACGGTATGACCTGTTATCTGTAGTATCAGCGTCCATCTTAATGATGGCACCAATCTCATCTCTTACCATCTCAGCTATCTCCATAACGGTGTGGTTGATTGAGCCAACATTAAATACTTTGCCATTTATTTTGTCATCAGGTATCTTGCAAAGTAGGACATACAGGTCGGTGATATCATCAATGTGTATGTTAGGCCGGTACTGAGTGCCTCCATGAACGGTGATTATTCCATCGACAATAGCCTTCTCTGCCATGATATTTACTATTACATCGAACCGCATTCGAGGTGAATAACCGCATACCGTTGCTGACCTGATGGATACCGTCGCAAATTCATCGCTGGTAAAGCTGTTAACTACCCCCTCACTTTCCGCCTTCAGTTTTGCATAAAGTGTAATCGGTTCCAGAGTAAGGTCCTCTGTTACTGACTCCTCTTCTTTTAACCCGTAAACACTGCTTGATGAGGCATTGATGAATCTCTTTACTCCGCAGTTCTTTGCTGCATTAACTAGTTGTATTACCGCATCTCTATTTACTTCGTAGGTTATGGATGGCTCAAGGTCAGAACATGGGTCATTGGCTATAGCCGCTAGATGAATTACCACATCATTTCCCGGTAACATGGCGAGCAGAAGTGACAGGTCTCTGATATCTCCTTTCACAACATCGACATTCTGTATAATTGGTAAATGATTGCCGAAGAGCATGCTATCCAGAACTGTGACCTGATGTTTTTGAGCCAGCTTTGGTACCAAAACCGAGCCAATATAGCCACATCCGCCGCTAACTAATATTCGTTTCCCGAAATCGTTCATGCATTTTCTCCTACTTAAGAAGTGTCCCGATGTATTTAAATAAGCTAACGGGTTCCACTGGAGAGCGATTGCCTACAATACGTATTGCCAAAGCGCCAACGGCGTTCCCGATAAATCCGATTAATTCATCCGGGAACCCTGCTGCGACACACAAGGATGATACGGAAAGAAAAGCATCGCCGGCACCTACCCTATCCACTACTTCGCGGGAAAAGGCCGGTACTTCTATTACACCATTGTCCTGATTGTAAACGAGGGAACCGAGATGACCTTGAGTCACTACCGCATGGTGACACTGAAGCTCTTTCGCCACCTTATTTACCAGTGCTTCTAGAGAACCAAAGTTATCGTGAGTAGCCAGACGAATTTCCGGCTCATCAATGCAATAATAATTCGTACGTGGGTATTTTGTTATCAGGTTGAATCCAATATTTGCCGAATTGGTCTGAGCGTTTACCGCCAGGAACTTTGCCTTTTCACAAAGGACATCTATTATTTTCTTCCCTATGAATCCGTGACCGTAATCACCGACTATGACGAGGTCGTAATTGGCGACATCTAATGCAAGGTACCGGCAAATATCTTCTTCTAACGGACCATTTAACTGGTGACCATTTAGAAATTGGACTTCGAATAGTTTCTTCAAGAGGTCTGTTTCAACGAAACGGCGTTTGACTATGGTCGTTGAATCAGGTTGATAGAAGAATTTACTTTTCACGTTGGGCCTTAAGTTGGCCAGTATAAAGTCTCCGTAACCATTTACCGTACCCAAACAGGTTACCACCTCAACCTCGTTACAGAAGCCGGCTACATGGTTGGCTATAGCCAATATGCCACCAGCGAACGTTTCATCAGATAGGTATCGCGCTGGGATAAGGTTTTCCTTCGGTGATTTGCCAAGCGGTTTGCAGTAGTGATACTCGTCGATAATTGTGTCCCCAACAACCAGGACCCTCATATTCTGGAGGTTTTGTAATCGATTAATAATATCTGAAGGCGTGTACTTG